>Ga0222712_10004995_pt1 | contig 13617 bp, 12 predicted proteins | sample C33_657DmetaG_FD_165043 | JGI IMG/M metagenome (GOLD analysis project Ga0222712, IMG submission 165043) | Estuarine water microbial communities from San Francisco Bay, California, United States - C33_657D | ecosystem: Environmental > Aquatic > Marine > Unclassified | place: USA: California...
CCGCCCTCAGCCTGCTTCAAAACACTGATGATCTGGCTATCGGAAAACTTGGACTTCTTCATGTAGATCCTCCTCGGATAATGTTACGAGAATTTTCTACTTTTGAGCCCGGTGGTTTTCAGGGGGGGTTACCTTAGGAGTTGAGCTGGCGACGGAGCCGTATCTTTAAAACGATGCGTTGGACACGCATGGTTACAACTTGTGGACTGTGGTTGAAGAGGGCATGGAAATGGGTGGTGTGATCTTTTTTCTTCATGTTCTAAATCGATATGCGGGGCAGTATCTCAGGACAGAAGTTCATCTTTGAAATTTGTGCCTTGGCGCTGGCTGTATTGCCCGCTGGTTCTCTTCGTTGTATGTTCAAGAAATAGGTTCAGAAACTAGCATTTCTTGCTTGATTTAGACTTTGGCTGGAAAACAACGACAACAAGAATGTTACGCGTCCTACCAGATGCTGATGTTCCGGGAGTACATAAAACAATGAATCATCAATTGCTTGAACTGGCTCAATGGATCGAGAGCCTGCCGTGGAGCACTGGTATTCACGAATCCTACTACATGTACAACTGGATTGAGTCCACGCATGTACTTTCTCTCTCGCTGTTTCTTGGCATGCTCTTCTTCATCGATTTCCGAATGCTCGGATTGGTCCTGACGACTGTCCCGGCGACTAAGATTGCCGAGCGTTTGCACACGCCAATGATGATTGGGTTTGCGGTCATGATTGTTACTGGGTTGCTTCTTTATTTCGCAGTTCCAGTTCGAGTTACACAAAGCATATGGTTCCGAATCAAATTTTTGCTGCTTGTGCTGGCTGGTATAAACGCTTGGTACTTCAACAGAAGAATGAGGAACTCTGCGGACTCCTGGGATAAGCAGGACCGTGCGCCCCGACCGCTTAGGGTATCTGTGACTCTTTCATTGACCCTCTGGGCGGGAGTCATAACAACCGGGCGATTGATCGCATACGACTGGTATGACTGCTACAGGGTGCAATCGGAGTTTATCGCTTGGGCAGCAGGATGCATGGCCGACTAGCCATCATTTGCCGTGACGCGGCAGGAGCTAATATGGAACTGTTGGGCTATTTTGAATGGATGGAAGCATCGCTTCTCGGAACTATAGGTAAGACCTATGGAGGAGTATATGCCATCGCACAGTCACTTCATCTCATGTCGCTTGTGGTTCTTGGTGGAGCGGTAGTAGTCACTGATCTGCGATTGCTGAACGTTCTATTGAAGGATGTTTCCTCTGAAACGGTCGCAGATCAAGCGCACAGTTGGTTCAAAGTGGCTCTTTTTTCTGTAATAGCAACAGGCGTGTTCATGGCCGCGGCAGTGGCCTTGCGCTTGTACTATAACCAGTTTTTCTGGGCCAAAATGATTTCCCTGTTTGCTGGTGTTCTATTTGTGTTTTTGATTAAGCGTCCTTTGCTTAACTCAGCTCCGCATGCTCAGCTTAGTCCGCTCTCAGTGAGGATTGTTGCGTTGGCATCACTTGCCGTTTGGTCTACCGTGGCAGCTACAGGTCGCTGGATTGGTTTCTCATGACCGGGAGTTATGTTAATTTGACCTGCAAGGCTATTTCACTCGGTAGTGGAAGCCATTTTTCATAAGGGAGGTCTTGATGGGTACTGGCATGAATCTGTTAGAGAAAATATCTATTGCTGCCAGCGCTTGCATACTCTTGGCCGCGCTGGTCTTTTGGACAATCCAGATACGTAGTGTGCTGGAGTTACTCCGCTTGGCTTATGGATGAATGCGACACAAGAGTTAAGATTGATTTTCTTGTTTTGCACAGCAGTGGATACTGGCGCCGAGGTAAGTCGACGCCAATATCTCGCTTTCTCGGTTAGATAACTTCCATGAGGAAGTAGTCGTCCAGAATCAATGAGTTGACCAGTCTATCCAGTGTGGCCTGCACGGCCTCGGCAAGAGTGGAGCCAGAGGAACGGCCGAAAATTACGGTGTCAAAGGCGGTTTGGCTACCGCGCCGTAATGTCACGTGAGTTCTAATGGTGACTTCTATACTTCCATCTTTTTCAGCAACCAGTACTTCCGTCACTTCACCATCGAGAGTGAGGTTTTGGCCTTCTTCCACAAGTGTTGCCCCTCCCGCCGTGATTGCTTGGACGAGCGCATTGCTAACTATATCGGCAACAGGCTGATCTGCCATTGATTCCCCTGCCAAGGTTCGTCCATCAGGGATAGAGCGCGCATCTGTAAACTTGGCGATTTTCAGCGGGCCCTTGGTGGCCTTGCTGAAGTCCACCTGTGGATTTTGGTTGTACTCGTATCCGATCGAAACTTCTGCAGCTAAAAGGTTTGTAGAGGCGAGCACGATCAGCAAACTTGTAAGAGTGCCGATCACGGACATGGCTTTCATGGTTGCTACTCCAAAAATCTGAGGTTTTTCCAGTGGTGCTGAGTCTGAAAAGACTTGTACTAACGACCAAAATGAACAAGCCACCAGTAGCTCATGCTGACCGGTGGCTCGTTAACCCAAGCTTAACTAACCAAGCAATTAAAGCTCGCTGGCAGGCCAGGGCGCGCCTTGGTGGCCGCGTGCTTGCTCTTTCAGGCCTTGATAGACGAACTTCTGTACGCGCTTGCCTTCATAGGTTTCGGTTGTATAGATGTTGCCTTGGTTGTCTGTCGCGAGGCTGTGCGGAGCATAGAACTGTCCCGGGCCGCGACCGCCGTGACCGAAGCTGGTCAGGACTTCAAGAGTTTCACGCTCGATGATATAGACCTTGAAGTTCTGGCCATCGGCGAGGTAAAGGTACTTTTGCTCCGGATCCTTGGAGAAGTCGATATCCCACGTAGACCCTTGGTTCAGAGTCTGAGGAGCTACCTGAGCTTCCTTAACGAAAGTGCCGTCCTTGCGGAAGACCTGAATTCGGTCCGAACCACGGTCGCACACATACAGCAGGCCGTCGTTTGACGGAATTGCACAGTGAACGGGGCCGCGGAACTGCTGCGGCAGCGGTGCTCCCGGCGTGTAGTCTACGCGATCGTCCACAGGACGATTGCCATAAGCACCCCAGTAGCGCTTGAACGCACCGGTATTCAGGTCGAGAACAGCAACACGCTTGTTGCTGTAACCGTCCGCGAGGAACACTTCGTTTGCTTCTGCATCAATTGCCACTTCTGCCACTTGGGCAAAGTGCGTGGTGCTGTTGCTGTCGGCGTCATTGCCAGGCTCACCGTACTGGGCAACGAATTGTCCGTCGCCAGTGAAAACGAGTACGTGTGAGTCGCCGCCGCCATTGCCACCGATCCATACGTTGCCGTTGGGAGCTACGTCGATACCGTGATTGGAAGCTGGCCAAGTGAAACCTTCACCCGGGCCGCCCCATGCGTTGACAACGTTACCTTCCGGATCAAATTCAATGATGGGTGGTGCAGGGGTGCAGCACTCGCTGACGCCAAGCTTCAGGCCGATTTCAGTGGCCCCACCAAACATGGAGTCCTGATCTCGGTGAACAATGAAGACGTGGTCACGAGCGTCAACGTCAACACCAATTGTGCGACCGAGAATCCACTGATTGGGGAGTGGTTTCGGCCAGAATGGATCCACTTCGAACGCGGGGGCCATGATCATGGAGCTTGCAGCTTCTGCCGGCTCCTGCAGCTGAGATTGGCTCACGCCGATCGCTGCAAGCGCAACTGCGAAAGTGGCTCCTGCCGCATATTTGATATGTCTTGTCATTCTTCTTCCTCCGGGGTAAGTCTCTACTGAGGCTTTGTTTTTTTTAGACCGGTGAGCAGTATACTCACTTATTGCCGGACAGTATACTCGGAAAAAATTTTTCGCCGACGGCCTCAATCTCGGCAAAAATTGTGTTGATGCTTTCCATGTTGCGATTCTTTTATCTAATAATTACAAGGGCTTGAAGATGTCTTGGGTCAATAACGTGAAAGCTGTGTCTGCTTTCCTTCTATCCTGCTCGCTGGTAGCTGTGGTGCTGGGTGTGACATCAAGCCGACCAGCATTGGCTGACGACGTTCCGCTGCGTGTTGCAGTGCAAGCCTTCATCAAGCCCGAAGGGTCGGAGCTTTCCGTGTTGATGCGCGTCCCGATGGACGCCCTGGGTGAAATCGATTTTCCTACCCGGGGGATTCCAGGTTCGCTCATATTTTCCGAAGCTGACAACGCTCTTGAAACTGCCGCGTACACTTACATCATTGGATCTGTGCAGTTGTATGAAGAGAACAATCTGCTGACCGACTACACGCTCAGGAAAGTGAGAGTGTCGCTTCCCTCCGACAGATCCTTCAACGCCTATGACCTTGCTTTGGAAAACATCAATCGGCCGAAGTTGGATGACAGCCTGGAACTTTACTGGCGTCAGGGAATGCTTGACCTGCTCGTGACTTACAGAATCGAGTCTGAATCCTCTCGATTTTCAATAGATCCCCGTCTCGCCGGGCTGGGCGTCGAAACGAATACAGTCTTTCGTTATGTTCTGCCTGATGGCGCTGAGCGAGCCTTCAGCTTCATCGGTAATCCGGGACTTGTTTACCTGGATCCCAGTTGGTTTCAAGCCTCCTGGCGATTCGTCGTGCTTGGTTTCGAGCACATCTTGGAAGGGACCGATCATTTGCTGTTCTTGCTTTGTCTTGTGATTCCATTGCGCAGCATGCGCTCACTGGTGCCTGTGATTACGTCGTTCACGATAGCGCACTCCATTACGCTTATTGGCTCCGTTATGGGCGTTGTTCCTTCCGTGCTCTGGTTTCCGCCCTTGATCGAGACTCTCATTGCCTTGTCGATCGTTTACATGGCGTTCGAGAACATCATTGGTTTCGATCAGCGGACGCGCTGGCTGGTTACCTTTGGGTTCGGTCTGGTTCACGGCTTTGGCTTCTCATTCCTGCTGACTGAAAGTCTGCAGTTTGCCGGGGGCTATCTGGTCACTGCACTGCTGTCGTTCAACGTTGGTGTCGAGCTTGGGCAACTCCTGGTTCTCTGTATCGTCGTTCCAACGCTTGCGGTGCTTTTCAGGAAGCTGCCGTCAGAGAAGGTTGGCATCATTCTGCTCTCTGCACTGGTGGCCCACAGTGCATGGCATTGGATGGCCGAGCGGTTCAATGCGTTGATGCAGTACGATATTCGCTGGCCTGTGATGAATGCCGACTTCTACGTCGGACTTGCGCAATGGGGCTTGCTGCTCATCGTGGCGGGGGGGGTGTTGTGGGTCATGAACGGGTTGTTTCAGAAGCTGGGTGTTGATGACGCGCCAGCCGCAGCACAACAAAAGAAAGTTACCGCGTGAATTCTACTCGCGGTTGATTCGACAAGCCAGCGCTTCGGAGGTGCTGGATGAAAGCAAAGTTGACAATAACAAATCACGGGGCGCTTGAGTAACGGCGCAGCACGTGCTGAGACTCATCTGCGCCGAATATATTGCCGCGGTCATCTGCGGTTATTCCCTCCGGCCCGCTGCTGCCGTCTGTAGGAGATGTGTTCGGATCGGGGATGAAGGCTGACACGAACCCCGAGATTGCGCTTCCGACCCTTATGCCCCGGTACCATCCTGAATTGCGTCCTGGGCCGGAATTCGACTCCGAGTCAGCGACATAGAGGGTATCCTTTGCGTCGATGTATAGTCCGCTTGGGCGTCCGAACTGCGTCCATGTATCCAGCCAGTTGCCGTCCTGGTCAAAGATCTGAATCCGGTTGTTGCCTCTGTCCGCAACGAATAGACGGCCCCTGGAGTCCATGGCAAGATCGTGCGGCACATCAAACTGGCCGGGCCCTGTGCCTTTTCCGCCCCATTCCATCTGGTACTCACCCGCGCTGTTGAATTTGACTATCCGGTTGTTGCCGTCGGGGGAATGGCCGTCTGCCACAAAGATGTTGCCGTTTGAGGCCACAAGTACATCGTTCGGTTGGTCAAAGACTCCGTTGCCCTTCCCGGCGATTCCCGGGAGTCCAAGGCTCATCAGCAACTCTCCGTCAGCGCTGAACTTGTGGACCTGATGTCCTTGGTTCCGGACAGGGTCGACTTTACCGTCTGCAATCCACACATTCCCCTCTGTGTCGACAAAAATGCCATGAGGCCAGACCAGCAGACCTGCGCCGAAGCTCTTCACCACGCGTCCATTGCCGTCAATCAGCAATACCGGGTCGAGGTCTGGAGTATCAAGGCAGTTCTCGTTGCCCCCGCAGCGTTCTGCGACCCAGATTTCACCTTCCCCTGCGTGATGGACAGCACTGGTTGCTCCCCATGTTCTGCCGTCTGGCAGTTCGGCCCAGATTCCGGGAGTGAGCTGGTAGGGGTTGGGCATGACGTTGGGGTCCTCCAATTGCGCCTGCCCCTGGCGTGCAGACAACAAACAAGCCACTGCTGTTCCTGCTACGAATGATTTGAATATCGGTCTCATCGGAAATGTCCAAGGCTTGCTGTTGAAAACACTGGCGCCATGAGGGCAGTTAAATGACAATCCTGGTGCTGCAGGATCGGCCGCGAATTATCAGCGGTTCGTCGATTATGCAGAATCGGTCGGTGCTGGTGAAGTAGACTGCCGCCCACGGTTTGCTGGTCGTAAGGCCCGTGCGACGTCTCAGTATTCCGAATGCGCTGGACATTTCTTCATGGTGCTTGAGGAGTCACCGGTTCAACTGGCGGTCTTGTGCCGATCGAACCGAACTTAGTTAAATGGTTTTTCTGGGGGGAGAGCAATGAAGTACTTCGGGACGTTAATGATGTCATTGATGCTGTTGAGTGGCCAGACCGCGCTGGCAGCACCCGAGCGGGCTGGGGATTTTGCCCTGCTCGACCACACAGGTGAGTTTCACCAGTTCAGTCGCTATGGCTACGCTGAAGCGCTGGTCATTTACTCGCATTCGATTGCCTGCGAGGCAAGCCAATCCGGCTTGTCAGCGTTCAGTGGGCTCAAATCCGAGCTGGCCGACGCGAATGTCGCTTTTTTCCTCATGGACTCGTCTGGCGATGATTTGAATGCAGTTCGAGCCTATGCAGAGCAGAACGCAATAGATCTGCCAATCCTCATGGATGATAGTCAGCTGGTTGCCAAGACATTGAAGGTGTCCAAGGCCGGCGAGGTTCTGGTACTCGACCCGCAGACGCTGTCGGTGATTTATCGCGGCAATGTCGGTGAATCTCTTCCCCGCCAGGTTCAGGTCGCCGCTTCCAACACTGCCACGGACACCCTGGTTGAAGAGGCGTCTGGATGCGCGCTGGATATGGGCGCCGTGACTGTAGCCGCCGCTGAAGTGCCGGACTATGCGACAGAGGTGGCACCGGTGATCATCGAAAACTGTGCCAATTGCCACAGAGAAGGTGGAATCGGGCCATTCGCCATGGATAGTCATCTCATGCTGCAGGGGTGGTCACCCATGATTCGCGAGGTGCTGTTGACCAAGCGCATGCCTCCGATGCAGGTGGATGCCTCCATCGGACACTTCAACAATGCCGCTTACATCTCTGATCAATCCCTTCAGACCCTGGTGAACTGGATTGATGCCGGAGCGCCGCGCGGGATTTTCCAGGAAGATCCTCTGAGCGATCTGAGCTATCCGGATGTGAAGTCCTGGCAGCTTGGGGAGCCTGATTTCATCGTTCAGTCTCCAAGACAGGAAATTCCTGCCACTGGAGTGCTCGAATATATCAACGTGGATGTCCCGCTTTCTTTCACGGAAGACAAGTGGGTGAGAGCTGTTCAGTTCATTCCCGGTGATGAAACAGTGTTGCACCACCTGCTGACCTATGTGACAGCGCCCAATGAAGCCTTCGATGGTGGCGAGTCCAACCCGACATCGACAGTGGCAAGCCGATTCCTCGAGGGATATGCCCCCGGCAAGTCGGAAGCCATGGTGTTCCCGGAAGACACCGGTGTGTTGATTCCTGCGGGACACAAGCTTTCCATGCAGTTCCACTTCACTACGAATGGTCGCGCAACGTCAGATCAGACAACGCTGGGTATGTATTTCTACGATGAGCCACCGGCGCACGAGAACCTGACTCGAACCGTGGCAGGCTTCTTCGTCATCCCTCCTCATGCGTCAAATCATGAAGTTCGCGGGAGCTACGTATTCCAGGAGCCTGTTGTCGTTAATGGTTTGCGAGCTCACATGCATTTCCGTGGCAAGGACATGCGCTTCTCCGTCGAGTACCCGGACGGGACTCGAGAGGAGCTGCTGAATGTGCCGAACTACAGCTACGCTTGGCAGCCAACCTATCAGCTCAGCGAACACAAATATCTGCCGGCAGGCACTCGCGTCCACGTTACTGGTGCTTTCGACAACTCCAGTTTCAATCCTGCAAATCCGGATCCCGATGCGGAAGTGCGATTCGGGCTGCAGAGCTGGGAGGAAATGTTCATGGGTTACTGGACGTACTACGAAGCCAAGGAGTGATGGGAAGGTAGTGCTGGCGATTGAATGTAATAGTTACAAACAATCACAATGTCTTTCGCCTGTGTAACCGGCCACCTTTGCGTGCTGACTTATAATTTCGCAATCGCTCGTCTGAGAGCTCGTGAGTGTTGTTGCGCATGAAGGTGGCTCGGTACATTCTTTTCTTTTGCCTGATGCTGGTATCGGCAGGTGCAATTTCTTCAACTGATCGTCAGGTAGGAGATTTTGCACTGCTGGACCAGCACGGTGCATTTCATCAGTTGTCGCGATATTCCCTCAGCAAGGCCGTCGTCATCTATTCCTACGCCACGCAAAGCGACGGCGCTGCTCCTGCCTTGGAGAAGCTGGAGATCCTCCGTGATCGGTATCGGGATCGGGGCGTCCATTTCCTGTTGATTGACCCGGCAGCGGAGGATCGGCGCTCCGCAGTAAGTGAGGTGCTTGGCAGCGAGCCGGGCGACTTCTCTGTGCTTCTTGATTCAGCGCAATTGGTTTCCAAGTCTCTCGGCATAAGGTCTTACGGCGAGGTGCTCGTCATTGATCCCGCCAAGATGACGCTCATTTATCGCGGGGCCATTGACAGTCGAGCCGGAGAGACGGGCAGCGCGGCAAACGCGCTAGACTCGCGCAACTACCTTGATGAAGTTCTGTCGGTCATCAGCCTTGGCGGTGAGCCAATAGGCGATACCCCCTGGGACCACGGCGAGCAAGTGCGGTATCTGGTTGACACCAGCGAAGCCTATAGTGAGGTTTCATATGCACGACAGGTGGTGCCGGTGCTCGAGCGTCGATGCGTCGCGTGTCACCGCGATGGCGGAGTTGCGCCCTGGGCCATGGATAGCCACCAGATGGTTCAAGGCTGGGCGCCGATGATTCGCGAAACCTTGATGACCAGGAGAATGCCGCCAGGTCAGATTGATGATTATTTTCTGGATCGTTTCGACGACGTTCACTTCATTACCGATGAGGAGAAGGCAATCCTTGTGTCGTGGATCGATCAGGGGGCTGCCTTTGATGGAGATTTGGACCCACTGACAAGCTTGCCCGCACAGGAATCGGAGTGGGCCTTGGGCGAGCCTGATTTGATAGTGGAATTTCCTCCTCAGGAAATCCCTGCATCGGGCGTGTTGGGGTACAAGTTTGTTCCCGTGGAGATCGGTCTGGACAGAGACCGCTGGGTCAGAGCCTATGAATTCGACATAGGTGAGAAGAGTGTCCTGCATCATGTGGTTGCCTATACTCAGGATTCGCGGCAACAGCGGCAGAACCAGAGTGGTGGAGGCAGTCGAACAAATTTCGGGGGGTATGCTCCGGGTCGAGAATATGTCACGTTCGACGAGGACACAGGAATACTGCTCGAAGAGGATATGCGTTTTGTGGTGCAGTTCCACTACACCACCGTCGGCAAGCCTGTGACCGACGTTACCCGCCTGGGTTTGTATTTCCACGACTCGCCTCCTGCGTTGCCATTGACGAGAACAGCTGTCATGGATGGAGAATTCGTGATTCCTCCGGGGGCGCCGGATCATATGGTGGTGGCGCGATCGGAAATCGTCTCGGACTCCTACCTCTACAACATTGCACCGCATATGCACTATCGTGGCAAGCGCGTGAAATATCGTGCAGAGTACCCGGATGGAACCAGTGAAGAGCTCTTGTCGATACCGAACTTCCAGCACAATTGGCAAATGATCTACAAGCTTCGCGAGCCGAAGCTTCTCCCTGCAGGGACGGTCATCGTGGCCGAGGGCGCGTTCGACAATTCTGCCTTGAATCCGCTCAATCCTGATCCCACGCAGGAGGTCAGGTGGGGAGATCAGGTTTGGGACGAGATGTTCATCGCCTGGATGAGGCTCAGCGAGGCGCCGTGAGCTATTGCTTTCCGCCTCTTCTGATGGTCAATCCCTTGCCTCCTGTGTGCAGCCTCGCCCCAGGGCTGGTCCACTTCTGAAAACTTAGCTCACTTCTACGGATGCTTGCTTATGGAATTGAGGCCGGTGCTGAAAATTCTCGCCGACGGGGCGTTTCACTCAGGTGAGCAGATTGGTCGTGATCTCTCAATCAGCAGAACAGCAGTATGGAAGCAAGTCGATAAACTGCGAAGAGTTGGGGTCGATATCCACTCAGTGACAGGCAAGGGCTATCGGCTGCCGGCAGCGATCTGTCTCTTGGACGCCGAGCAGATTCTTTCCCATATTGGAGAGGAGGCCTATCGCTGGAAATCGGACTTGCATGTCTCCTTCTCGACTCTCTCCACGAACAAGGACGCCCTTGCCGCTGCGCAAAGCGGGCGATCGTCTGCAGTTTTCGTCGCTGAGCACCAAGAGAGAGGGCGGGGGCGTCGGGGGCGGACGTGGGTAAGCCCCGCAGGATCGAATATTTATTTTTCGATGCTTTTCACCTTCGCCAAAGGGGTTGCAGAACTTGAGGGGCTGAGTCTCGCGGTGGCTGTCATCGTCGTAGACGCATTGAGCGCAAGTGGTTATGACGGTTTTCAGCTTAAGTGGCCCAACGACGTCCTGCGAAATTCACGAAAATTGGCAGGAATTCTGTTGGAGGTGACAGGCGATGTTGCCGGTCCCTGCAAGGTGGTTATCGGGGTCGGGATCAATGTCCGTGTGTCTGGTGCCCTCAAGTCTCAGGTGGATCAACCTGTCGCTGGACTGGTCGAAGGCGCGTCGGACGTGCCCGATCGCAATCTGATTGTGGCGAACCTTGTTCGTGAACTGCAGCGGGGCATCGCCGAATTCGAGCGACATGGTTTTGAACCGTTTAGAGGCCCATGGCAGTCGATCGATGCTTTCAAGGGGCAGGTTGTACGTATTGGTCTCAGCTCGGACTGGATCGAGGGTCGAGTTATGGGTGTCGACAATAGGGGAGCCCTCCAATTGGAAACTGAAAGCGGTGTCAAGCTTGTTTCGAGTGGTGAACTCGCTCCGTCTGTCAGGGCCTTGTAGATGATACTCGAAGTGGACGCTGGCAACTCCAGAGTGAAGTGGCGTGTCGTTGATCCCGCAGGACTTCTGCTTTGCAGAGGGGCGGATGCTGGATGGCGCAAGGGAATCCTGAATGGGTGCGCGGGACTTCGCCTTGTCCGAGCGCGTGTCGTGTCGGTGCGAGCCGACGCGGCAAACCATCAGCTGAAAACGTTCATCGAACAGGAATTTTCCCTTTCTGCTGAATTCGCGGTGTCATCCCGCGAGCTTGGCGGCGTCGTCAATGGCTATCACGCTCCCGAGAAGTTGGGGGTGGATCGCTGGATCGCCATGCTAGCCGCTCGCAAACGCTGGCCTGCCGACAACCTGCTGATCGTCGACTCTGGAAGCGCGGTGACTCTGGATATAGTCAGCAATGACGGAGTGCATGATGGAGGCTACATCGTCCCTGGTTTGCGTTTGCAGATGGAAAGCCTTGCCAGAGGAACTACGCTTCCTTGCTACGATGAGCCTGGGGGAGCGGCTTGGGAGCCTGGTCGAGATACCGAAGCTGCCGTTAGGCGAGGCGTTTCCAGAATGCTTTCGGCATGGATCATGGAAGAGGCGCGTACTCGACTTTGTGGCAGCGCCAGAGTGGTTGTGACTGGGGGTGATGGGCGCGGGTTGTCAGAACATTTGCATCTGGCCGGGATTCCTAATGACTACGTTGAGGACCTTGTACTTGATGGACTGCAGATTGCATTGCCCTGATGGGGGATTCCGGAGCGTGGTGTCATGAGGGGGGCGGTCCTGGGGTTGCTGCTTGCGAATGTGCTGTTTGCCACTTGGGTATTTCTTCAGTATGGCCGTAGCGAATCCCCGTTGGTGTCAGCGCCACATGCCTTGTCCGGGCTGGAGTCAACGACAACCACTATCGGGCTGCTCGTCGAGGCGCCCGCAGAGAGCCTTGTTCCCTATGCGCAGCTCCCCGCCCAGGGGGAGGCCTCCCTCGATCAGCCTCAGTCTCTGGTCGACTCGGAAGCTATCCCCTCTGCCCAGTCACTAACCTGCATGGAATTGGGGCCCTTGGAGACACGGCAGCTGGCGGACTCGGTGATCGCCTCTGTCGCGCCGGATGTTGTGCTGGAGGTGCAGGCGCGAACGCAGCTATTGCCGTCAGTTTATCGAGTGTATCTGCCACCATCGGACAATCGTGAGGCTGCATCGGCGCGCCTCGAAGAGCTTCGCGCAGCGCTGGCGGGGCAGAGAGCGACGATTGAAACTTTTCTCATCCCAAGGGGTGTATTGGCAAATGGGATAGCACTTGGTCTGTTTTCGGAGCAGCGCAATGCCGTGAATCTGAAGGAGCAGGTTGAGGCGCTTGGTTTCCCAGTGACTATAAAAGAGGAGGAGCGACAAGAAGAGCTGTTCTGGCTTGTCAGCCAACCTTTTGATTCTGAAGCGAAAATTGATGTGCTCCGAGGGACGCTTGCGAAGATGGCGCCAACAGTGACGCTGCTAGAAAAACTCTGTCAGACGATTGCACAAGATATTCATCTCCCTTAGAATGCCGCCTCTGATTGAGACGCCCAGATTCCTTGATGGGGAGTCGGGCTCTTGCAGGAGGGGTTCCCGAGTGGCTAAAGGGATCAGACTGTAAATCTGACGCGCGAGCTTCGGTGGTTCGAATCCACCCCCCTCCACCAAATTCAAGCAGCGTTTTATCCAGCACCATGTCTCGGCGGGTATAGTTCAGAGGTAGAACACCAGCCTTCCAAGCTGGTTACGCGGGTTCGATTCCCGCTACCCGCTCCAGTTTTCGTGAGGCTGCTGGTTGTGGGTGTGCTGGGGTGAATTTGCATCATATGAGTTTCAGAGTTAAGTCAACAGATCTTGAGAGGTTGCTCATGGTGTTCATGGGCTGCCTATGACAACCGGTGATTGGGTGTTGCTCGGGCTGTTTGTTACTAGTGTCTGGCTCGCATAGCTCAGAGGTAGAGCACTTCATTGGTAATGAAGAGGTCTCCGGTTCAAATCCGGATGTGAGCACCAGATTTGTGACTCAGTGCATGACTGCATCTGAGCACGCGGCAGGAGATTGAGGGTTCTAATAGTCTGGGCAATCAGCTCTCGTGCATATTAAGTAGTGTGTCCGCAGGGCGAACAGAAATTTTTTAGAGGCGATCAAAATGGCGAAGAGCAAGTTCGAAAGAAACAAGACGCACGTGAACGTGGGCACCATTGGTCACGTGGACCATGGCAAGACCACACTGACTGCGGCGCTGACCAAGGTGTGTGCGGAGACCTGGGGTGGTGA
>Ga0222712_10004996_pt1 | contig 13613 bp, 20 predicted proteins | sample C33_657DmetaG_FD_165043 | JGI IMG/M metagenome (GOLD analysis project Ga0222712, IMG submission 165043) | Estuarine water microbial communities from San Francisco Bay, California, United States - C33_657D | ecosystem: Environmental > Aquatic > Marine > Unclassified | place: USA: California...
GTCGGCTCATCAAATGTGGGTTCGACCAACGCAACCTCGAATGTCGGCTCATCAAATGTGGGTTCGACCAACGCAACCTCGAATGTCGGCTCATCAAATGTGGGTTCGACCAACGCAACCTCGAATGTCGGCTCATCAAATGTGAGTGGATTGACCACGACCACTTCTACATATATAATTGAAGATGATCGTTTTGCACCCTTTTAAATATATTCAAAATTCAAAATTCAATATAAATAAAATGAATATCATTTATTTCATTTTATTTGTATTTTTATCTCGCGTTAAATCCGAACCCACTTGGTTTCATAGTGGCATTTTTTCTTTCCCTTTCCCGATTATTTCTTGAAGTATTTTTCTTCCACATTTCGTTCATCAGTATTTTAGTGTGCACTGGAATCTTAGTATTCCCCGCGCGTTTTCTGTTTGAGTTCGACTTCGAGTTCGACTTCGAGTTCGAGTTCCAGTTTCCTTCGAGAGCTTTTAAGAGATTTGCTCGTTTTTTCGTGTTCGCCATTTATTTACTACCAATATTATTTTCGTTGACTTAAACTTTTAAGAAGTATAGAATGAAATGAATGAAGACATATAAGTCACTCGACGGTATAGTCATAAAAGTTGGCGAAAACGCAAAAGAAAATGATGAGTTGACACTATCTAGTTATCCAAAAGAATGGTGGATGCACACGGATGGAGGACCAGGTTCACATGTCATTATTTGCCATGAAGAGGATACAATTCCCAGTGAAACAAAGAGAGACGCGGCGGTATTAGCTGTATATCACAGTAAGGAAGCCAAATCAAAAATAGTTCGCGTGAATCTTGTGAGAGTTGAACAAGTCATCAAAGATGAACGCATAAAAAATCATGGAATGGTCTATTTGGATGGCAAAGTCATGCAATTTACCGTGTTCATGAACAAAGAAAAAGATCGATTAGATAGATTACGGACGTCCTTCATAAGGTAAACGAATGCCTTTGATGTCAAGTTGAACCTTTTTAGGTTTTTCTTCACCATTGAGACGCAACAATAATAACAAATATGTCAAGTAGAGACCAGTAGATGAATTTGCCGGTGTCATCTTAACATCCACAAATTGACCTTGTTGTTTTGTAATTTTATATATATCCAACCTTCTTTTGTCTCCGTCGCCATCTGAAACTTCGACTAATTTATATTGTGATTTCACAGTATCCCTAATGTATGGATCTTCGAGATTCCATCGGTCTGTCCATAAATCATCTGCCATTATTTGTGCTAAATCAATATTCTTGCTATTGCGTATCATTGTAAGTTTTCCATCTACATATTTCTCAACATACCAACACCCGTGTCCTCCTCCATCTGGACACTGTGTATATCTTGAACCACCTCGCAATAGAGTTGGTCCTAACCGAATGTCATACATATAGGCCCATCCAGATTTCGGTGCATGTCCGCTACAGTATTCAGGCTTGTTGCCATCTTCATAACATCTATATAAGTCTGGTCCAATAATATATCCTTCTCGTGAATAGTACAAACGTTCTGGACCTTTGATAACTCCATCTTCGGTAATGATTAATTTATAATCTTTCATTTTTTCAAGAGGTTGTTTGTTCACTTCCTCTTCTACCACCTCTGATGTTTCTTCTGATGTGGTGGTGGTGGTGGTAGGAGGTGGTAATTTATTTGAAAATATGGTCAGAGCAATAATTATAAATAATAAGAAGGCAAATATTTGTAACGAATTACTCAAATGATAAGTAGTACCCATCTTTCTAATACTACCAGATATTAAAAAAATAATCCTCTGTAGTGATAGTATGAGATGAGTCTTCATATTATCATGGGTAATATGTTCTCGGGGAAAACATCCGAATTGATACGACAACTCAAAAGACAAAAGATACTGGGGAAAGACATTTTGGTTATCAATTCTTCGAAAGATACTCGTTCATCCGAACCAGTATTGAAAACCCACGACGGTGTCACTTTTAATTGTATAAAAACGAATGATTTGTCTAGTTTGATAGAAAACGACGAATTCAATAAAGCGGTGGTGATCGGCATAGATGAAGCACAATTTTTTAAAAATCTCAAAGCGTTCGTGGAGTATTGTGTATACAAAGGTAAATATGTCATCATCGCTGGATTGAATGGAGATTACAAACAAAGAGAATTTGGAGAAATATTGAAGTGTATTCCATTGGCTGATAGTGTCAAAAAATTACATGCTCTCTGCACGGTGTGCAATGACGGAACACCTGGACCATTCACTGTTAGAACCGTTGAAAACAATGAACTCATACTCGTTGGAGATACAGACATGTATACAGCGAGATGTAGAAAACATTTGATTTGAAAATAAAAAATTTATTAGTAGTATATTGAACATGTCTAATAGTAACAGAAATAGTAATAGTAACAATAATTATTACAATAACAATAGCAATAGCAATAGTAGCAGCGGAAGCGCACCTTCTAAACGCCCTGGCACTCCTGATCCTATGAATTTAAAAAAGTATACAGGTGAAGAGTCGAAAGCTTCTATAAACAACAAATCAAACAGATACAAACTTATACACTACATGAAAACACGAAAACCTTTATCTTCCAACCAAAAACTTGGATATTTAAATGAATTAAAAAATGGTAAAACGTTAAATAGTATAAAAAACAAAATAAATAAGTCTACAACTCAAAAACAAAATTTTCCTAATAATACACAGGCATTGAAATATGCTGATTATATATTGAAAAAACAAACCTATCTACTTGCAGGTAATTGGAATCACACTAGAAGGTTTAAATTGGATACAAAGAGAGAATATCTTAAATTTCTTAAAAAACTTAGAATACTTTTTTTAGACAAACTCATAAAAAACATAAAAACAAAGAAAAATATGAACACGTTAATAACAGGCTATTATGAAACTTTTTTTAATCGTATAGAAAACATTGTGTTGGGTTTGTATCATATGCAATATAAATCACAAGTGGCGGAAGTATATGAATATCCAGTTTCAATTGATCTAGATAAAGTATATCGTGTCATTCAGAATAATTTGTGTATTCATACCGATCCCCAAACAGACATTCAAAAGATTGAAATTTTCGTTGTATATTCCTATCTTAAATTGTTCTATGGAAACTCAAAGAGTGAATTATTTCTACATGAAAGAGCTAAATTCTTACTTGCTGAAGAAATATATGTAGTGGACGATTCTTCATTGGATTACTCATTGTATCAAGACCATGAAGCTGCAATGGATGAGATTAAAAGCGATACTTACGCACTGTTATCAGAATATTACGATCGACGTTATATAGATCTTTCCCAGTTTAAAATAGATGTGGACGAACCTATACACTTCAAAATCAAACGAGTAATTAACTTTTTGATTGTAATGTTTTATGCAAATGGTAAATCTATGCGTGCTAAAATAAATAAAATGAAGGTTATTGATTACGATACTTTTAGAAAAATTGCAGCTTCGTATAAAAAACCTGTAACCAGCAGACCTAGAAAAATTACTAAGAACACTGAGTTATTTAATCGTAACTTTTCTGAAACAACTAAGATTTCTACAATTCCTACCAATAAAAGAGTGTATATAAACAAGCCGTCAAATGTAAAGAAAAATGGTGAACTCCGAAGAGTATACAACAAGACTGCTATGAATAGATTCATGGCTAGTAAAGAACACGGTCGTCTCCATGGTAATATATTTACAAAGGAAAACATTAAAAATATTACGGCAAGAAACACGGTGAATAAGAATGTTTATTTGCGAAACATTAAAAATCGTTTGATAAATTCAAACTTGAATACTTTTAATGCTACGGTGAATAAAATAAAAACAAACCTTCCCTCAAATATTTCAAAAACAGAAGTGAATACTATTGCTCGTTCCATAAAGCCAAAAGTATGAACAGTCTCTCTCTCCTTCAAAGAAAACAAATTACTTTTTAAATACGGAACACATATTTAAAAAGTGAATACGACGCGGGTGGGTTTCGATCCCACTACCTTGAGATTAACAATCTCACGCACCACCTATCGCGCTGCCGCGTCTTACTCCAGCCTACCGGATTCGAACCAGTGACCATTGGAGGATTGATTACACTTTTGATAGTGTTATTTAGCATTCAATATGCTACAATCCAATGCTCTTCCATCTGAGCTAAGGCTGGATAAAGCTCCTACGAGGGTTCGAACCTCGGTTTTTGGATTCAAAGTCCAATGTTATCACCAATTAAACTATAGGAGCCTATATATTTACTATGTATTTTTTCTTTAAGTCCTGAATTATGAAGACCATGTATTTATATAATCGGCCAACTTTAACCCGGATCTATTTTTAGACATTTTCGATAATTGGAAGTTTGTATAATTAGAGTGTGTTTTTAGAAATTTATGTTTTATATTTTTATATTTATTTGAAATGTTCTTATTATATGTACCAAATGTACTGATTTGTTTATTTAATTTTTGAATTATTTTTATTATATGGTCTCGGCGAGTAGTCATTTATTATAGTATTTATTTTATTTTATTTTCTTTCCTATCAATAAGATGAAAGTAAAACTTCGTAAAAGCCCCCATCCATCTAAAAAATTTCGAGTTATTTTCGAAGATGGGAGTTCAGTAGATTTTGGTGGAAAAGGATATTCCGATTTTACTATTCACAAAAATCCACTGAGAATGCGTTCCTACCTGATGCGACATGGTGCCGCACCCTACCTGTCTTCTGGTATACTCAGAGAAACGAATGGTAAAGTCGTTTTGAATAAACTTGTGAATATAAACAATTCTCATCTTGAAAACTGGAAAATGTCGGGTGTCAAAACCGCTGGATTTTGGTCTCGGTGGCTTCTTTGGTCAGTTCCATCGTTTGATAATGCAAAAAAATTGATGACTCGAAAATTTAACATTACATTCACCTGAGGCGAATAGTACAAATATCTAAATATTCTTGATTTATCTCGAAACCTATATAATGTCTTTTCATTGATTTAGCAGCAACTGCGGTTGTTCCGCTTCCCATGAAAGGATCTAGAACTAGAGCACCTTCTCTGGTAAAGAGTTGTATTAAATGTTGTATGAGTTCGATCGGTTTCACAGATAAGTGTGTATTTGAAACATCCTTTTCTACTTTAGTTGGCTTCTTGACAAGAAAAACATTTGTATCCAAAACGCCTTCTTGTGTCGTCATTATATTTGAAGGAAATTTACCATTCACCAACGTGTCTTCATTACAGTGCATGAGACCAGTTCCATATTTTTCAAAATTGTCTATATATCTTCCCTCGATTGGTTTCACCGCAAGACACATTGGTTCAATCGCAGGCTTTAACATCGGAGTTCTCCAGTCTTCACATAATTGTTTTAGGTTTTCTTTTTGTTCATCTGTTCTTGTTTTGTCTTTATTTATTATATGGTCTTGTTTGAATGCTTTCACTTGAGACTGTGTATAAATCCATCCAAGCATATCTCTTATTTCAAACCCTTCATCCTCAACTGCACTTGCCATGGCGTGATATAGTCTTGGACTACTAAAACTTATAAATGAACCACCTGGTTTTAGTATTCGAAATACTTCTTTTGAAACCAATGAATAAAATTCTTTAAATTTTTTTGATTGGTTTCTGTCAAATTTCATACCTTTTGGTAAATTTCCAACCACCGAAGAATTTCCTCTTTTATCTAACCGATTTTTATCCCAATCATTACCAAGACCGTCTAAAAAATACGGAGGATCTGTACAAACCATATCTACTGAATTATCGGGTATATTTTTCATACCATCGAGGCAGTCTATAAGTTTAATTGTATCCATTATTCATTATATACTCTATTTCTTTAAACGTTCAAATAATTCATTGAAAATATATTTGTCTCTAAATCTTGCCTGTATAGGCGGTTGAAACCGTAAATTTTCTGGGTTATTACCCTTGTCAGCATCAAGGTGTCCTATTTGCCATTCAGATTGTTCTGGTTCTAATATAAATTTCATTATCCATTTAACTTCATTTAATTTAATTGAAATCATATCGTATAATTTAGGTTCTTTTAAAGATAATAAAAGTTCAATATATCGCATTTCTATTTTTACCTTTTCTTTCCAATGTTCTTTAACTCGTTTAACTTGACAACTTTTATCACCATTTACTAAAATATTAGTATGAACATTTTTTCTTTTTTCAATTTGAAAGAAATCTATTTCAAATGGATAAAGTAATGAATATAATCCCTTTTTATATTTAACAAGTTTCAAATTTCCAGCCGGTTTGTTAAACGCTTGGATTGCATCAGTTGTATCAAATCCTATCACTTTAAAAAAATTATCCGCGAATTTTCTATCTATAAATTTCGACCCGTTGACAAATTCTTGTTGAGACATTAAAGCAAGTGCTTGACCTTTTAAACTGTATATATTTGGCTCTTTAATGTTATGAGTTTGAAAAAAAACAAGAAGTTCATTTGGATACTTTGAAAACTTTAACATTTATACTTGACAATTATACGATTATACTCTTTATCTAAAAAAAGTTTTCAGTTCTATAAATTTTTGTTTCGAACTCGTTGTCTCTACCAAGCACTGAAACTCTTTCATTACCATACAATTCTTGACATCCTACATAACTATCCATACATTCACGACTGTTGTATGTGATTGGGACGGAATACATAAAATTTCCATTACTCAATGACGTATAATAATTATATTGGTCGCGTCTTCCATTGACTTCTTTTGCAAACAATGGCAATGTTTCATTTGTCAATGGGTCCGTCAAAATACCGACTTGTTGGGTCACCCCAGGTTTATACATTTTCAATGGAGGTCCTCGAAATTCGGGAGCATGACGAGTATCTGGTCGATTTTGATCGAAGACTGGGGCTGGGGCTGAGGCTGGTGCTTGGACTGGGGCTGGAACTTCTACTGGAACCCGAATTGTAACTATTTTTACCGGGCGATGAGTGACCCATACAAGGAAAAACATGAGCACAAATATGACAGCTAATATGAGTAGTGAATTTTGTTGTTGTGTTCTCATTCTCATTTTACTTTAATTAAAGAAAATAATTGCTCTTTAATTAATGAAAATACTAGGTATAGATGTAGGTTTTCATAATCTTGCTCTCGTTTTAGCAGAATGTAATGGAACCGACATACATATTCAATTCGTGAAAAAGATTTCATTGGGGGATTACAAATACATTAAATCAAATGATACAGTTGATTTAGTTCCTCTTATGATTGACGACTACAAAGATATTTTTGAAAGTGCGGATGAGATAGTGATAGAACGTCAACCATTGACTGGTTTGACCGGTATTGAAGTTTTGATACATTACATAAATAAAGAAAAGTCAATGCTCATCAGTCCAAATGCGATGCATACTTTTTTTGGATTTGATAGTTTGAATTACGAACAAAGAAAGGAAAGAACTGAAAAAATTGCATCACACTATTTACAAGACAACGAGTATTACTTGAACCTTGATAGAAAACATGATATAGCAGATGCTGTCTGTTTGATAATCTATCAAAATTATAAAAACTGTATGAAGATGAAAAAGAAAAAATTAGAAGATACTTTAGTTTTTGCGGAATTCATTTATGTTAAGCCTTCCCAATCTGTATTGAACAACAAACCAGAGGAATAAAAATAAAGTTTTCGCTAAAGTTCGTGCGTCGTTGTCATCTATAGTATATATTGGTTTCATAATTTGACCAAAAAATGTTTCTTGTTTTTCGTTGCCCGTTATATACATTTCCAATTGCGTTAAAGCACAAGTATCATCATTGGTCATCCAATGAAAAAAGAGAATTGGGATGAATAATGAATATAATCGAAGTATTCGTTTATCTCCAAAGAATGGAATAGCGACTGCGAATAAAAAAAGAATGGTATGAATAAGAAAAATCATCCTACCTTATCCAGAGATTAAAAAAATAAGATACACAACCAAAAACATCAATGTAATGTTGAATGCGGCGACACACAGTATGTATGGCATAAGTTTATGTCTTAAAGGTTCCAATACTCTTTTGTGTAGTGCGTTATTTTCCAGCACCATATCTATTGCCTGATTAGTAAATTCATCCATGGATCGGTTCATTAAAATAGAGTCTGAAAAAAATACAGACTTAAAACCGCTTTTTCAGGAACAATTGCAACTCTTGCGTAGATATATACAAGAGAATAAAAATATAGTTGTCGTGGGTTCGAGTGGTGTAGGTAAAACGACATTAGTGAAGACCGCTTTGAGCGATACCAAGCATTATGAAATCGATATAGATAGTATTAAATTTTACAATTTGGTAGAAAATTCGTCAACGCATATATTTATTGACGATTACGACTTAGATTCGTATTCATTGAAAAAATTAGTGGAAGATGCGTCTGAAGGAAAGAATAAATCAAAAGGTTCGTTCATTGTCATCACTGATAAGTTTATGTTATATCCAAACTTTGAGACTATTTTGTTGGAGAAACACAGTCCGGAGACATTATTGACTTTGGTTGATGAGAAGGAACGATCGAAGTATGAAGAGGCCGCGTGGATGGCTTGTGGAAACATTAATTTTTTTTTTAATTATAGACTTTTTAAATTTCAAAAAGATATGTTCAAGTCAACAAAAGAATATGTAAATGATATTTTATGTTCAAAAGAGCGTATAGTCATTAAAGATACACTCCACGAACATGGAAGTTTTTGGGATATTATTCATGAAAACTATTTGGATTCAGATGGTTGTAATTTTCAAAAGATTATGAATTCTCTTTCTTTTGCGTGTGTATATGATACATTAATTTACGATGGCGATTGGGGTGCGATGAAATTTTTTGTGAATGAGGTGCTTCGTATTCCAAAATACTATATGGGTGAACCATTAGATCCGAATACCATTCGTCCAGGGAGTTGTTGGTCAAAGACTGGTAATCACAAAATGCGCAAACAAAGAATTCGTTCCATGTTGATGAAAGGTCCGGTTGGAATGCATCAAGAACATCTTTATTTGTTACGACAGTATGCTTCAAAAGGAAATTATAGTATACTCAATACATACAATATTAATGCAACTGATTTTGACATTATTAATCATCTCTCGATTGTGAACAAGTTAAAGCCGAAGGATGTGAATGCTATCAAAAAGACTTTAAGAGAAACCGCAAGTGATATATAAATGTCGGACGATGAATGTATGATCGAGAGTTACGACAATAGTCGTGTCATCGGAAATGAAATTATATATTTCGGTGAAATTTCAGAATCTAATATTTTAGATTTTCTTGAAAGGTTCAAACGATTGGAAAATGAACTTTTGAAGAAGGCGTTGGAACATGATGGAAGTAAACCGACTATAAAAGTAATTATCAATAGCGCCGGTGGCGATTTATTCGCTGGCATAGCCGCTATGAATATTCTCGAAAAATCGAAAGTTAAGATAATTACCGAAGCCCAAGGAGAATGTTGCAGTGCTGCGACCTTTTTATTATTGGCGGGTTCTGAACGGCGCATGGGTGAATCTGCATTTGTTTTGATACACCAGATTGCATCCGGTGAATTTTGGGGTAAATTTGAAGAATTGAAGAATGAATTCAAATGCTGTTCAAAATTGATGTCTCACATCAAGGATATTTATAGATCTCGAACAACAATCCCGGATAGGATGTTTAAGAAGATGATGAAAAAGGATATTTATGTGAATAGCAAAGAATGCATCAAGTATGGAATTGTTCACGAGATTGCTTAATAGTTACATATCGTCTATAAAGATATAGAATTCCTATTATTATAATACCAATACAAAATGTATTAAAATTCATAGACAGTCCACTGGATTGTGGGGGCTCTAAGCGTTTCATCCTATCGTAGTTGACTACTTGTAAATGAACCATATAAAAGAATGAATATTATAAATACAAAGATGAACCGCATCGCCATAGACATTGATGAGACGCTCGTGCATTTTCTTCCTAAATTAGCAAAATTTCATGGTCGCCAGTTGCCACATGGCCAGTATTCCTACATGTATAGAAAAGTATTTGACATTCCTGAAAGTCAGTCAAAAAAGATGGTGTATGATTTTTACAGATCTGATGAATTTGACAATTTATTGCCTATTATAGGATGTCGTGAAAAATTGAAACAACTTCGAAAAGGCGCAAAAAAACTGTATGTCGTGTCTGGTCGTCAAGATTTTGTTCGTTCCAAAACAGAAAAATGGTTAGAAGATTTTTTTCCAGGCATCTTTGATGATTTGGTTTTGACAAACAGTTATACGATTGATGAAATTCCAAAAGTTGAAATATGCCGAAGTCTAAACATAGACACAATTATTGATGACGATTACCAGGTTTGTATGGAATGTTTACGAACGGGCATAAAGCCGTATAATTACATACATATCCCACCTTATCCATGGTCAACACAATCAGACATGTCTCTTCGCTCATGGTCAGATTTAAATCTTAAAGATTTACCCACTAAGTAACATATCTGACTGACTCATGTCGAGAGCTATTGTTGGTTCTGATTTGAAAACTCCGAGTTTGTGGTGTCACATCAATACGAAGAAGGATATTCGAGGTATATTCTTTACGAATAAACCATATATTCAACGAACCCTTCGTGACATGCAAACACCGAGAGTCATATTGAATATGGAACGAACTACGGAACACATTGAGACTATGATTGAAAATATGAATAGTGGTGATGTGCTCTTGGATTGTTCTCAAGATTACTTTGAGGATGTCATGACCAAATCGAAGATGTGTCAAACAAAAACGATTGAATATTTGGGTTGTAGTTTACTCTTCGGTTTTCCGGGTGGTCCGACTGTAGTGGCGAGTGGAAATCCAAAGAGTTTTTACACACAAGAACGATTTCTTCGTGAATTTTGTTCCAATTTATTTTATATTGATGAAAATCCTTCAACGGCACAATTTTTTGAAATGGTTCACAATTCTATGCGATTTGCACTAACGAAATGTATTTACGATATTTTTTTATATTGCAGTCAAGACAATACTCAAATGGAACAGGTTCGTTTATTATGTGAAAAGAGTGATATTGACGGCTCTATTTTGTCTACTTTTATACTCAATGATAGTGAAAATCCCGATGGTCGCTATAAAAGATACACCAGTCTTTCTAGAATAGCGAGTTTGACTATCAACCAAAGCAGCGATATAAATATACGACACAGAGAGGTCAGAAAACCAATACTATTTAATCCTGTATTGGCGAAAAGTGCACTTCGTTTTATGTATGCGACCGTTCTCTTGGAGGGTATTAATGTGCTTCATAGTCGACGCATTGATATACTGAATGCGAAACGCGTCTTGAGTATTGGTACAGCGTTGAATTGTCCGATGATGTCATACAAGTTTCAAGATATGTATGGCATCCTCGAGGAAACTCACGAGGATACTCGGATGTTGCTTCTTCAAATGACGAGTTCGGGAATTCCCTGTCCTTGTATTCAAGCGTCATTGTCTTCCTATGACACGTTGAAATATGTGGACATCATTTAAGGGAATGTTTGACGACACCACATTTCATTGACATTTCCAAAGGGTGAAAATTCAAAAAACAAATGCATCAAGAACCCTACTAAGAATAAAGCAAGAATAGTATTTACATTAAATTTTTTTAAGATGTAATAAATACCTACACTCATCAAACCAATAATTGTCGCCTCTGTAAACACTGTAGCAATCGACCTTTTCGCCATTTATATATACGAATATAAAAAAATAAATAGTGTATTGTATATATGTATGTATGTCATTTTCACGACTAGTCCCTCTGTAGCCCACAAATATCGAGTAACTTTACCAAATAATCACGTTGTTGATTTCGGATCGAGGCGAGAGAGTGATTACACAGACCATAAAAATGCACGCGTCATGCGTTCACAACTCATTCGTCGAGGTGCTCTAGTTCCACTTGAAGTTCGTTTGGAAACAGAACCATCTGAAATTCAATTTGAAATGCTTCACGTGACCCGAAGCACAAAAGAAAATTGGGATGATATCTACTCTCAAGCCTATTGGGAACGTTGGATACTCTATTCATATCCAACCGTATCACAATCACAAATGTGGATGACTACCCGATATGGATTTCTCTTCATGCCGTATCATGACACCTTTTTTTAAAAAAACATTACTTTTTACATGTGTGTTTTTGTCCACATGTAAAAAGTAATTATGTTGTTCCCACTGGGAATTGAACCCAGAATCTCACCCTCGCTCGCTAGATAGTACTCTAGTCATTCATATTCAAGTATATAAGAGGTATGCTTTAACCTGATTAAGCCATGGGAACTATAACCACACTTAGATATGAAGTATAGTCTTTAAACCTCCTCGGGGGTGGAGGGGGGTCGAGAATTTCGAGAATTTCGAGATGAAAACTCTCCGTGTTTCTGTAATATACGGGGTTCACTTTGACACATGATATTTAGACCGTTACACACATCTGGTTTATTTACTCTATCTGGGAATGCGGCATTAAATGCGTCAATGCATTCAGATGGAATATCAGGTGCGTCGGATAACATTCGGTCATAGTCGTCTTTACATTTTTTTACAAATTCAAGAACTGGAACTCTATCTTTTCGTTGAAGCGAAAGTTCCATATCTATTGATCTATAGTATTTTGCATATTGAATAGACATAAGTGAGTGTGCCTCAGATAGTTTTTGACTTTGACTAAACTTAGATATGGATGTCAAAATACCGCTGAGAATATTTAAGGTTGCGAAAATATACTGAACAGTCGTGATGATTGTGCGTTGCGATGGTGTTGTAGTTTCTGCGTCGGGGCTGAGCACAGCGAAACCACCAACACCTGTTATGCTTGATATGATAATTGTTGGATAGGTCAATCGGTCTGATGTTCTTTTTAAACGCATTCGGGCGTCATTATGAAGCCATCTATAACCAGCGGCGCGTTCAGCCCATTTATAGACGAGTGATTCTTGTTGTGGACACCATTCAGGTTGAACAACTTCACCTGAACTCATGTAATTGCATGAGAAATGTTTCTCGCACACTGGAAAGCCATTTTATCGACGAGTTCGTTGTATTTATTTCCATTGTGTGCCTTTACCCAACACCATTCTACTTGTAGTTGTAAACTTAAATCATACATGATAATCCACAAACTTTTATTTTTCACAGGACTTCCAGTACTCGTTTTCCAATCATTCAATTTCCATTTATGAATCCAACTCGTGATACCCTGTTGAACATAAGTACTGTCTGTATATATTTTCACTTTCTGTATCTTGTTTTTCACGCAGTGTGCGAGTGCTTCATTTATGGCGGTCATTTCCATGATATTATTTGTAGTTCCAGAACAGGAACCCGACATTTCTAAACCACTCGGAGATAGAACAGCCCATCCACCAGGTCCTGGGTTTTTGATACACGAACCATCTGTATATATTTCCATCTCCGTGTCCATGATGTATAAAGTAATATAAAATAAAACTTTTATATAGTAGTAAGCAACAAGCATGTGTGATGTTTCTGGACCAAGCACTGCGGCTGTCATTTCTTTGAATGCGATAGGAGGACAGGATGTTCATTTAATAGAAGAAAA
>Ga0222712_10004998_pt1 | contig 13612 bp, 10 predicted proteins | sample C33_657DmetaG_FD_165043 | JGI IMG/M metagenome (GOLD analysis project Ga0222712, IMG submission 165043) | Estuarine water microbial communities from San Francisco Bay, California, United States - C33_657D | ecosystem: Environmental > Aquatic > Marine > Unclassified | place: USA: California...
GCAGGTCCTCCGCGTCCAACCGCCGCGGCGCCATCCGCCACAGCAGCGTGTTGTCCGGGTCCACCTCCTGGGCTTTCGCCTGGGCGCGGCAATCCAGTTGGTAGGCCCGGGACAGCACCAAGTGCCGCACCAGCCCCTTCACGCTCCACCCGTCCTCCATGAACCGAATCGCCAGATGGTCCAGCAGCTCCGGGTGCGTCGGCGGCCGACCCGCCAGGCCGAAGTCGTCCGCCGTCGGCACCAGCCCCTTGCCGAACAGGTGCATCCAGACCCGGTTCACCATCACGCGGGCGGTCAGCGGGTTGTCCCTCGAGGCGATCCACCCCGCCAGTTCCAGCCGCCCGCTGGTCCCGGCGGGTATCTTCAGCGGCTCACGCGCCAGCACCGTCAGGGTGCCGCGGGGCACCTTCATGGCTTCCGGCTGGTCGGCGTCACCCCGCATGAACACCGGGCTGTCGCTGATCACGCGGCTGCCGGTCTGCGTGAAACCGGCGAACGCCATGCGGTTGCCCGGACCTTCCCTTCCTGCCCCGGAAGGTTTGTCCCTTACCCCCATCGCCAAAAGCTTCGGGTTGCCATCCCGGTCATACGCGTCCAACCTGGCCTGCAGCAGCGACACCTGACCCGAGATCAAAAACCGCTGCACCTGGTCGCGGGCGTTCCGGGCCGCCTCCTGCACCGTCTCGATCTGCCGCTCGATCCGCCCCCGCTCCGCCTCCGACAACGGTTCCACCGCCAACGCGGGCTTGGCCTCCTCAGGCAGCGGGATCAACCGCCCCGGCCGCTGCGCGTTGATGAACCGCGGCGTGCCGTAGCAGGTCTCCGTGCTGCGGAAGATACCCAACAAGGCGTGGTAATCCCGCGTCGGGATCGGGTCGAACTTGTGGTCATGGCACCGCGCGCAGGCCGCCGTGATCCCCAAAAACGCCTGCGTCGTCACATCCAGTTGCTCGTCCGCCTGGTCCAACTCGAACTTCAGGCCGTTCCGCTCGTTGAGGATCTTCGGGCCGACCGCCAGGAATCCCGTCGCGATCAATCGCTCGGCCTTCACTTTCGGGTCGTCCGATTGCAACAGGTCACCGGCAAGCTGCTCCCGGATGAACTGGTCATACGGCTTGTCCGAGTTGAACGCCGCGATCACATAGTCCCGGTACCGCCACGCGTGCGGGTAGTTGAAGTTCACTGTCTTGCCCGTGCTCTCGGCGTACCGGGCCACGTCCAGCCAGTGTCTCGCCCACTTCTCCCCGAACGCCGAAGACCCCAGCAACCGGTCCACCACCTTGGCAAAGGCGTCCCCGGATCCGTCCGAGACAAACGACTCCACCTCCGCGGGCGTCGGTGGCAATCCCGTCAGGTCAAAGGTCACCCGCCGCAACAGCGTCCGCCGGTCGGCGTCCCCGACCGGCGCCAACCCCTTGCCCTCCAGGGCGGCCAGCAGGAAACGGTCCACCTCACTCCGGGCCCACCCGGTATCCCGCACCACGGGAGCCACCACCCTCCTGGGTGGCTGAAAGGCCCAATGCTCTTTCCCTGCACCCGGGCCGGTAACCTTCACTGCCCCCCGGGGGTCGGGCGCCCCCATGCGGATCCACGCCTCAAAGTCCCGCACCACCTGCTCATCCAGCTTCTTCTTGGGCGGCATCGCCAACTCGGGGTCGCCATGCCGCAGCGCCTTCAACAGCAAACTACCCGTCGGGTCCCCCGCCTTGAAAAGTGGTCCAGACTCACCCCCCTGGCGCAATCCCTCCGCCGAATCCAGGGCCAGTCCACCCTTGGCCTTCTTCTCCTTGCCCGTGGCATGGCAGGCAAAACACTCCCCAACCAACACCGGCCGGATTTTTTGCTCAAAAAAAGCCGCACCCGCCGGCGACGGCTGAATGGCCGCCTCCACCCAATTGCACCATGCGAAAAGGAAACAAATGCCAACCACACCTGGCCACAGTCGCGAAATCGGCATGGCAATCTCCGGCTCGCAGATAGGAATTGGCCCTTGCCACTGTAACCCACCCACTACCCCATGACATTAAAATTCCCAAAGGAAGGTCAGGTCAAATTCACCCGCAGGTTATTGCCAAATCACTGCCAATACCGGATATTTGCTGAAAACAACTCCACGCCTTTTTGGTTGATCCATGCCCATCCAAGTCATCTGCTCCTGCGGCAAGAAACTCAACGCCCCGGACACCCTCGCAGGCAAGCGGGCCAAATGCCCCGGGTGCCAGAACCAGATCCTCATCCCCGAGCCCTTGGAGGTGATCGAGGATGAGTTGGAGTTCATTGAGGAGCTACCCCAAAAACCTGCCCTGACCAAGGCCCCCGCCAAGCCTCCCCAACCAGCCAGCCGCACGGCCCTCGTCCCACCGCGCAAACCAGCCGCGAAAGCTACCCCCAAGCCATCCGACCCGATTCCCCCGGTCACTGCCCCAACGGAACGGTTCGCCTACCTGTCCAAACAAATCGATTCCGCCTTCACCCAGGACCGGATCGACCCCGTTCGCACGCCCCTGGGCTACCGCCTCTCGGTGCTGGCGGTTTCCGTGCTGATGATCCTGCTTCCCCTCATCTACCTGGCGCTGATCGCCGCGGTCGCCTACGGCGTCTGGTACCACGCCGTCAACCACACCACCATCTTCACCTCGGGCACGACCACCTCATCCGCCAACAGAGGCAAGGAAATCGCCGGCCGGTTCATGCTCTACCTGACGCCGATCCTGGCCGGTGGCATCCTGATCCTCTTCATGCTGAAACCCCTGTTTGCCAAAGCCATGCCCCGCCCCGGCAGGCGGTCCCTCAAGCAAGAGGATGAGCCGCTTCTGTTCGATTTCGTCGCCAGGGTCTGCGACGCGGTCGGCTCCCCAAAACCCAAGCGCATCGACATCGACAACGAGGTCAACGCCTCAGCCAGCTTTCGCAGCGGGTTTCGCAGCTTCCTGGGCAATGACCTGGTCCTCACCATCGGCATGCCACTCGCCGCCGGACTGAATATGCGCCAGTTCGGCGGTGTGCTCGCCCACGAGTTCGGCCACTTCGCCCAGGGCGCCGGCATGCGCCTCAGCTTTGTCATCCGCTCCATCAACTTCTGGTTCCACCGCGTCGTCAACGAGCGCGACCAATGGGACGACAAACTGAAGGATTGGTCCTCCTCCCTCGACTTGCGCGTGGGCTGGATGCTCTACCTCGCCCGGTTCGGCGTCTGGTTGACCCGCAAGCTGCTCTGGTGCCTGATGATGGCCGGGCATTTCTTCAGCAGCGTGCTGATGCGCCAGATGGAGTTCGACGCCGACCGGCACGAGGCCCGCTTCGCAGGCTCCGACGCCTTCGCCTCCACCGCCCGCCAGTTGCACATCCTCAATATGGCCGAAAACGGCGCCATGTCCGATCTGGGTGATTTTCATCAGGAGGGCCGCCTCGGCGACAACCTCCCCAAGCTGATCCTGCTGAACATCGATCAGATGCCCGCCGAGCTGAAAACCAAGGTCGATGTCATCATCAGCGAGTCGAAAACCGGCCTCTTCGACACCCACCCCGCCGACAGCGCCCGCATCCAAAGCGCCAAGCGTGAGAAGACCGAAGGCATCTTCCGCCTCGAACTCCCAGCCGATAACCTGTTCCGCGACTTCGACCAGACCGCCAAGGATGTGACCTGGGACTTCTACCACGAGATCTTCGGCGACGAGCTCAAAAAATCCGACATCCACCCGGTCGAGGGGCTGGTGGAAAGGCAGAAAGCCGACAACCAGACCATGGCCGCGCTCCTGCGGTTCTTCCGCGGCAGTCCCATGTTGTACAAGCCACTGCCCGGTCCGGAGGAGGCAAACAAGCCGGTGGGAGACCCCAAACCCGTGGAAAAGCGCCTGCGCGACGCGAGGGCCCTCGCCCTCGATCACGCCCCAGATTTCTTTGCCGCCAAGGAAAAATACCAGGATGTCGACAACCGCCTTTTCGATACCCGATTGGCGGAACAGCTTCTCGATACCGGTCTCCCCATCGCCCGCACGGATTTCAGGGAGGACCTCTCCACCAAAAAGGCCATGCTGGAGGCTCGTGCAAAAGCGGAAGCCCGCGTTGCCAGGCTCCAGGATCGCATCGGCCCCTTCGAGGCGGCCATTGCGGCCCGCCTGTACTCCGGCATCCGTCTGGCCAGGACGCCGGAATTTTCAGCCCAACTCGAGAAGGAGGGGTTCCCGGTGGATTCGATCCCACCCCTCCTCGCCTTGTTCCAACTGTTCAACTCCATGATCCCCCAGATCCAGAACCTGGTGGAAAACAAGGCCGGCCTGGAACGCCTTTCGGGACTGATGGAGCAGTTCGCGGAGAAAAACCAGAAGATCATCCCGCGTTTCAGGGAGTATGTCGATTCCCTGCGCGACAACCTCGCCGATTTCCGGTCCGCCTTCGATGCCCATCCCTACCCCTTTGATCACGCCGAGGCGGGAATCTCATCGGGTGCCTACCTTTTGAAGCAATTGCCGGAAGGGGAAGACCCGGGGGATGTCCATGCCGCCGCCGAGGCGTTGCTGGAACGGCTGCCCGGCCTCCATGCCCGCGTGCTGGCGCGCCTGTGTCAGATGGCGGAGTGTGTCGAGACAAAACTCGGTCTTCCACCCCTGGAGGATCCTGATTCGGAGCCGGATGGCTCTGATGATTCGGAAGGGGAATGAAATCCAGCGCCCTGAATTCCAAACCCGGCGCCCGACACAATCGGATCAGCAGGAACCGTGTTGCCAGCCGCTAGTCATCCAAATCCTCAAGGACCCTCCACTGGCCCGCCTTGTAGGGTGTGGGCACTTCCTTGAGGCCCTCGTTCAGCATCGCCCAGTCCCGGGCTGAAAAGGTGGACAGCACCTTCTTGATGCGCTTCTTGTCCCGGGTGATGCAATTCACAACCGAGGGTTCAAAGGTGTCCCAATGCCCGTTTTTCGGGTCACCCATGTAACCCGCCACGCTACCCAGACGCATGCCGTCCTGGGGGGGGCCGCCTGTCATTTTTCCAAGGGGTTGCTTGAGTATCTTGATGACCCAGTACTCATCGCCTCCGCCACAATCCAGGTCGGTCATCACCGCCACCAGATTGTTTTCGGCATCCACCACCACTCCGGGATTGGCGCAACCATAAACCATCAACCGGCCCCAGACATACCAGGCCCAGGCGCAGACCCCGAATGAACCCAATCCAACCGCCATGAACCCGGAACCCGATTTACCACCATCCGGTGATGAGAATTTCCAGGCGCTCAGGGCGAGGAAGGCGATGCCTATCGCGATCATCACCAAACTGCCGGTCGGGTAGTTCATGAACGAGAAAAGGTAGTCGACTTTCACATTGCCAGGATTGCTGGCGTGGGTGTCGCCACTCAACTTTCGATCCAAGGCGGTTTGACCGGGGGCATCCGAGACATCCTCGGGTTCCGGATCAAACTCCTCGATCTTTTGGGCCCGGCTCTTCGGAGTGGCTGCCCTCGGCTTCGGCAAGGGAACCTCGTCCACTACCTCCACATCATCGATGAACTCAATCTCGTCCTCGATGACCTCCAAAGGTTCGGGAACATTCACAAACTCTTTGCAGCCTGGACATTTGGCCCGTTTCCCAGCCAGAGTGTCCGGGGCAGTCAACTTCTTGCCACATGGACAGGTCACCGAAATCGGCATGGGAAATCCCTGAAATGGGTCAACGAATGGATGACTATCTTGCCTAATTTATCCCTCAATCCAAATTCCAAAGATTTTGTGAACAGATGTCAATTGGATTTCATGTATGGCTTGACCGTTGTCAGGGCCTTGGATTAATGAGGGCTTGTTCCTGTATTTAATTTGCAAGAGGGTTTATCGATGGCAGAGAATCAAGCCGAAGGCCAGGTTGAGATGCAGGTCCACGATACCGGGGCCCATGCCGCCTACGCCAACTTCGCAAGGGTGACCGCCACCCCCGAGGAGGTGATTGTGGATTTCGCGCTGAATCCCAACCCCTTCGCCCAGGGAAAGCAGGAAATCAATGTGAACAACCGCCTGATCATGAACTTCTACACCGCCAAGCGCCTGCTGAGCGCCCTGGCCATGACCATCCAGCGCCACGAGCAGGCCTTCGGCTCCATCGAGCTCGACATCCGCAAGCGCGTCACCCTGCCAGTGCCTCCCGCATAGGCATACTGATCCTTTTCGTTTTCAAATATCCCCCTGCCCGCGAGACGGGCGGGGGGTTTTATTATTGATTCCCAAACCATAGTGTCGAACAGGGCACAATACACCGCGGTTCAACCCACCAGTTCCGCCAGCATCGCCTCGTAGAACGCGCGCACCATGCGCACACGCGGCTCGGCCAGCCGTTTGGCGGTTTGGCTATGCAGGCGCTCCGGCAGGCGCAGCAGTTTTTTGGGCAGGTGGTCAAGCGCGTAACGCTTGTCATCCAACTCCCGGGAAGCAGCCCCAGGGTCCTCGGGGTGGTGGATCAGGCTATCCATGCGGTCCGCGGTTGCGAAACACCGGGCCAGGCCGATGGCTCCCAAGGCGTCCAGACGATCGGCGTCCTGCAGCAGGGCTGACTCCCGCAGCGTGGGCGACTTGCCAGCCGACCAGGCGTGCTCCTCGATGCAAGTGGCCACCTTGCCAGCCCAGGCCGAATCTAACCCCAACCGGACCAGCAATTCCCGGGCAGCCATGGCGCAATCCTCACCGGACTGGGCTGATCGGGGGTGATTTTTTGGGTGGTTGACCAGCTCGTGCAGCAGGGCCGCGGCCCGTAGGATCTCCCCATCCGCCTGCTCGTCCTGCGCCAACTGCTGCGCCAGCCGGACGACCCTGCGGACATGCAGCCAGTCATGACCACTGCCCCGGCCCTGGCAGGCCGCCTTGGCTGCATGCTCCATTTTTTCCCAGGTCGTTTCATCCAAAACAGGCATGGCAGGGTCCTTCATGGGTTTGGCATGCAAGGTATCCTAGATCAGACGAGGCGGGCCGACAGCCGTAAGCTATCCCCATGAGCAATCCCACCCCCTGGTTGATCACCCCCGCCCATTCGGAAGACGCCCCCACCCTGGCGCGCTTCAACCAACTGCTGGCCCAGGAAACCGAGGGTATCCAACTCGATGCGGCGACTGTCCTCTCAGGCGTGCGCCATGGGCTGGAGCGTTACCCCGAAGCCCGGTATATGGTGGCCCGTGAAACGCCATCCGGCCCGGTGCTCGGCCAACTGATGCTCACACGCGAATGGAGCGACTGGCGCGATGGCTGGGTCTGGTGGATCCAGAGCGTCTATGTGGAACAGGCCCACCGCCGGCGGGGCATCATGCGGGCTTTGTTCCAAACCGTGATGGACATGGCCCGTGTTCCACTCGAAGGCGACAGGGTGGTGCTGGTGCGCCTGTATGTGGAGGAACACAACCACCCGGCGCAATCCTTCTACAGCCGTATCGGCATGGCCAACGAAGGCTACCAGGTGTGGGCATGGAAACCCCGGTGAACAACCCCACGGATGGCATGCAGATCCATAAGGCCCGTTGGAGCCTGGTCCTGGCCGCGGTGCTCTGGAGCCTCTCCGGCGCCTTCACCCGTGTGATAACCACCGATACCTCGCCGGTGATCGGCTTCAGCGCGCACGAACCGGCGATGTCACCTCTGGCAATGGCCTTCTGGCGGGTGCTCTGGGGCGGCCTGATCATCTTGCCTTTTGTCCGGCCCTCGCAGGTGCGGTTTGACTGGCGCATGTTACCTGTGGCAATGGCCTTCGCCTTCATGAACGCGACGTTCGTGGCCGCCTTGGCCATGGGTTCCTCCGCGAGCGCCGTGCTGCTTCAGTACACCGCACCCTTCTGGGTGGTGTTGATGGGTTGGGTATTCTGGAGGGAAAAGCTGGACCGAGCCACGGTGATCAGCCTGGCCTTGGCGATGGGTGGGGTAGCCTGCCTGGTGCTGGAGGGCTGGGAGGATGGCCACCTCACCGCCGTGGGTCTGGCCTTGGCCAGCGGGGTCGGTTTCGCCCTGGTGCTATTGGGCCTGGGCTGGCTGAAGGATCTACCCAGCGCGCCGGTGACCGTTTTCAATTTCCTGATGGGTGCATTGATTCTGGTGCCGGTGGTGTTGTCGCAACACGCTCCTTCCCTCCAACAACTGGGGATGATGGCGCTGTTCGGCGGTCTGCAGATGGGGTTGCCCTACCTCATCGCCGCACGGGCTCTGAGGCATATCCCCGCGCGTGAAGCGGGATTGATCACGCTGTTGGAACCCCTGCTGAATCCCATCTGGTCACGCCTGTTGGCCCCCGAAAGCGAGCCATTCACGGTTTGGATGGCCTGCGGCGCCCTGGGCATCCTCGGAGCGTTGGGGGCCCGTTACTGTCTGGCCAAGGGTGGACCAGATTCAGAAAAAAGCATGGAACAACCGCCTGCCAAATCCGGCCTGGGATAGTTCAGGGATGGGTCTTTCCCTATAACGGCTGGATGAAAACTTCACCTCTTGTTCTGGTCACTGAAGGCTCGGATTCGGCACCTCTGGCCTGGCTGAAGGAGCGGACTCGGGTCATCGAGGCCGCTCCCGACACACCCGAATTCAATGCCGCCTTGTCCGAGGTGGAAGGAATGGTGGTGCGCACCTACACCCGCGTGAACGAAGGCCTACTGGCCCGTTGCCCGAGATTGAAAGTGGTTGGCCGGGGCGGTGTGGGGCTTGAGAACATTGATGTGGCGGCATGCCGGGCCCGTAATGTGGAGGTGGTGTTCACGCCGGATGCCAACACATTGGCGGTGGGGGATTTCGTCATCGGTTACGCGCTTCAGTTGCTCAGGCCTTGGGCATTTTTCAAAGATAACGCCTACGAGCCGAAAGAGTTCAAGCGAATACGCGACACCCAACGCGGCGTGCAGTTGAACGAGCTGACCCTGGGCATCTTGGGCATGGGTCGTGTCGGGCGCCGGGTGGGATCGATTGCGGCCAACGGTTTCGGCATGCGGGTGATCTACAACGACCTGTTGGATCTACAGGGCAAATTGAATTTTCCCGCGACTTCCGTTGATAAGGAAACCCTGTTCCGTGAAGCCGACATCGTGTCGCTGCATGTGGACATGAAGGCCGGCAATGAGAAGCTGGTTGGCAGGCCGCTTCTAGGATTGATGAAACCGACAGCGATTCTGATCAACACCAGCCGGGGGGAAGTGCTGGATGATCCTGCCTTGGCCGATGCGTTGCGGCGGAAGCAGATCGCCGGCGCCGCCATTGATGTCTTCGATCCGGAACCGCCAAAATCAGACTATCCGCTGCTGGGCCTGGACAATGTGCTGCTGACCCCGCATATGGCCGCGCGCACGCGCACCGCAATCGAAAATATGAGCTGGGTGGTGCGGGATGTGGTGGAGGTTTTGGAAGGCCGAAAGCCAAAGTATCCGGCCCCGTGATTCCAGCCCGACCGCGTCTGGAAAATCCTTCTGAGGCTGGCTAAGCCGTTTGCCTTTCCTTGCCATGTTCCGGCAGCATCAGGCCCACCATCGCCGCGGCCAGCAGGGGGCCGCCGGTCCACAACAGCGCATGGCGCAGGTCAGGCACGGGCAGGAAGACAAGGACGATGGTGGCGCCGGCGGCGGCAAGCCGGCCGATGTTGTAGCAGAACCCAGCACCAGTGGTGCGCAAAAGCGTGGGGAACAACGGCGGCATGTACATGGTGAATAGGCCGAAGACACCCTGGCAGATGCCCAGGGGCACAAACCACCAGAGCATATCGCCGGGCAGGCGCACCACGCTGTAGGCCATAAACAGCAGCACCCCGTAGACGGCGCACAGCAGCAGGATGGCCCAGCGATAGCCCAGGAAACGGGCCAACACCGCCGCGACAAAATTGCCGGCGATGCTGGAGAACATCAGCACGCTGAGGCCCTTGTTGGTCATCTGTTTGCCAGCCATACGGATTTCTTCGTCAGAAGGTGGCGATTCAGCTTTTTGCATGGTCTCAATCTGCAGGCGCCCCACTTGCTGGGTGGACCAGAACATGAACGCCCAGTGCCCCGAAAGGGAGAATGAACAGACCAGGAGCGTGACCAAAGTGGTTCGCAGCAGGTTGCCCCGGAACAGGTCTGCAATGCGGGGACGGGCAGTTTCCTTCGCCTGCTCCCACGCTTCTGGTTCAGGCACCTCCTTGCGGATCCAAAGCACCAGCAGCGCGGGGATGACCCCCACCAGAAAAACGGTCCGATTGGGGTAGGAACTGAGCAGGAAACCAGCCAAGTTGGCGAACAGCACCCCGATGTTGACCCCGGTTTGCAGGATGGCCGCCAGCCAGGGCCGCCACTTTGCCGGCCAGGTCTCGCTCAGCAGCGAGGCACCGACGGCCCATTCGCCACCGATGCCCAACGCGGCCAGGAAACGGAATGCCATCAATTGCCACCAGGACTGGGCGAAAAAACTCAGGCCGGTGAACAAAGCGTAGGTGAGTATGGTCAGGATGAGGGCGCGGGTCCGCCCCAGCCGGTCACCCACCAGGCCGAACAGTCCTCCGCCCAGCGCCCAACCTGCCAGGAAGGCCGCCTGGATGTAACTGGCCTTCTCCCGCACGGCCTGATCGGTGTCTGTCAGACCCATCAGCTCTGCCACGAAGGGCAGCGCCACCAGGGTGTAGAGGTGCATGTCCAGGCCGTCGAACATCCAGCCAAGCCAGGCGGCGACGCCGCTCTTGACCTGGTGGCTGCCGATCTTGCCGTCACCTGACTGATCGGAAACGGCGGGTGAAACTGAGGACATGTCGGGCGCTCGGGATTCGGGGGAAAAGTCTCAGCGGCTGGCGGGAGCCATGCCGTCAGGAAATGTGCGCGCCCCGGGTCTCCACATAGACCGCGTACAGCGACTGGCTACCGGTCATGAACAGACGGTTGCGCTTGGCTCCGCCGAAGCAGACATTGCTGCAGATCTCCGGCAGGCGGATCTGGCCGATACGGGTCCCGTCCGGGGCGAAGACATGCACGCCGTCATAGCCCTCACCCACCCAGCCGGCTGAAGCCCAGATGTTGCCGTCGATGTCGCAGCGGATGCCATCGGCGATGCCGGAGACCTCCTTGTCGCCAAGCTTCATCTTCATCGAGTGGAATTCGCGGCCCTCGCCGATCTTCGAGTCTTCGGCGATGTCAAACACCAGGATGCTCTTCAGCTTGCCGGTGTCGGCGACATAGAGCTTGGTGTAATCGTTCGAGAAGCAAAGACCGTTCGGCTTGTCGAGCTGCTCGGTCAGCTTCACCACCGCGCGGGTGCGGGCATCGATTCGGTAGACCGCCTCCTTGATCTCGAGCGGCCCCTTGTTCCCCTCGTAATTGCCCAGGGAGCCGTAGCCCGGATCCGTGAACCAGATGTCGCCTGTCTTCGGGTGGACGATCACATCATTGGGGGCGTTGAAGCGCTTGCCCTCGAATCGGTCGGCCAGCACGGTGAGCGAGCCATCGTGCTCATGGCGCACCACGCGACGGTTGCCGTGCTCGCAGGAAACCAGGCGGCCCTGGTAGTCGAAGGTATTGCCGTTGGTATTGCCCACCGGCTGACGCATGACGCTGACATGGCCGTCCTCATCGGCGTAGCGCAAATGCCTGTCGTTGGGGATGTCGCTCCAGAGCAGGTAGCGGCCCACGCTGCTCCATGCCGGCCCCTCGGCCCACAGGCACCCGGTGTGCAGTCGCTGGATCGGCGTGTTGCCAATCATGTACTTGGCAAAACGGTCATCCAGCTTCACCAGATCGGGGTCGGGATAGCGCACCGGGGAGGCTCCCGGGCTGAAATCACGCTTCTGGCCCAGCGCGGGCACAGCCAGCGAAGCGACGGCGGCGGTGGACAGCGAGGCGGCGAAGCCGCGGCGGGAGAGGCGCATTGCGGTATGCTCCAAAAAAAGGGGGGGGAGGGAATGAATCCGGGCTTTCAAAACCAGAGGTAGACCCTCTTGTAAACCCGGCAGGGACCGTGTTCAAGGGGCGGAGTTCAAATCGACAGGGAAAAACCGGGTAAAACCTAAAATTCGCCGGTGCCCCGCTTGCTCCACCAGGGGAGCTGGGAGCCGCCATCCACCGACAGGATGGTGCCGGTGATGCAGTCGCTGGCGTCCTCGCACAGGAACACAACGCCGCGGGCAACTTCCTCCGGCTTCATCAGGCGCCCTTGGGGCAGGGCCTTGCTGGCTTGTTGCAGGGTTTCCTCACTGAAGAACTTCCGTTCTCCGGGAGTGTCGGTCCAACCGGGGTAGATCATGTTGACGCGGATGCCCTTGGGCCCCAACTCCATGGCAGCGGTTTTGCCCATCATGTCGAGCCCGGCTTTCGCCATGTTGTAGGCCATGCAACTGGGCATGGCGACGTAGGCGTGTGGCGAGCTGATCAGCACGGCGGAACCGGGCCTTTTGCGGGCGATCATGTGACGGGCAAAGCCCCGCAAGGCCCAGAAGGCGCCCCACATGGTCACATCGATGGTTTTCTTGAACCCGTCGAGGTTGGCTTCGGTGAACATCTCGCGGTCGCTGTAGACCGCGCTGGTGACCAGAATGTCCAGGCCGCCAAGCTCCTTCTCGGTACGCTCGATGGCCGCCTCAACGGCCTGACGGTCGGTCACATCGCAGGCAATCTCGATGGCCTTATGCCCCAGAGACTGCAGCTGCAGGGCTCCGGAACCCCCGTAACCCGGCCAGCGGAGGTCGAGAAGGGCCACATCGGCGCCATCCGCCGCCAGGGCCCGGGCACTTGCCCAGCCGATGCCATTCGCCGCCCCGGTGACCAACGCCTTTTTGCCCGCCAGACGCATGAGTCGCTTTGCCTCTCTATTCGCCTATCTTGCCGACACCCGGTGTGCCCTTGGATTCACGGACAGCCGGTAGAATCCATTCATGGTACCACCCGCGAAACAGCAGCCCAGTTCACCGCCGCCCCGGTCGCTTTACGCGCACATCCCGTTTTGCGCCAGGCATTGCGGCTACTGTGATTTCGCCATCGCGGTGGGCAAAACGGACCGGATCGAAGCGTACCTGGTTGCTCTCGAGGCCGAACTGGCGCGGAAAGTGTCTCTCTTCCAAACATCCCCCTTGCCCATGGACACTTGGTTCGTGGGGGGCGGCACTCCCTCGTTGCTGGATGCCGGCCAACTGCGCCGGTTGGGTGAAATTCTCGCGGGGCGAACCCCTTTGGCATCCGGGGGCGAGGCCAGCCTCGAGGCCAATCCGGAGTCGTTCGATGGAGAGAAGGCCCTGGTGCTGGCGGACAGCGGCTTCACCCGGATCAGCCTGGGAGTGCAGTCGTTTGAGCCGGGAACCCTGGAGGCGTTGGAGCGGCCGCACGATGCCACCCTGGTGGAACGCGGTGTGCGGGCGGCCCGAGAGGCCGGACTGGCCGTTTCGCTGGATCTGATCTTCGGGGCGCCCGGCCAGACCCGGGACAATTGGGCGCTGGATCTCCGCCGGGCCATCGACCTGGGACCTGATCATCTGAGCCTGTACGGCCTGACCTACGAGCGGGGCACTCCGCTAGAGAAAAAGGTGCGTGGAGGTCTGGTGCTACCGCTGGCGGAGGAACTGGAGCGCGACCTCTACGACCAGGCCATGACCATGCTGGAGGCGGCTGGCTACCAGCAATATGAGATCTCCAATTTTTCCAGGACGGGCTTCGAGAGC
>Ga0222712_10004999_pt1 | contig 13611 bp, 9 predicted proteins | sample C33_657DmetaG_FD_165043 | JGI IMG/M metagenome (GOLD analysis project Ga0222712, IMG submission 165043) | Estuarine water microbial communities from San Francisco Bay, California, United States - C33_657D | ecosystem: Environmental > Aquatic > Marine > Unclassified | place: USA: California...
CACTCACTGGTGGAGTAGTTACAGAAATTGCTATGCACTCATTAAGAGTTGGTAGCGGATATACAACGGCAACAGTAAGCTTTAGCGGTGGAACTCCTACTACTCCAGCAACAGCAAGAGCAATCATCTCTCCAAAGGGCGGTCATGGTTCAAATCCAGTCGAAGAATTGGGTGGTTTCTATGTTATCGTTGACGTTAACCTTGTTGCAGATGAAGGCTCTGGCGATTTCTTAGTTGATAACGATTACAGACAAATTTGTCTAGTAGCAAATCCACACGAAGTCGATCCATCGGCTGTACGTTTATTGGGCAATTGGAAAGCAAGTACAGCTTATATAGTTGGTGACGTTGTTTATTATAATAACTATGCATATGTGTGTGATACAGCTCACACATCAGATACCACATTTACAGTAGACGCTGCAAAGTGGACAGGCCCGAGCGTGGCTTCTGCAGCAACGTTGAATGCTCTTACTACAATAACATATAGCGGATTATCAGGTACTCTTGAGGCAGATCAAAATATTGCTGGTGATACAAGCGGAGCAATCGCTTATGTAGATAGTGTAAATACAGCAGATAGCTTGATAAAATTTCATCAGAACAGTACAACGGGTTTTACTAGCTTCCAAGAAGGTGAAACTATCACTATAGGTTCTGCTACTGCAGTAATCGATTCAATCACTGCTCCAGAATATGTACCGATGTCTGGAAAACTAGTATACCTTGAAAATTTATCTCCTGTAACTAGAAATATCAATCAAACAGAAGACATCAAGTTAGTACTAGAACTATAATTCAAATTAAGGCTTTTAAAATATGTCATTAAAGATCTTTTCTCAAGCACCATATTATGATGATTATGATGAGGCAAAGAGATACCTTCGCGTATTATTTAGACCTGCCGTTTCCTTACAAGTAAGGGAGTTAAATCAACTTCAAACATACTTACAAACTCAAGTAGAGCGTGTAGGTTTACACTTGTTCAAAGAAGGTTCTATGGTCATTCCTGGCCAATCTTCTGTTGATACGAATATAACCTATATAAAGATCGAGAATGAAACTAATGGCATAGACATTAATACTATTGTAGAAGAATTAATTGGTTCTACAATAACTGGTCAAACTTCTGGCGTGACTGCTAAAGTTACAGCTGTAACTCTTGAAGAACCCAATGAAACTAATCCTTTAATAACTGATCCTATAACTCTATTTGTTAGATACACATCTTCTGGAACCGACAAAGAAACGAAAGCTTTCGTAGCTGGAGAAGTATTAGTCGCAGATGCAGCTACTACTACTTTGGGTGTTGAAAGAATAGTTCAGATTAAAGCTGGTACAGGAGTTATTGGTAAAGGTACTGTTGCAGCTATTCAAAGAGGTATCTACTTCGTAAAAGGTCAGTTCGCACTTGTTACAGATCAGACATTAGTTATTTCAAAATATAGCAATACACCAAGTTATAGAATTGGATTGGATGTTGATGAAAATATCGTAGATTCTAATGATGATACAACTTTAGCAGATAATGCTAATGGAGTTCCAAATCAAAATGCTCCTGGTGCACATCGCTATCAAATACTTTTAACATTAACTAAACTACCAGTTGATTCAATTTTAGATGATACATTTATCGAACTTATTCGAATTACAGATGGTGTATTACAATCTAAGGTCACAGAAACTGAATACTCTATATTAGCGAAGACACTAGCTAGACGTACATTCGATGAATCTGGTCATTATACAGTTTCTCCATTTAAGATCGCTGTTCGCGAACATCGCAACAATGATAGGGGTGAATGGAATGGTCCAGGAACTACGTATCAACTCGGAGATATAGTAACTTCTGGTGGTAATTACTTCGTAGCTCTCAAGAGCGGAATTTCCGGAGCTGTTGAACCGTCAACATTATTTGATGCAACAGATCCTTATCAAAATTTAAGTGATGGCATCATTGATTGGAACTATACAACAAATCCTCCTTTCAATAGAGGTTATTTAACTCCAGAAAAAGGTGGAGATGAGAGCGCTGTAGCAGTCGCCATTGAACCTGGTAAAGCATATGTTCAGGGTTATGAGATCGAAAAGATCGCAACTGAGTATGTAAAAGTATCTAAGGCAAGAACATATGATCGTATAACAAATGATGCGATTCCTGTGACATACGGTAGTTATGTGTATGTTTCAAATGTATTGGGATTACCAGATTGTTCAACGTTCCAACAAATTGATTTACATAACCAGTTAACTCCTAGCTCCAATCCTCAAACTGCTGGATCTGGTACAAAAGTTGGTACAGCCAGACTTCGCGGATTTGAATTCCATTCAGGTACACCTGGAACAACTACGGGTGTTTATAAAGCATACATCTTCGACGTTAAGATGGAGAGTGGATACACGTTTGATCGAGATGTAAAACAAATATTCTACGATAGCGGCACTACTAAGACTAATATCGCGGCTGATGTTTATGGTAAGTATACTACTCTTTCTGGTTTCATATCTGCTTCGAGTACTACTATCACAGGTTCTTCTGGAACTGCATTCACCGCACAATTAAAAGTCGGTGATTATATTAGAACTATTAATTCTTCTTCAGTGTATGAATTCCGTAGAGTTACAGGAATCACTGATAGTGATACACTCACCATAGATTCAGCATTTAGCGGCACTGTATCTGGTGCAGTTTATTCTAGAGTTGGTGCTGAGATCAACGAACCTGGTGGTTTACCACTATTATTCCCGCTTGCATATTCATTCATCAGAAATACACGTGGTGGCACTGGTGACAATGAACAGGCAACCACATATACAACAACACAACGTTTTGATGCATCAACCGGTTCTGGACAAACATCATTGACATTCTCAGTTGGTTCAGCAACTAGTCCAACTACTAGCGGCTCAGAATTTAACCCTGCAGCAACCACTACAGATTATATCTTAGTTAATAGAACAGATGGTACTATTGAATCTCCAACTGGCATAACACTCCAAAATAACGGAGTCGACGTATTAGTTAGTGGATTAACAGCAAGTAAAGCATATAGTTTATTGGCTCCAGTTCGTAAAGCTGGTTCTCCGGCACAAGAAAAGAAAAAGACTCTTGTTGATAATGCAGTAGCAGATTTTGCCACACTTGCATCCGTAACACCACTAACATTATCATTAGGTAAAGCTGATGGTTATAGAATAGTTACTATACGAATGGCTGAAGATTTTACAGCCGCATCATCTAATCCAGCTGATACCACTGATATTACGTCTTGGTTTACTTTTGATAATGGTCAACGCGATACTCATTATGATGTTGCTACCATTACACGTAAAGAGGGTTATCCAGTTCCGAGCGGCGCGGTTAGGGTGATATTTGACTACTTCGATCATAGTACTGGTACAGCTGGTGATTATTTCACAGTAAACTCATATACTGGTGAAGTTCCATATAATAAGATTCCATATTACATCTCTTCAACAGGCATAGTAGCCTTATCTGATGTCATGGATTTCCGTCCTCGCATTGGAGATAACGGTGTATTGTTCTCTGGAACTGGTGCATCGCAATCAGAAATTCCTAAGATCGGTTTCGAAACTTCTGCAAGTTATTCTTACTACTTACCTCGTTCAGACAAGTTGGCATTAAATATTGATGGTGCATTCTTCTCTGTTGATGGAGTCGCAAGCTTATCTCCTGAAGAACCAAAAGATCCATCTTTGGGAATGTTAATTGCTAAGTTACATATATCACCATACACATTATTCCCATCGCAAGGTTCTATCCAAATTGAAACTATCGATACTAAACGATACACGATGCGAGATATTGGTAAACTTGATAAGAGAATTGAAAATCTAGAATACTACACAGCATTATCACTATTAGAACAAGAAACTAAGTCACTGACAATTCAAGACGAACTAGGACTTGATCGCTTCAAGAATGGTTTCATCGTTGATAGCTTTAAAGGTTCTGATCTTGGAGACACTGCTTCAGTAGATTATCGTTGTTCTATTGATATGTCATTACAAGAATTGCGTCCATTCTATACGATGGATAATGTTAATTTATTAGAAGCAAATCAATCTGACACAGCACGTGATGCCGATGGTTATGCGTTAACTGGCGATATCATCACATTACCATATACAGAAAGAGAATTGGTTAAGCAACAATTTGCATCTCGTACAGAGAATGTAAACCCATTTGCTATCTTTACTTTCTTAGGAAGTATGTCATTAAATCCTCCTTCAGATGAATGGTTTGAAGTTGATCGTAGACCAGATATTGTAAACAACGTCGAAGGTAATTTTTCAGCGGTTCAAACTGCGCTTGAAGCAGAAGGTGCATTAGGTACAGTTTGGGGTGCATGGGAAACTAACTGGGTTGGACAATCGAGAAATATAGATCGTTTAGTTGTGACTCGAGGCTTTGACAGCCGCGACTATGGTCTTGGTGGTGGACGTTGGATGAATCGTAATACATTTACACAGGCTGAACTTGCAGCTAGTGGAGCTGAAGCAGGTGCTCGTGTACTGACATTCCAAACTCAAGCAACTCAAGTTGGCCAATCTCGTACAGGTATCCAAACATCTGTTACTGCAAGAGTAGATTACCAAGTTCTTGAAGATAGAGTATTACAATCTGCTCTTATTCCATATATTAGAGCAAGGGATTTATTGTTTGTTTGTAAAGGCTTAAAACCAAACACCAAACTGTTCCCATTCTTTGATGATACAGATATTTCATTATTTGTAACTCCAGCAACAAAGATCAATTTGACAGTATTACCTTCAACTGGTGATCAATTCGATACTGATACAAACGTTGGTGGAGCAGCAGAAGAATTTGCTAGACAAGTTGATGGCAAAGCGGAAGTTTCATATAATAAAGGCGATATCGTCTTTGTTAAACAACGCGGAGCTACGACTTATAATACACAAGCGGTTTCTCCAGGAACTGGTGTAGCAGTATTGGTTGAAAAAACAACTGGTGAGAATCCAGAAGAAGCAGTTTATGTAATGAACATTAAAGGTTCATTCCAAGATGGTGACATTTTAAGAGGTTCTATTTCTGGAACAGAATATCAAGTTAATGGAAGCGTAGTAGTAGCTACTCAAGCAGACGACGTCATAACTAACTTTAATGGTTCTGTAGCTGGCGTATTTAAAATCCCTAATACAGAATCAATTCGTTTTAGAACTGGTGTTAGAGAATTCAAATTAACAGATAGTAATACTGGATCTTTAGATTTCACTACTCAAGGTCGTGGTCAATATCGTGCACAAGGTATACTTGAGACTAGACAAAAAACTATCAATGCTGTTAGAAATGCTGAAATTTCGACACAACAAGTTTCTGAATCTCAAATTACTGAAGTCTATTCAGATGAACGTTTAGTTCGAGACAGCGGATGGTATGATCCATTAGCACAGACATTCTTAGTGCAATCTACCGGCGGTTCATTTATTACTAGCGTCGATATATTCTTTGCAACAAAAGATATGGGTATTCCAGTAACTCTTCAAATTCGCGAAGTTGTGAACGGATATCCTGGTCAACGCATATTACCATTTTCTAGAGTTACGTTAACTCCAGATAAAGTTCAAACTGATCCAGTGGCTGGTGGAGAACCAACTACATTCACATTTGAATCTCCAGTATACTTACAAGATCTTACAGAATATTGTATCGTATTGTTATCTGATTCGAACAACTATAGAGTTTGGATTGCACAACTTGGTGAAAAAGCTATTGGCACAGATCGTTTCATATCTGAACAGCCTTATGCTGGTGTGTTGTTTAAATCACAAAATGCTTCTACATGGACAGCCAATCAAGAACAAGATCTGAAATTTACTATTCGTTCAGCTGTATTTGATATTACTAAATATCCAGTAATCGAATTCAACAATGAACCGTTGCCTCCCGTTGTATTAGAGACTGACCCATTCCAAACAAAGAATGGTAGTAGTAAGGTGCGTGTATTTGCTAAAAATCATGCTATGCCAAACAATTCTTCAGTCATCATTTCTAATGTGGCCGCAGGAACATATAACGGAATAGTTACTGCAGCCTCTACTGGTTTAAATGGTACATTTACAATCGTCGACAGCGAAATCGATTCGTTTGTTATTGACGTCGGATCTAATGCTACTAACAGCGGTTTTGTTGGTGGAGAAGACGTAGTTGTAACTGTCAATATCGGATATGATGCAGTTAATTTTATTGCACAATCTCAAGTATTCTCAGAAACTACTTTAGCGTTTGGTATGACACCTATCAATCAGTCATATAGTGCAGCTTCTACAGAAACTTCTTTAATACCGACTGTGACTACATATTTTGATAATAAGAATATCATCGCTTCGCAGACCAATGAAAACTTATCATCGCTTGCTGGTAACAAATCGTTGACAGTAACTGCGAGATTAACTTCTGAAAACGAAAACTTGTCTCCAGTTATTGATACTTCTAGAATGTCATTGACAACCATATCTAATAAGATAGACACATATTCTTATTCAACTAAGAATAATGAAGATCTAGATTATAAAGTAGTATTGACAACTGCTGGAAATAACGTATCATACTCAGGAAGCATCATCAGTATTGCTAATACTGGTAGCTTAAGAAGCGATGCGACAGGTATTGCTGTTGGTAAGTACATTGAAATAACCGGAACTGGATCTTCAACTAATAATACTACTGATCCAATATTAGTGACAGCTGTGGCTTCTGATGGTTCTACAATTACTTGTGATCATACATTCACAACTCAAGCAGCAACTACAACTACTATTACAGTATTAGATAACTATGTTAGTGAGATCGCTCCAACAGGAGGTTCTTCTGAATCTAAATACGTTACACGTGTTGTTAACTTAGCAAATTCTTCTACATTCTTGAAGATTATGTTTGGTGCTAACATTCCAGCAGTAACTGGTTCAGATATAGAAGTTTATTACAAGCTATTACCTGCTGGTTCAACTACCGATATCACGAAGTTCAACTTTGTAAAAGCTTCTCCTACTGCTAACTTAATTAAAACATCCAATCGTAATACGTTTACCGATGTTGCTTATGAATTAGAAAACTTACCTGCATTTGATGCAGTCGTAATTAAGATAGTGTTCAAGACTGGTAACTCTGCTCAAGTGCCTAGAGTTAAAGATCTAAGGGTGATTGCCTGTGCTTAGTGAAAAGGTTTTGCTAAAAGTAGAAAACGAAACGGGGTTGTATCGCGACCCTGTTTCAAAAGTTGTCATAAATAAAGATGACAACTTGTATAATAAGTATCTACAAAATAGACAAAGACTAATTAATGCACAACAACAAGTTGAAAAGAATACTACTGATATAAATGATATCAAAAAAGAAGTAAGTGAAATTAAAAGCATGTTAGTTACTATTCTTGCTAACATTCAAAAATAGAGAGACATAAATGGCAGCTATTAACGTAATTCTAACCGATACCTTTAACGGGTGGAGACTAAAGACTAATCAACTTGGTGATTTCGTAGGAGATACTACGGGTTTATCAACTACTGCGACAAACGTAGTTGCAGCTATTAATGAATTAAGAGACGCTAGTATTATTGACGGTGTCATCTCTACTGATGGCAACGAGTTCAAAATAAATGTAGATTCTCCAGATACATATGAACTTGTATTGACAGCAGCTGGTAATTTATCGGTTACTGGAGAAATGACTTCTACTAAATTTAATGGTCCTCTTACTGGAAACGTTACTGGTAACTTGACAGGTAATGTTACTGGTAATGCATCGACTGCTACAACATTACAAACTGCTCGCACAATCAATGGTGCTTCTTTTAATGGTTCTGCCAACATAACATTTACTACAGATGCTACAGCAGAAGGTAGTACTAACCTTTATTTCACAAACGCTCGTGCAAGATCTGCAATAAGTATTGCTACTACTAATGGTAATATTACTTACAATTCAACGACTGGTCAATTTAGTCTAACTAATGCTAACGTAGTCGCTGCGTTGGGTTATACTCCATGGCATTCTGGTAATGATGGAGCAAGTTCTGGTCTTGATGCCGACTTATTAGATGGTATGAATAGCGCTACGGCTGCAACAGCTTCTACTATCGCAGCACGTGATAGTTCAGGCAATTTAACAGCAAACGTGTTTAATGGTGTTGCAACATCAGCTAGATACGCTGACTTAGCAGAAAAATATTCAACTGATAAAGAATATCCAGTTGGAACTGTCATGGTGGTTTCATTAAGTGCTGATTCAGAATGTACAGCTTCTTATTCTCCAGGTCAAATCGCAGTTGGTGTAATCTCTGAGAAACCAGCATTCTTGATGAATAAAGATGCTGACGGTCAAGCAATCGCTCTTCGCGGCCGAGTTCCAGTTAGAGTAATTGGCCCAATTCAAAAAGGACAAACTGTAATCGCTAGTGTTGATGGCAGAGCAATCTATGGTGTCTTAAATCCAGTTGCGATAGCTCTTGAAACAAGTCAAGAATTCAAAGAAAAACTAATTGAGTGCGTGATATTGTAATGACAAAAGATGAACACAAAAAAATATTTTTTGATTTTATCAAACAACATCCATCACTATCTGATATAAAGTATTCAGAAAATCCAGTTTTAGAACAAGAGATTGTTCGTTTAGTAGTTACTGATAGTGTAGATAGAGATGGTGATAATTATTTACCGCTCTATAGAAAAACTAAAAAAAGCATAATTTACAATAAAGACTATACTGTCGTAGATTTAAACTACGATAACTTATATGATAGCTTTATTAATATTGATTTTAATTTAGAAACAGTAGAGTTTATTAAGTCATTAGCAGTCGAGGCCGAATCTAAAGAAGATGCTGCTAAATTGTGGTTAGAATATTTTGTTGAGCCTTTTATTAAATCCAATGTAGATACAAAAACTATATATTTTGTAACTATTAAGGATAATAATGGCTGGGATAGTAAACCGTGGGATAATACCATTGAAATTCAAAACACAATTGAAGAATTTTTAGAGGTTTAAGATGGCAACTACAGAACGCAATCCAAAAGCTAATACATTTCCAAGCAATGATCCGATTACGACACTAAGAGGCAGTATTGCTGCCGGAAATGATATTAATGCAAGCGACATTACATCTCTAATTGGCCTAATCAATAATTGGCTAGGTCATTTTCACACATATGATGATTTTTGGCAAATACCTACTTATGGTAATAATGGAGATCGTACTACTTATGTTGAAGATAAAAATGCAGTGGCTATAGGAGGTTCAGTAACTGGAGTCACCGCCGGAGACATTATTTCTGCAGCTAAACACAATGAGATGCGAACTTCGGTAGCTGCTCTTGGAAGTCATTTTCATTCTATCGACGATCATTAATGTTAACGCAGTAGGTCACGGTCTTCTACGACTCGACTTACTTTCTCTTTTAATTCATCAAAGTATTTCTCAGTAGCATTTAGTGGAATTAATCCACGAGCAATAGCATCGTACTTAAACGTGGTTAATTGAAGATCATGCTTTAATGCAACCGATGCAAACCTAACGCCAACATCTCGGCGCCACTTCCTAGATTTCATATCAAAAGCAAAGAAGTTACCAACTTGTCTAGTTGAGGTAATGTCATGCTCGCTCACTAGCCACGATAGAAAATCTTCGACCAAATCACAATTATTAAAATCATTTTCTTCATAGATCAGTAGCGCTTCATTTGCTGCTGCTAATGCAGGTACCGATCCGCTGTTTGTCCAACCGTGTACAATCCATTCGTCTTGTAATATACTCCAAATATCATTGTGAATGGCAACGGCAGAGAGTGGCATGTAACCCGCAGTAATACTTTTTGATAGTACTATGAATGTAGGTTCTATCGGGATTGATGTGTAATAGAATGAATTTCCAGTCTTAAAGAAACTCGATGCAGATTCGTCTAATATTAGATGAATATCATTTTGTTTACATGTTTTTTCGAGTTCTTCCCAAAATGTATAACTGCATTCAAACACTCCAGACAAATATGTAAATGGTTCTATTACTATGGAACTAACTCCTGAAAGGTCTAACATATCAAGCTCATACAACGTTTGTTGTCCATCATTACCAAATGGAGATGACAACTTTAAATTATCTGGCCAATGAGGTAAGTGTTGTCCTAAACCTCCCAAATCACTGATAGATCCTGTCAACCATGTAGATCCATGATATGATCCTTTAAAAGTAATTATCTTTTTCTTATCACTCTTTTGTTTTAAACGTGTCATATATGACAAGCGCAATGCCGTCTCAATTGCATCTGAGCCAGAGCTTCCGAAGAAAAACTTTTCATGCTTTGGAAAATAGTAGGATAGACGCTTAGAATACTCTACACCGATCTCAGCCAACATGCCATTATTATGTCTGCTGAATGGTAATGTCTTGGATGCCATATAAATAGCATTGGATATTGAATGTTGAGAGTAACCCAAGTTGCAGTTAATATTGCCGCATTGGGCATCTAGGATCCGCTGACCAGACTTCGTAATCAAATGGAAGTCCTCAGCGGAACTGATGATTAAAGGTTCAAGATCTGCGTGATTTGTGTACGGAAGAACATAGTTATAATTAAACATGAGGATATAATGAAACCTATAGTATTTTTTCAATGTGGCGAAACTCAAAGTACCCCATGGTTGGATGCCGCAAATACATGGAACTCTGATTATGATAATAAAGGATTTTGGATAAATCCAAAAGATTCACAATCATATCTATATCAATTCAATAAAAGAGATAATAAGATTGTTTTTAATAAGAATCGTGGACACGTGGATGTACATGATTTTGTATTAACAAAACCTTTTGTTGAACCATCGATGGAAATGAATAAGACCATTACGAAGGGCGTCGATCTAAACTTTGTAATTAATTGGCTTAATAATAATCAAGAAAAATCGTTGGGCTTTGGTACATTTATGAATGGCGGTTCTCATAACGATATTATACAAAACAGCGTATTCTATACTCGCAATCCTTGGATGGGTGGTCACATATATGATATACAAAAAGAAGAATTCATAACTACTGATGAAAATAAACACATCAGCACGGTAACATGGTTTTATGCATATAAGATGAAAGATGCTCCGATCTATCTTATGGTGTTTAATCCGGCAATAGCTGTATTAGGTGATGATGTTGAATTTGAAACGGATGTTGCAAGATTTAGAAATATGGATCAGCATATGGGAGATTTCGCTACTCAATTCTTAAAACCAAAGATGAGTAAAAATGCATATCCATTAGAAGATAAGTGGTATGTAGTACGAGGCGATGAGTTTGAGTTTGATGTTGGTGCATTAGGAACACTTCGACAAGCACTAGATGAAAACTTAGACAGTTCATTGATAAAGGTTGTAAGTGATTTAAATATCATCAATTTGGGGTCTAATAAATATAAAGCGCGATTTAAAAATGGACAGCACAGCGGTTATATCAGTCTTCGGTTGAATACTGGTAATACCATGGATTGGACATTTATTAACAGCGGCAACCGTTTGGTATATAATATAAATGTATCTAAACATTACGAAGAGGTTTAAAAATGGGTGTAGAAAATACAGAACAGTTTAATACGGGATCTACGGTTCCGGCCGAGAAAGCCGTCGAAGATCCAATATCAGCTAACACATTTAGGCAAATGCTTGATGTATTAGAATCATTGGCGACGCACAATCATATATTCTATGATGATTACACAACGGTATGTGAATGCCAGTGCCAGTGTGATTGTAGTAGAGGAACATTATAAAGAATTGAGAAATATATTATGAGCCAACCCATAGTTTGGTTGAGTAAAGAACAACTTGCAAAAAGAAAAAGTGAGCACTCTGCTACAGTTAATGTTTTAGATGATGGATCTTTTCAATTTAAGAGTGAACAAATTATAACCCCAAAGGGGTTATCTAAAACCAATAAGCTTATTTCTGTCGTTCCAAGAGAACAAGAAACTACTGTTAAATTAGATTCTGTTAAGTATCTTTTCCAAGAACTTAAACAAATGAATTTGATTCTAACCAATGCATGTAATCTGTCATGCTCATACTGTTACGAGCAACATAATAAAGATTTTGGAAGATTTACTGCAGATAGTTTATTATCTGCGTACAGATTTCTCGTAAATTCAAATACCAGGCAACGCAAAGTTTTTAATTTCTTTGGTGGAGAACCTCTTATCCACAAAGATATTATATTGGATTTTGTTCGCAAGAATGAAGCTGAATTACAGGAAAATGCGCGTGGAGATAATAACACTGTGGTCGGCATGGTCACAAATGGATTATTATTGACAGAAGAACTCATTGATGAATTTTTAGCTCATGACTTCACATATATTCTCATATCGTTAGACACTGATCGCGCTGAAGTCGATCACCGTGAGATCGGTCAAGATAAGATCGATAAGTTGATGGACATGATCGACTATATTCCAGATGGTCCTAAGCAAGAAAAACGAATAACTATTCGTTGCACTCTTGCAAGAGAAAATGCTCCGTATTTTACTGAATTTGCAGATCATTTATATGTTCGCGGCATCCGTCGAATGGTTGTACATCCACTAGTCCTTGATTCAAGTAAAGGATTCATTCGTTGGACAGATGATGAATGGGATAAATTGCACAAAGATATCCTCGATGTTTTAAGCAAATACCAAGATATGCAAATTCACTTCTCTGAAGGAGTCGGTCAAAAGGGCGAAGAAAACTGCATGATTGGTTCAGATATGATTGCTATTGATGCATCAGGTGATTTTTCTGGCTGTTATTTTTTCACCAACCAAAAAGCGGCAGCTGGTAATGGTGCGATTCTAGGAAATGTATTCAACGATCAAATCTATATCGATCGCTATAAACATTTTCAACGTGAATATGCCAAGATGTTCGAAGAAGAAGAACAATGCCAAACATGTGATTATAAGAATGCATGCTATCAATGTCCGGCTGGTAATTTGGATACTGGTACTCGTATGTTTAGACCAGATGATATGTGTCAGAAGATCGTCAAATTGTTCATTGACTTACAAGAAGATATCGCAAAAAAACAATTTAAAAACAAATACGACATTATTTGTAATTCACTGACCGCTGAAGGTGAGAATATCACCTTTGCTAAAGGGTTGAGCTACTTGATGTTTTACTATCATTTCAATTATCATCCAAAAGACTTGAATTTAGTGCACGCTCATTCTTATGATGTCGATGACTATAGAAAGCTTTTAGCTCTCTGGAAAAAGATGATTCAAAATGAAGGTGAATATAATTTCACCACTGAAAACTTTTCTGAATCAATACTAGGATTACTGACCGATGAAGTCGTGGAGGTTGATGATTTTTATCATTTTATTGTAGATCGTGGCAATTTGGTTCCTAGCAATAACCGTAAACATAAAGCAACCAATTCTTACGAGAGAGGCTTTTATTTGACGTTATTGCATTTGGTGATTTTACAAGTAGCACACAAAACATATGAAGGAACATTTAGTGAAAGACTTATCGATAAGGCAAATAAGTAAAGATCCTCTATTAGGTGTTAAATTACTCGTAATATATCTCGGCGATCAATG
>Ga0222712_10005000_pt1 | contig 13603 bp, 13 predicted proteins | sample C33_657DmetaG_FD_165043 | JGI IMG/M metagenome (GOLD analysis project Ga0222712, IMG submission 165043) | Estuarine water microbial communities from San Francisco Bay, California, United States - C33_657D | ecosystem: Environmental > Aquatic > Marine > Unclassified | place: USA: California...
GAATTAATATCACTGTAACTAAGTTTATTTTACAAATTACCCGCGCGTCGAACTTCACCCTTGCGTTTCGAGCCTTTATTTTAATCAATGCTTTGCGCGCTTCGTGGCCAACTGGGACCGCTAGTAAGCAAGCGCGATGTTTAGGCTTGACCTCAGATGATTGTCTCTTTACCTATTACGACCCTCACACAACTCAAGCCGCGCTTGACGGAATTGCCAAGATCCATCTCGCACTCAAAAAGTAGCTTGCCTGAGCCCTCAATGTTTACACGCGTGAACACGCGTGAACAATTGCTGCAAGCTTTTCGCAACGACCGCGCGACTCAACTTCAACCACCGTTAGCGGAAAGAGAGGCACCTCTATGTATCAAAAACACATGTTTATGTAGTCCCAGTTGCGTAAGTCTGTTAACCATCCTAATGCGATTATTGGCACTAACGTTTTTGCTGATGATAGGATTTATTCACAGGGCCGAGGCGCAGCAAGTATTTGTTACTAGTGAGCTTAACGGAACAATCGGCTTGTACAGCGCTACAAGCGGTGCGGCAGTGAACACGAGCCTTGTGAGTGGTTTAGCTGGCCCAGATGGTATCGCCGTTTCCGGTTCAAACATTTATGTTGCAAACTACAACGGTGGAACAATCGGCGTGTACAACGCCACAAGCGGTGCGGCAGTGAACGCGAGCCTTGTCAGTGGGTTAGCTCGCCCAAATGGTATCGCCGTTTCCGGTTCAAACATTTATATTACGAACTACCACGGCGGAACAATCGGCGTGTACAACGCCCAAAGCGGTACAGCAGTGAACGCAAGTCTTGTGAGTGGGTTAGCTTCTCCATGGGGTATCGCCGTTTACGGTTCAAATATTTATGTTGTGAACACACTCTCTGGAATAATCGGCGTGTATAACGCCACAAGCGGTACGGCAGTGAACGCGAGCCTTGTGAGTGGGTTAAATGGCCCAACTGGTATCGCCGTTTACGGTTCAAACATTTATGTTGCGAAGTACAACGATGGAACAATCGGCGTGTACAACGCCACAAGCGGTGCGGTAGTGAACGCGAGTCTTGTGAGCGGATTAAATGGCCCATCTGGTATCGCCATATACGGTTCAAACATTTATGTCACGAATATAGGTAGCGGAACAATCGGCGTGTACACCACAAGCGGTACGGTAGTGAACGCAAACCTTGTGAGTGGGTTACTTAATTCCTATTTTCTTGCTGTGGTGGACGCAATCGATAATACGAACGGCGGCGGTAGTGGTAGTAACGGCACCCCGACGCCCTCTGACATTGTGGCGGGTAGTAGCGTTGGCTTAAGTAGCATTGGCCTCACAGCCAAGCCAGTTCTTGCAGGTGGTACCTTGGCACTAAACAAAGGTGATAGCTCGAGCGTATCCATCACCATCACCAGCGCAGGCGGCACGATTCAACAGCCAACCTCAGGTTCTGCCACGCTTTCTGGCGTGTTCTCGGGTGCGGGCGGTTTAACGTTCATTGGCACCGGTAGCACGACCATGAGCGGCGCCAATACCTACAGTGGCGGCACGACAGTGTCGGGTGGCACCTTGGTGGTAGCGGGCCCTTCGCCAACCGGCACGGGTGATGTATTCGTGGCCTCTGCGGGTACGTTGATGGGCACGGGCACGATTGCCGGCAATAGTATTGTGAGTGGTGTGCTTAAGCCGGGTAACTCGCCGGGCTATTTGTCTTTCACTCAAAACTTGACACTGAACGCTGGGTCGACCTACCGGCAAGACATCGCTGGCAATGTGCAAACAAACAATGCTTCGCCCTCGGGGGCTTCAGGCTATTACTCCTTTGTGAATGTGGGTAGTCAATTGACGATTACTTCGGGTGCGACACTCACGCCACGCTTATCAAATTTGTTTAGTGCAAGTGAGGCAGGTTACGGCAGTGACATTTACGTACCAGTGTTGGGCGACAAGTTTCGTATCATCACTGCAGGTGGTATCACGGGTCGCTTCACCACCCTCACCCAACCTGCAGAGTTAAGCAGCGGCACACAATTCATCGCGTTTTTTAACGTTAACAGCAGTAATAGCGTTGATCTCGCTACGGTACCAACGTCATACAGCGCGAACTTGTCATCGAATACAACCAACGCCAAGTCTGTGGCGGGTGTTTTAGATCAGTTGTTGGGTGTAAATAAAGCAGGCACAGCGTCGTCAGCGCAAGACTCGTTACTCTACGCATTAGCAGGTCAAACAGCAGCAAGCTTGCCCACCTTTGCACAGGCGTTAGCCGGCGAGATTCACGCAGCCTCTGTCGCTACCCTGCCCCAAACTACGCAACGCGTGCAGCAAGCGGTGTTGGCTCGCTTGGGTGACTATCCGATGGCGCCTAGCCAGCTTAATCCTGCGCTGAACAACGCATTGTTGACGGGCGGTATCAGCGCCACCAACACTTCGGGCCTGCCGACTGCAAGCATGAGCACAAACCCAGCGGTCAACCCAAATGCCGTGAACGGAACAAGTGCTGCGGTAGCAGACGGCAGAGCGTGGGGTGAGATCGCGTATCAACGTGCTGAGCGCGCAAGCAACAGCGCCGGTAACGGGTTCAACAGCAATCTGTATCAAATCGTCACGGGTGTAGATGCCTATTCAAACGCAGAGTTGGGCTTAAAACTTGGTGGCGGTATCTCGTTATCCAACACGACTGTTACAGCCAATGGTGGCAACAGCACCATCCAACAAGGCTCGCTCTTTGTCTACGGCAAAATGTCTGTGCTGCAAGACTATGTGCTCGATGGCATGGCAAGCGTAGGCATGAGCTCAACCAATCTATCGCGCAATGATCCAACCGGTTACACAGGCGGCTTTAGCAGCAAAGCCGTACTGGGTAATGATGCGCTGGTAAGCGTTGGCATCAGCCGTGGGTTCGAGTACAGCGACCTGCGCGTGACACCCTACGCACGCTTAACCTATCAGTACGTTGGTCAAAATTCGTACGATGAAGGCAACGGCGCAGCAGCACTGAACATCGCTCGCTTTAGCGGCAGTGCAGTGCGTGGCGTGATTGGTGTGGCAGCTGGGTCGTTAAACAAAGACCCACTCAAAGACGAATATACCTATCGTGCCAACATCGCAGTGGGTGCTGATACCTCAGGCTTATTAAACCCAACGCTGAACACCACGCTTGGTGGTTACTCAAGCAGCGTCACGACGGCCACAGCAGGCTCTGCCTTTATACAAGTGGGGTTGTATGGCACGGTCAAAATAGCTGACAACGCTTATGCGTATGCGGGCGTGTCGGGTGAAGCCAGATCGGGGCAGACGCTTTACGGTGGCAGCGTGGGGTTGCGGATGGCGTTTTGAGCAAACAGTGAGGTATCACCGGCCAGGCAGAACGGAGGTGCGCCGAAACGTCAGACTCGCGCGAAGTCGCCGCGAACGCACTCCAACTCTCTGACCTTCTCTAAAACTCCAGAGAACGAGTGCCAGTTCAAAAAACTGGGACTTTGCGAGAGTTTCAGTCACTCACTGTTTTCAATTAACAATGGAACCCAGACTTTGATTGCTAACGATAGCGTCTGAACTATTCGACGATGGCTTGCAGTCGCTCAAGAGCGTCATCGACCACGACTTGAGGCACCCTTTCAATCTTGCGTGCTTTACGCGCAGCAAGATCAAGCATGCGTATCTTGTTCAAGAGCGCAACGCCCTGAGTCTTGCACCCTGTACCCATTAACGTAACGACAAACCCAGCGTATCTCGCGTGATCGCCGCCTTGAGTAATTGGGGCTAGCAATACATCACCTAGCTTGTTGAATTCTTTAGTTGTCAACACGAGGGCAGGTCTATTGCCACGCTGCACATGTCCAACCGTTGGATCCAGAGGAACGTTGTCGATATCTCCTCGCTCAAAAATCTTCACCACTGCACCTCTTGTCCGACAGGCTGAGCTACATCCCACAGCGTAAGGTCTGCAGGCATTGGCGCCTTCAAGTCGCACTGAGCAATCATTTCTGCCAAGACATAGTTGCGCTTTGGGGTCAAAACAATCTTGCCATCGGGTGTGGTGTTCAGTGTCAGGTGATGGCCGACACCAATCCCTAGGTCTTTAAGTACGGGTGGTGGCATAACAAGTGCCGTGCTGTTACCCATCTTTTTTAATACGATTTCCACAGAAAACTCCGACTCGCTATTGATCGACTAATTTCACCACCACAACACTTCAAATGTACAACAATGTATTACACCTGAAGGATCACAAACGTCTCACAGCCTTATGTTCAAGCCTGATACATAAAAAACCAAGTGACTGGTGAATATCTAATCGGTGATGTGTGCCGCGGCTTCGCTATTCGTGACAGGCAAAGCGGGTCGGTTCGCCATCATCCAATCTAGCCAAGCCCGTGCGGCCGCATCAAGCGTTCGCCCCTCTGGCTGCACGACAAACAAGCGCCGCTCTAGACCGCGAAAATCTAGGTGGCGGCGGACAAGATCCGTGTAATGGAAGTGATACAAATTGAATTGAGGAATGGCAGCCAGCCCAACGCCGGCTCGCACCAGACCGATTACCGTGGCTAGCTGTTCGACTTCCATCAGGGTTGGAGCGTCCTCTGGCTTGAGCACGCTCAGCAGGTATTGGCCAACAATGCTGTGTCGCGACTGGGTGATGAACCGTTCGCCAGCCAAGTCCCTCACCAAGACCCGCGGTAAATCCGCTAAGCGATGGTCCTTTCGACAGACAAGTTCGAAACTGTCGGAGGCGAACCACTGGCTCTCGAGCCCTTGCTCATCGGCCGCCTGTGTAGTGATGCAAAAGTCGGCCTGCCCGCTACGTACCAGTTCGATTCCTTTTTCAGACAGCACATCGCACACCGTGACCTCGATACCCGGGAAACGTTTGCTGAAGTCCGCAAGCACCGTCGGCAGCCAACCAGCGGCTAATGATGGCAGCAGGGCGATGGTCACGCGCCCGTAGCGGTGGTCTGCCAAACTGCGCACGTTTTCGAGTCCGCTCTGCAGTTCGAGCAGTATTCGACGCGCAGGACCTTCAAAGGCCGAACCCGCTGCGGTAAGGGTGACGTTGCGCGTGTTACGAACGAATAATTTGGCGCCGACCACCTGTTCCAGCGACTGAATAACGGCGCTAAAGGCCGACTGTGACAGCGCTATCGATTGCGCGGCTTGGGTGAAATGGCACGTCCGTGCCAACGCCAAGAAGGCTCGCAGGTGTCTCACAGACAGGCTAGAAGAGCTGTGTGAATTAAAGATACGTGTATTCAACTGTGTATCCATCTGTGCATTCAGCTAATTTTTCGATTAGTTTATCTAAATAATGAGTTGGACAGGTTAATTTCGCTTGACTAGAGTAGTCATTCATTATTTTCACCATGATTGGTCTTATTCATGCCTTCATTGATATCTGCTTACTCGCCAGCCATATCCCTTGAAAACGATGCCCCACACGGACCACTTTCGGGACAGCGCGTCGTCGAGATCTGCAAAACGATTGCAGGTCCGACCTGCGCGAGGCTGCTCAGGGTCATGCTGACCCTAGGTTGCCTAGCCCCGGCGACTGTCAGTACGCTGGCCGTTGCTGCCGAAACCAAGGCGATCGAAATTGTTGTGCCCTTTCCGCCGGGTGGCAGCGTCAATCCGGTGGCTCGGCTGCTGCAGTTAGGAATGAAGGACCAATTGGACGCCACAATTGTGGTGGTCAACCAGCCTGGCGCGGGCGGCACGATTGGCACTGCGCGGGTGGCGCGAGCAACCCCTGACGGCGCTCTGCTGGGCCTCACCACTGTGGGCCCACTGACCACTCAACCACATTTAACGACGCAGAGTTACGGCGTCGACTCTTTTGAATATATTTGTCGGACGCACTTAACCCCACAAGTGCTGGCGGTGGCTGATAACTCTCCCTTCAAGTCTGTCAAAGACCTCGTGGATTTCGCAAAAAAGAATCCGGGCAAGGTCGTACTGTCTTCGACGGGGGTTGGTTCGGTGCCACACTTGGCCGCGGTAGAGTTCGCTCAGCTCGCTGGCTTTGAGTGGTTACATTTGCCGTCTAAGGGTGACTCCGAAGCGGCTCAACTCGCATTGAGTGGCGAGATCACCGGCTGGGTAGCTGGCGTGCAAACCTATGCACCATTGACTCCTCGGTTGCGCGCGCTTGGTCTTCTCGATACTGAACGCAACCCAGCTCTGCCGGACGTACCCACATTTAAGGAGCAAGGCTTTCCGCTGGTGTCCAATGGCTGGGGCGGACTGGTGGCTCCTAAGGGTCTACCGCCGGCAGTATTGGCTAGGCTGTCCAATGCCTGCTCACATGCCACACAGACGCCAGAGTTTAGGACGCTTTTACAGACGTTGAAGGTGCCGCAGGGCTACCTTGACTCAGCTAATTTTGCCGCCTTCGTGCACGCTGAGAGCGATCGCTACAGCCGCCTGATTCGCACGCTAGGGGCAACGCAGGTGAAGTCCAATTGACAATTCACCTGACGAGAACGAACTAACAGTCGCCTCGTTTGGATACAACCCATGGCCAAATGACAACACCACAAGAATTCAAAGACTTCACGGCGTCAGAAATAAAAAAATGGGGCACTATCATTGCCCGATCAAATATCAAACTTGACTAAGGGGTACAGGGATGCAAACCAAAGGCAATAACGGACCACGCTATCGGCATCAAGTGCAAGAGACCAGCGAATATACGACGATAGGTGTCGATAAGCTGACCCCAATCATTGGTGCAGAGATTTCTGGCATTGATTTGTCTAAACCTTTGGCGCCCGAGCAGCAAAATGAAGTGCATCGCGCCTTGGCTGAAAATCAGGTGATCTTCTTTAGAGATCAAGACCTCACCAAAGAACAACATCTTGCGTTTGGTCGTTTATTTGGCGATTTGCATGTGCATCCGGCAGCGCCGCACGTCGAGGGCCTACCTGCGTTGATGAAAATTCACGCGGATGAAAGTTCTCCTCGCGCCAACGGTGAAAGGTGGCACACCGACGTCAGTTGCGATCAAACGCCTCCGATGGGTAGTATCTTGCACATCCACACACTCCCACCTCATGGTGGTGACACTCTGTTTGCGAGTATGTACGCCGCCTATGATGCGTTATCAGATCGGATGAAACATTACTTGAATGGTATGACCGCACTGCATGATGGTGAGTCAAATTATCGTGGCACATACAAAAATTTTGGTGTGGTCGATAAACCAAGTTACCCCTATGCCGAGCATCCCGTTGTCAGAACACATCCAGTAACAGGCCGTCAAGCACTCTACGTGAATCGCGGTTTTACGATCCACTTGAATGGGGTCCCTAAAGACGAAAGTGCCGGTGTGTTGCGTTATCTTTACGAGCATATTGAAAACCCACTGTTTCAATGTCGGTTTCAATGGAAGAAAAACTCGATTGCCTTTTGGGATAACCGCTGTGTCCAGCACAGGGCGATGTGGGATTATTGGCCTCACACGCGAAGTGGGCACCGGGTGACGGTGGCTGGCGATCGCCCTTTCTATCGTCCAAGTGTGTAGACGCTGAAGCTCCCAAGGGTCAGTTTTAAATCGGCGCCAACATGTTATAAACATTTCAAACATAACAGGAGCGCAGACATGACTCGCATCAACCACATTGCAATTAAAGTCGACGATCTACAGGCGGCGACGGATCTTTATGAAAACGTCTTTGGCTTAAAGTACGTTTCTACCGTTCAGTCGGTTGGCCACATCTCTCGCCATCTTAGTGACGGCGTGATGTATCTGACGCTGTTGAAATACGAAAGCGAAGAGTCACCTGAAGCCACCATTGCGGGTGCAGGTCCTTGCATTCACCACTTTGGTTTAGAGGTCGAAGATCCTGCCAAATACGAAGCCATGCTCAAGAGCTTTCCGGGCATCGAAATTATCAGCGGCACGGCAGCCAAGTTACCGGTAAAGTTTCGCACAAAGGACGGTATTGTTGGTGAACTTCTTGAAGCCGACACAATCGCTAAAGCCGGGAACAAATAAAAATAATGACTGCCGCTCAATTGCAAAAAAGATGGGTAGGACTCACTCTCGCCTTGATGTGTATTAGCGTTTCGGTTCCCACTGCAGCGCAAACTTTTCCGTCAAAGCCTGTGCGCATTGTTGTCGCGTTTCCGGCAGGTGGTGGCGTTGATATGGTTGCCCGGTTGCTTGCCTCAAAACTGAGTGAAAAGTGGGCGCAACCCGTCTTCGTCGAGAATAAAAGCGGGGCTAGTGGCTACATCGGAACAAATCTCGTCGCAACGTCCCCCGCAGATGGTTACAACGTTACGATCAGTGTCCCGAATACGTTTACGATTGGGCCGCACCTCATTACGCCGCCCTATGATGCACTAAAGGACTTTACCCCCATCACAATGATCATTACGTTTCCAAACGTGCTGGTGATTGGTCCGAAGGTCCAGGCGAAATCGATGAACGATTTGGTGGCACTTGAAAAAGCCAAACCCGGTACGCTGAATTTTGCCTCGTCTGGAATCGGATCCACGCAACATCTTGCGGGCGAGATGTTTAACTTGGCAGCCGGAATACGCGTCACCCATGTGCCCTACAAAGGCAGCGCTGGCGCCATGCTCGATCTGATTGGCGGCTCGGTGGCGTACAGTTTTGACACCACGACTGGCACACTACCGCACATTAAGGCTGAAAAACTTCGGCCAATTGCGGTGGCGGCAACGTCAAGAATCGCAGCTCTACCCGATGTTCCAACCACAGCAGAACAAGGCTTTCCCTCGGTCGTCATGAGCACTTGGTATGGGCTATCCGGCCCTGCAGGAATGCCGCCTGCGGTCACTCAAAAGTGGCGTGATGATGTCGCTGCAGTCTTAAAACTTTCGGATGTTCAGGAGAAGTTTGCTCAGGTTGCAGGCGTAGCCGTTGCTGATCAACCCGCACAATTTGGTCAATACTTAGCTGACGAACACAAAAAAATGGGTGCGCTCATTAAGAGTGCAGACGTGAAAGCCGATTGAACGAAAATTATCTAAGAAAAGTCAGTGACGAGCAGCCCTCGTTTTTAGCCGCACCTCCCCGGAGTACGCAATGACAGTCATTCAACAAATAGGCAGCGTACTTGTCTCACTCAGTCTCGCTTTAGTGAGTGGAACAGTCTTTGCACAAAAATTCCCTGAGAAGCCCGTTAAGATCATTGTTCCCTTTGCGCCGGGCGGCGGCGCCGATATGCTGGCACGTACGTTGACTTCTGGACTGACTGAAACGTGGGGACAGCCGGTCGTTGTAGAAAATCGTGCGGGCGCAAGTGGAAACATTGGTGCAGAGGCGGTGGCCCGGTCAGAACCTGACGGCTATACCCTGCTGTTAACGAGCAGCGCCTTTGTCATCAATCCGGGTATGTCAAGTACTCTTCCTTTTAATGTTGAAAAGGACTTTGCGCCCATCACGCTGGCGGCAGAGCTGCCAAACGTTTTAGTCGTTCACCCTAGCGTTAAAGCCAATACGGTTAAAGAGCTCGAGGCCTTGATACGTGCCAATGCGACAAAGATCAGCTATGCATCCCCAGGCAACGGGACTGGCGGTCACTTGGCGGCAGAGCTATTCAAGCAGTCGGCTGGTGTTGAGATTACCCATGTTCCCTACAAGGGGGGTGGCGCTGTCATAGCGGACTTATTGGCGGGTCATGTCCAAATGACTTTTGCGACCTTGCCGTCTGTGATTGCGTATATCAATTCCGACAAAGTTCGAGCGCTTGCATTGACGACAAGTAAACGTGGCTTTATTGCGGCGCCCACTATGATTGAGTCGGGATACGCAGGGTTTGATATTTCTACCTGGCTTGGTTTTTTAGGGCCTGCAAACATGTCGCCTGCCTTAGTTCAAAAGATCTACGGCGATATCCAAAAGCTGATGCGCTCAGACGCTATGGCGGAAAAGCTTAAACAACAAGGCATGCTAGAGGTTGGATTATCACCAGTAGCGTTTGGAAAGAAAATCACTAAAGATGTGGATATGTATAAAAATATTATTCAGAAGTCTGGTTTAAAAGCGGGCTAAACATGTCATTCACCAACATTGTCACGCCAGAATGGTTGTCTGAGCACCTCAGCGATCCTGCGATCAAAATTCTGGATTGCACGACCTACATGCTTGCCCAACCTGTCGGGCCTTCAAAAATTGAGAGTGGTCGTGCTCAGTATCTGAAGGGGCATATTCCTGGTGCACAGCATGTGTGTATGGAGCAAGATTTTTCTGAACCTGGCGCACGCTTTGCCTTTACTGTGCCCAGCCCCGACACCTTTAATCACTTGATGCAACGCCTTGGTATCCATCGTGATGATCACGTGGTGCTATACGGACATCAACAATTGTCTGTGGTGACGCGGATTTGGTTTGTTCTGCACGCGATGGGTCATCAAAAAATTTCGATTCTGAATGGTGGTCTGGCCCTCTGGGTGAAGTCTGGCATGGCCTTGAGCACTGAACTGCCCGCAGTCAAGGCAAGTGAATACAAAGCCGAACCAAAAGTGGCGCGTGTAGCAGGCATAACCGAAGTCACTGAGGCGATCACTGATCCTCAAAAAGTGCTCTTGAACGCACTGAAAAAAGAACAGTTTTTAGGAACAGGTGGCGCCCACTATGGCCGGCCTGGACGCATACCAAACAGCGTCAGTTGGCCCGCCACCGACCTTTACGACCCACAGACAGGCGAATTCAAAAGCCAAGACGAATTGACTGCACTATTCAAGCAACTTGACGTGCAGCCTAGTCAGCAGGTGATCAATTACTGCGGAGGTGGCATCGCCGCTACAACAACCGCGTTTGTTCTAGAGACGCTAGGCTTTACCAACTGGTCGATGTATGACAACTCAATGAACGAATGGGCCAATACACCAGACAAGCCACTACAAACTGGCTGAGCGTCTCAGTCATTTTTTGCAAACGTTACTGCTCGTGAATTTGCAGCGTGATGCCTATTTAGCACCCCTGCCACCCACCAACCAAAGCGCCGTCGGACCGATTAGTTTAGAAATGCGATGGCGATGTTTTGCAAAAAAACGATAACCTAACGCAAGCAATGGGGCGAGGGCCTTGCGAGACATCAACCAAGCTAACCGAGGCAACCCCGCACGCCGGTAAGCCTCACCAAATACTGCAGGCCCTTTAATGACGAGGCCGTTATCAAACTGCCCAACCATCTCGGCCAGCGCTTGCGAACAACTGACGCCCACAGCGCGTTCATCGTAGAGATCAGAGTTAATGTCAACAAACGCAAGTAAGCCAGCTTGATTTCGACGCGACAAGAACACAATCTCTGCCTGACATAAGGGGCACTTGCCATCAAAAAACAACGTGAGTCTCGGCAAATCAGCGTTCTTCAAAGCCATTCCGTCATTTAAAAAGTGGTCACTTTAGTTTAATCGACACTCTCACTTGAATGCTTGATCATCGCTGACCACTGAGTAAGGTCATCTTCAGAGCGCTTGGCTCAGGCAGATGAAGGTTACACCGGGGCTACGTCAAAGCCCTGCTCCACGAACTGAGCGCTTAGAGCTTTATCTTGACTGAAGCTTAAAATGTTATATATTGATATATAGTACGTAAATCAGTCATGCCTCGCGCGATTAACCCGCGCCCGCATCAGCTCCCGACACAGAACCTCTCTAGCATTTTTATGAACTCAGAAAAATTTGATGGCGCAATCCATCCAGACAAGCGAGTTGGTTTCATCGGTCTTGGCCTGATGGGGGGTGGCATGGCGATGAATATTCTAAAAAAACATGGCCAGCTCAATGTTTGTGATCCCGACGAGGCCGCAGTCGCACGCCTCGTCGCACTTGGCGCAACACGCATGCCCTCAGCTCAAGAGCTTGGGGCGGCGTGCGATATCGTGTTGTTGTCTTTACCTGACCCTTCAATCTCTCTCGCAATTGCCTTAGGCCCCGATGGCCTAGCCGAGAATCTCGCACCCGGATCAATCGTTATCGGGATGTCTACCGATGGCATTGACGCCGTCCGTCAGTTACACGCCGCCTTTCAAGCACGTGGCATCAGTTTTATCGATTGCCCTGTTGGCAAGGGGCCGCCAGCCGCTGCGGCAGGTGATCTACGCCTGTTTGCATCTGGCGACCAGGCGACTTGCGCTTCGCTGCATTGGCTTTTATCGATGATGGGCAGCACGATCGATTACTGTGGCCCAGTAGGCTCGGGTCAAGCCATCAAGCTCGCCAACAATTTGTTGTCGTGTGGCTACGGCGCTTTGATTTCTGAAGCCTATGCCATGGTTAAAGAGGCAGGCGCAGATCTGAATATTTTCTGCGATGCGCTACCGCAAACTGCAGCAAACAGCTGGCCGCTGCAAAACGTCTTCATTGCCAAGGCGTTTCAGGGCGACTTTACCCCGTACTTTCGACTATCTGCTGCCCACAAAGACTACAAGCTTGCGATCGCAATGGCCGACGCGCTAGGAACGCCGAGTCGAACTGCAAAGACCGTACTTGAGTACTACGCTCTCGCGACGCAGGCAGGTCACGGTGCCCGCGATTTTGGTGCCTTGGCACTTGTCAATAACCCAGAGCTCTTGCGTGAGTAAGATAGGCGGTGCGCCAGCCAGCAAGCGCTCGACCGCAAAGCGCAAGCCGCCAAGCCCAGCTGCGGATGCTGTCATGAGCTTACATCGAAGCAGCCCTGTTGCCATGCACCGTCAGTTGTCTCAACTCTTGCGCGACGCGATCACCAACGGCGTTTACAAGCAGGGCGACCGCATCGCAACCGAGCAAGACCTTTCTCTGAAATATGGTGTCTCGCGCATCACCGCCAGGCAAGCTGTCATTCAACTCGTATCTGAAAACCTTCTAGTTCGTCGCCAAGGAAAAGGAACCTTCGTCACTGCACGTCCCGTTAAGCATGATCTCATCGAACTACACGGTTTCTTTGATGCGTTAGTCGCCAGGGGGATTCATCCTGAGATGCAGTTGATCGAGTTCAGCAAACTAGAACCACCGGCACGCGTTTCTGAAAAACTACAGTCAGACAACAAACAAGTCACCTACTGGAAAAGGCTGTATTGCCGCGACGGCGAGCCGTTTGCTGTTGCTTGGGTCTATCTGGCGCCACAAGTCACCGGAGTAACGCGCGCCTTAGCCGAGAAGCGCACGTCTTACCACATCATCGAGTCGCTTCGTCGGTTAAAAATCGCTCACGCCGATATCTCAATTCGCGCACAACTTTCGGATGCCAAGACACGTAAGCTGTTGCGCATGCCGCCAGGCACCCCGTTGATCGCACTCGAAAGAGTTTCGTATTTGTCTGACAACACCCCTATTGAATACGCTCTTTATTGTGCCCATGCAGATTCGTATGAATACGCTTTTCGGGTCAACAGCAAAATCAACGCTGCAGGTGCCTTAACGCGAAGATCCACTGAGCGCTCAGAACTATTTGCCTAACACAACGACTCATTCATCTTTACCCGACTCAACGACTCGTTTAATTAAATGTGTAAGCCAGCTAACAAACGAAAGGCCCAACATGTCACAACCTAACTATCTTTCTGAGCGCATGGGTAGTGCGACCGTCTCACCTTCGGGGTCTTTCGAGGCGGGCAGTTTTCAGTCTTTCACGCTGATATACACGGCA
>Ga0222712_10005001_pt1 | contig 13603 bp, 7 predicted proteins | sample C33_657DmetaG_FD_165043 | JGI IMG/M metagenome (GOLD analysis project Ga0222712, IMG submission 165043) | Estuarine water microbial communities from San Francisco Bay, California, United States - C33_657D | ecosystem: Environmental > Aquatic > Marine > Unclassified | place: USA: California...
AGAAAGAAGTTTGATAAGTTTGTAAAGGTCAATCGAATCAAAAACAAATACATAATTGATATCAAAAAGATAGTCGATGAAGAAGAGGTTGACTTCACAAATGATAAAACGTATTTAAAGATATTAATATTCAATAAAATACAACAAGCAATAGACAAAAGAAAAGACATATACTACATTCCAGACTTTGAGAATGAGTTTTCAATAGAAAAATTACTAAACCTTAAAAAAATACTCGGTGAAAATAACTTCAATGTTTTAATATTTTATAACGAGTTCAGAAAAAATCCAGAATTTATAGAAGATGTTCTGGGAAATCTATCAAAATTTTCTAATTCACAAATCATAAGAGACTATTAATTTAATATATACTAGAAAATCTATTAAAATTAAATGGCTATATTAGGTGGTTCCCCATTAGGTCTTATTGGAGTTTTATCCAGACCAGACGCAAATGGATTATCAACGTTTAACGGTGGTAAATCTCGTAATGTTAACGTCAATCTTTATAACGTCGGAAAAGAAACCGACAAAGAAAAATTATCCAAATCTGGTAAAAAAGGAGGTATGTTCTCTTTATTCACAGGAGGTACTATAATATCAGCTTGGCCAAATATTGGTCAGATAGGTTCTGATAAAGCTAAAGTTGGTACTGGTGCTGATGATACCAAGGGTGTATCTAGAAAGACTTTACATAATAATGACATCTATGATACTTCTATATTAAACATAATAGAAAAGACAGCCAATACAAGAGCTCAAGTTAGACCTTCTGATTTTGCTTATCTTAAAAATCTAGGAGTTTTTCCAAATAACAGATTAGTAATTGCTAGAAGATTCGGTGGACCTGTAGATGATGATATTTTTACTAAAGGTAACGCACCTTTGGCTATTTTGATTACATGGAGACTACCTAGTGAGGATTTTCTTGAAATATCATATGGTGAAGAATGGATAGATGCTGAGGTTGATTTTACTAACCTATTAAATAATATGGGTCAAGACTTTTTAAAGATGGGATCAGCCGGTGGTTCTTTAGGAGAGGCTCTTAATGTTATTCCATTACCGGGATTCACAGAAGCGATAACAAGAGAGGTTTTAAAGGAATTGGGTGTTTATGACGAGACTGCTGCTCAGAATTTACTACCCGCTGGTAATCCCAATTTGATAAAACAAGCTAAGAGGAGAAAGACTATTGGTTATAGTGAAGCTGGTTCTGGTCTTAGATGTACTTGTAGTGTTAAAATGTTAGTTGAATGGGAACAAAAGTTTATATCAGGTATTGATCCAACAATAGCATGGATGGATATATTAACAACTTGTGTAAGATTTGGTACTTCACCAGGATCTGATTATGGATTAAGTAAATCATTTGGTGCTAAACTCGTTTCTTGGGCTAACAATCCGAAATTAATAGTTAGTCAATTTACCTCGGCATTAAGTAATGCTTTAAACACTGCTAAAACACAAATTGCTGAATTAATAAACCTTGAAGCGGAACCAGCTGATACACCCGCACCTACAATTCCAGCAAAAGACGGAGATGAAGGTAAACAAGCTGAGGAAGAAGCAGCGGCAGAAGCAGAGAAATCTTTGGGTTTTTTAGATACTTTGATATCTAAAGTAGGTGAAAGTATAGGAAAGTCTGTTCAAAAGTACGAACACGCGATTAGAGGTATCGTTTCTGCTTTATCAGGTGCTCCCTCAACACCATGGCATGTTACAATTGGAAACCCATTAAGACCTGTTTTTTGTTCTGGTGATATGTATTCAACCGATTTTAACTTAAAATTAGGTTCTACATTGGCGTTTAACGATTTACCTGCTAATATAAGTTTAGATTTTACTTTAACAAATGCTAGACCTTGGGGATTACAAGAGATAATTAGTAAGTTTAATACTGGACATATTAGAGTTGTGAATACTCAAAAAGACTTCACTACTCTTAGTCCAAATGAACAACTTAATCAGAATAAATATGATTATGTTAATGGAACATCAGGAACATCAGGATCGGCAGGTACTGCTGGAACATCTGGTGGTAGCGGTGGTATAAATGGAAGTGTTGATAATAAAGTAGATCCTAATAGCGGTGCAAAAACAAGTACGACTAAAGAAGGACAAGATAGTCCTACTCAGAATTCAGATCCAAATTCAACTCAAGCCCCAGTTCAAGGAGAAACTAAAAAAGAATCTATGGGAACTTCTGGTACTAGTGGAATGACTGGAACTTCTGGTAACTCCACGGGTGCTGTTGATCCTATTGGTGATGCTAACGCCACAAGTAAGAGAGGATATAAATATACTATTATTACCACAGATGTGGCGGGAACAAAAAGAATTAAAGTGGTTGATAAAAACTCAAATGTTGTGTTATCAAAAATTGTTGATATTAGTACACCTGATGATAAATTAATATTTATGGCTAAAGTTGCTGTAAATGATGTATAAAAATAATATAAAAAATGGATATAATTTCTTTAAAAGATAGTTTAAAATATGATGAGAATGGATTAGTTAATTTATTCAAACCGGTTATTTTAAATCCGACTGAAAATGTATCATTAGGTTCTTATACGGTTGGTAGAGATGATGAGATGAGGATAGATCTTATATTTAGAAATATTTATGAGTTAAGTGCAGTTGAGATTGGTCTTTACTTAGGTAATGTTGATGTTTTATTATCATTAAATAATATTGACAATCCATTAAATATAAAAGAGGGTACTATTATAAGGTATCCAGAACTCGGTCAATACGAGTCATTTAGATTAAATATTAATGAGGATAGTGCTAAAATTAAAGACTCTATTGGTAAACAACTTGCTGTTCCTAATAAAACTACTAGGAAAGATAAATCTAGAAGTGAGTATTTATCAAGTGACTATTCATTACCACCAGTTGTTTTAGACGCACCAAAAGAACCAGTTAGAGTAGAGGATGATAATTTCTCAATAGGAGGATTGTAATTTATGGAAGAAGTAAAATCAGTTAGGGTTAGAAGAAGATTAGCTAGTCTAGATGAAAGACATGGTAATTTAGATATAAAAGTAACCGTATATAAGGGTATAGGTAAGAAAAGATCTGCTAAGGGATTTAATAATGGAAACATCGTGTGGTCGGAATCTATTTATGATGGTGATTATGTAAGCCAAATTAATAATGCCAAAAAAGAAACTAAAGAAATACTAGTCAATCAGTATAAAAATAGTGGTACTCCGGTTCCGGGAAATCTTGATTCTATTATTGATTCTCAGTTTTCAATAGAGGGTTTTATAATAGATGATTTTATAAGAGTAAATACTCTAAAAGAAAGACCATCTGAAGGTGATAAAGTCAAAATATTTGATAGTAATACTAACACCTCTAAAGATGTTAGTTATTATATGATAGTTCAAGATCCGTGGTCTGATGTAACTCCAGTTAAAAGGTCATTTGGATTTGATCCATACTATTTAGGTAATGGTTCTGAAGTTTATATAAAATGGTTAACAGAGTCTTATGATAAGTTAAGTTATGATATAAGTGGAATGACAGCTTCTATTACAGCTAGTGGTTCTAGTTCATCTGTTACAAAAATAGTTGTAGATGTTTGGACATCTCATGTTAATAAGTATCCAGACTTCGATTTAAAGTTTGATTATAATGGTGGCTCACAATCGGAAATAGATTCCGTTGTTTCAAGTGTGGTTGATCAGTCAATTAATACTGGATTTACTATTAATGGAATTAATTATCCATCAGAAGGTCAAAATATTCCATCTACACTTACATATATATTGAATGGTGGTGAGCAATATAGTGATAACAATATGAATGAGGTTAATACTCCAAATAATGTTATAAAAAGAATTGAAGTTATTCCACCTAGAGATAATAAGGGTGAACTGGTTGATAATATGTTTACAATAACTGATAATAATGAGTTTAAATATTTGAGTGATGTTTCATCAGATCCAGGGCTAAATCAAATGTCATATTCCTCTACTGATAAAGATAAAGATATTTTACAAAAATTAATAGATTCTTGGAAGGTTAAAATCCCCGAATATGTACTAAGTTTATGTGAACCAAATTATCAATCTTGTTTATTAAGTGAGTATAAAAGTCCACTAAAACCGGTAGAAAAATTTGATACTGTTCCTGCTACTACCACTACTACTGATGCTGTTAATAATCCAAATCCAGTAGCTGCTGTAATTGGAAGCGCTAGTGTCCCAAAGACTAAATTAACGGTTGTATTCCCAACTCAATTTGAAGCTAAAGTTAGAGAGGATGTTCCGTCATTTAAAATATACATTGGTGAACCACCTGTTGAGGAAGAAGGTTCTGCATTCATATTAGATCCTGAGGTGTCTGATTTAACTGAATTATCACCAGAATATACAGAAAATAAATATGCTGGTCCTGATGAGGAAGAAGTTGTAGTAAACGAAATAGATGATGCACCTGATACACCAAGCGAAGTTACAAGTACAGAAGAAAGTGCGAATGTTCAAGTTGAGAATTCACCAGTAGGTCCGGGTCCAGTTAGCTCTAAAATACTTAAAAAAATAAATGGAAATTACTATATAATTGACGCTGAAAAGGGTCTAGCTGGTCATAGGTTAAAAAATATCTGGAATGATTTAACTAAACATTTAGAAGCAAATGGTTATAAGGGTGCTAAGATATCAAGTAATGGTATAATGAGAGATCTAAAAGCATCAACATTTCCATCAAACCCAGACAGGGCTGCTGGTTCACTACATGGTGCTGGATTAGCAGTTGATCTTAAATTTAGTATTCCTGGATTTGTTTGGACAAGTTATTCAGCACATAATAAAAATCTAGCAAGTGACGCTAAGTTAACTAAGGTAATTGGTGCCTTTGTTAAAGCACAAGGTGATATTACCTGGGGTGCTCAATGGGGTAAAGGTAGTGATCCATTTAACGGAATTGTTAATGGAAGAGGTATCACTGAATATCACCACATGGAGATTAGATCGAAAGATATCCCTAAATACTGGGCACCATTTAAAGAAGAGGCTCAAAAAGCTGGTATTGATATATCAAAATGTACAAGTACTAGTGGATTAAAAGAAGCTTATATGAAACTTTTATCAACGGTTGGTATTACTACAGCTTAATAAGTTCTTATATCATTGTAAGCACCATTTCCAAGATCATTAAAATTAGAAGCAGTTGCTATATTTAATAAATTTGTCAATGCAGTTTGATAAGTTGATCCGGTTGCCATTATTTTTAATTCAGGCATACTTGCAACAAAATATTCTGCTGAGTAGCTAGGAAATGAGCTAGTGACACCAGCAATATAAAGTAATTGTTGACCATTTGCTCTACTTGGTTGGTGAGATATAGTTACGAGATATGTAGGATTTTGCATTTTATTAAAAATATTTTTATTTATATATTAAATATGAAATATTAACTTTTAAATGGAATGAATTTAGCTTCTACAAAGAATATAACCTTTGACGCACTTTCATTTTCAATAACCCAAGAATTATTTGGAGATGTTCTACTTGGATCAAGTTTCTTAGTTTGTATATTAAATATGTTAGTATATTTAGTTAAAAGAATTTTAAAATCTGCTGATTTTAATTCATGTAAATTAGGAATATTAGTTTTTGGATCAACGTCAATAACACTAGTTCTCCAAACTACTAATCCCTTTTCTTCACCGGATGTGTATATCAGCTTTCCATCTGACACTTTATTATCTAAGTAAAAATAATCTGATTTCTTCAATTTTCCTTTACTTATTAAATATAGTATATGTGTAATTAACTCTTTTCTCAATTTAGGGAAAACTATTTTCTCAATTACGTCCTTTAGACCCTTTCCAGGATTTGCTTTAATAATATTATCAATATTTATACTTGTTAATCCTTCAGCAAAAGAAATAATCTTACTACTCAAATTATTATCAGACTCATCAAATACAGGCGAACTACTTGTAGCTCCCCCATTATCATTTTGATATGTTGATATTGATGGTTTACCAGGTTCAGATTTAAATTCAAGACCTTTTAGTTTATCAATAATTGTTTTAGTTTTTACTGGTGGTACTTTAGCCGCCAAATCAGCTGATGATCCTTTTGGTGATTCTATCTCAGCATTTGTTTTTTCTTTTATCTCATCAACTAAGCTTTTTCTTTCAACATTTACAGTTCCATCTGCATTAATTAATGGAACAAAATCTTCAAATTCTTTTTTAGAACAAAGTGTATAAGTGAATAATAACTTATTCGCGTTATTTTCTTGGTTCTCACAAAGTTTTATAAATTGATTATATTGATTCACATTTTTAAATACTTGTGAACCTTCGGAATAATTAAACACATATTCAGATGTACTTAAATCATTAGATCTATGTATATTTATAGAGAAGTTACCAATCTCTGTTGTTGATTCATAGTTGTATGTATTTATATTATCATTTCTATGTATAGCACATTTATCAAACTTCAAACATTTATGTTTCTCATCTTCTTTATGATATCCCGTTTTTAACTGATCAACATATTGACCAAGTCTTAATATCGCAACATTCTCAGGTAATGTTTCAGTACCTGGTTTATAACCCGGTAAAGTTGTTATTGAGTATTCCATTAAGTCCCAATTACCCTTTGAGTTTTTAAAGAATACGTTTAACTCATCATCAAATAGATTAGTTGGTTTTGTATCTTTTTTTCTAAGTGCTACTATATTCAAAACTTCACTTTCTTCAAATACTTTATAAGATTTTGATTTTAAGAATCTAATTAAATCTTCAACCTTTTTATTTGACTGTGTAGTTGATGGATCTGGAGCCGGTGGCACAACAGTTGAACTAGTTTTAGTGTCTGGTGTTCCTGGAATTTCAGTAGATGGCGCGACATATTTATCATCATATACGGGCTTTGGACCATCTTGAGGTTCGTGTTTCTCAGAAGTAACAGTAGTTATTGTATTTTCTGTCTTTGTTGATGTCCATCCATCTCCTAATTGAGCACTTTCTTCTCTCTTATCAGATTTAACAGTACTTACCTTATCATTATCAACAACATTGACGTGATGTGATAAAAATTTAGGATTTTTAAGAGCTTTATATTTTAATAAACTTCTAATCAATGGTGGTGATGGCATTGCAGGAGCCCCACCTGCGATAAAAGCAGTTCCCATTAGAATATCAACAAACTCATCGAACCAATCTAACCAGTGATTACCTAATAACATTTGTTGATTAGCGGTCTCATCTCCAATATTAACCATCATATTATTATCTTTTAAGTTAATATTTACAGAGTTTTCTTTTATATTAATATTATTATATTTATGGTCAATTTTTAAACCTTCACTATCATTTACATAAATTTGAGTTTTGTGATCAAAGATTAAAGACTTCATTGATAAGTAATCAGAGTCTGATAATGATTTTAATTTATTTTCAAGATTAATATTGTAGTGATCTGAAAATATAAACTCTGGTTTATAAACATCACCTTGGTCAAAAACTGTAATAACAACTTTTCCCTTATCTGGAATATTAGATCCATTTCCATTTAGGTCTTTCCAAGGTGTTGCCCATGGAATGTCTTCGATTTTTAAGTCATCAAAAACGTCCATAACTCTGACCTTAACTCTACCTTCTTTTTTAGGATCTTGGTTGTCTTCAACAACCCCAACATATGTTTTCCCTACTTGTACTTTTTTCATATTATCCTAAATTTTCACCTAAGTTTATACCAGCAAAGTCTAAAACTTGACCTCTTATGTCAAAAAATGAAGTTGATTTTGTATTAGCACCTGCATTTTTTAAAGGATTAGTTCCACCATTTTTAACATCACTGTATATTTTACCCATAGTATCATTTAGTAGGTTTTTTCTGACATTAAGATTTGATGATGTTTTTTCACTCTCACCACCTCTTATATTGAAGAAACTACCAAATTTAGTTTCTGTATTTAGTGAAACTTTATCAGCTAGTGGTATTGAGTTTCCAATAAATGATTTAGCAGTTTCTATTTCATTATTTAATATCCCCTTTACTAATCCTCCACTTTTTGAGGTCGTTTGATTTAATGATTTAAGACCCGTTACTAAATTTGTTGTAACTCCAGTAGTCATGTCTGATAAAGATGTTATATTAAACGTATTACTTAGACTTCCTCTGACATCAAAAAATGTGCTAGTGTTTATTTCTGGAAAAGATGAGAATTTTTTAGATACAGAATCTATAGATGGTATATTTCCGATAAGTGATTTAGCACTTTCTATTTCATTATTTAACAATCCTTTAGCAGCTCCAAAAGCACTACCTAGTGATGATGATGCATTCTTTTTAAGTGATTCTATTCCACCTTCTGAGAATGATGATAATCCAGATGATAACCCACCAACTGTACTTTTTAATTTTGATATGTCTAAACTTTCTCCGAGGTTACTTCTAACATCAAAAAATTTATTAGTAACTGTTGTATCGGCTGATGAAAATTTTGTTTTTAATGATTCAACTGGTAACGCCGCTGATAAACCTCCTGGTAATTTTGGAAAAGATACTGGAAGTTTTGTTTTCTCAACACTTGGTGATGATTTCGCGACTTCACTTGCAATCGCATCTGATTTTATACCCTCAGCGATAGATTCTCCTTTAGCTGTTGATTCGTTTTTAAAATTTTCTAAACTTCCTGTCCCGGTACCACCAACATTTAAATTATTTGGACCAGTGTCTGTTGTACCACTTACTGTAGAAGTGCTTGTACTTTCTGGAGGTGTTGGATTATCACCATATATTTTTAAAACAAATGGTTTTATTCCATTCTCATCTGGTATTATATCACTAGCACCAACTGTGAAAAATTTAGGAAGTGATGAATCCATACTAACTGTAGCTCCTCTTTTTGTTCCCGCGTTACCTATTTTCCATATAGCACCTGCATTATATCCAACATAATTACCCCAACCACCACTTGGTACAAATCTCTCAAGTTTAACTGTTGAATATTTATAGTCAAATTGCATAGTATAATTTTCATAAACAACCGGACCTTCACCACCAATGGCAACATCGTTAGGCACTGGCATTTTATCAAACCAAAACTGACACTCTTTAAGTGAGTAGATATATCTAGATAAGTTATCCTTTAATATCTCTAAATTTCCTGATTGAAGATTTTTTCTTGTTCTATTAAAGTTTCTACATTCTGATACAATAATTTCGCAATTGAATCTAAGTAAGTTCTCAGGTATCATTAACTTACCATGTGGTCTAGACCAATATAATAACTTATATAAGTGAGCTAAGGTACCTACACTTAATGAAACATCTTCTAAAAAGTCTAATGTTATAAAATCCTTTTTCCAATCTGATAGATACTTAAACACATCTCCTTTATTTGTTTCAACTAAACCATCTAAACCTCCAACTTTTTTTATATAATATCCTAAATAAGACTTTTTACCGGGCCAAAATATTGCAACATTACTGTCCAATCCTGGTTGGGTTGATTCTGTTTTAGTTATAGTTGTTTGTGTATTATCAATTCTAACACTACCTTTTGTTCTGAAAAATTTAACAAATTGATTTTTAAAATCTTCATAGATTTGTTTTTTAGCAGCTATCTCATTTATAGATGTATATTGATTAACAAAGTCTAATATAGAACCATTTAATAAAGGCGAAGAAACAGCATCTACTATTATCTCAAATCCAAACATAATAGGATCATTGTTTTCAAATGGTGTATTTTTAAATTGATCTAGTCTAAGAGTAGACTTACCATCTATTGGATTCTCAATAGGTGTTAAATTATCTATTATTTGTAATCCGTGTTTAAAATAATCCATTCTGGAGTCATTAAATATCAATGGTACATCTCTCATTGAATAAGGTAAATCTCTTAGTTCTGCTTCAGATTTTGGTAAATTTTTACTAAGCTTAAATCTATCTTCTGTTTTGATTTTTTTTATACCATCAGAACTTAATATTTGACCTCTCCAGTCTTCATATTCATATGATGGATCATATTTAACCTTACCACCTGTAGTTTCTATAGTAGGTTGTAAAAGAATCGACGGTAGGAAACCTTTTGTTTTAGATCCTGGTTGTATCTCTAATTGAGGCCAAGGTCTTGGAGCTGTTGTTAGGACTTTTAATGAGTCTCCATAAGCCCTTATACCATCCTGTGCTTCTGCATAGGATCCAGCTAGTAACAATAAAGAAGGTTGAGCCATTTAATTATAATTAGTTTTATCTATATATTATTAATACAATCCTCTTAGGCAATTCTTATAGTATCCAATCCCCAGTCTTTGTAGAATTTTGTTTTTACTGATCCAGTGTCGGTAGCTGGAAGTTTACCATATGGTCCTTTTTTCGCTAAATCAGGTAAATAATCATAATGCCATTCCTCAGCAGCAACTGATCTAATAAATCCATATTTCCAAGAGTTTTTAACTAACCATGTATAAACATTACGATTAACATTTATAAATCTTCCTTTTGATTTACCACCTGCATTTAAATCTAAACCGATTCCATTGCCATGATTTGAACCTCCTGGTTTAGCCGCTAAGTTTCCTTTACCTGCTAAATATAAATCATATAGATGTTGTTGTGAACTGGCACTAACTTTAACACCAGATTCTGATTTGGCATTAATCGAGTCATAAGGGGATCTAAAAGCAGAACTTATTGTAATTTTAACTCCGTCTTTTTCAGCAGCTGCTCTCATATCTAAAAATGCCGGAGCTATCTTAACATTTACAGCCGCTCCATTAATTTGACAACATTTTATTTTACTACCACCATTTGTTACAAATTCACCTGGTATTAAATCTAACTTCCAATTTCCATTATTTACCACTTCAGAACTTTCTAACGCTTTTACAACACTTTCAGCATCTGCCGCACCTTCTTGGTCAAATTCTTCTTGTTCTTCGTATTCCAATGCAGCCTCTTCATTACCAGCAAATACATTTTCTGTATATTCATTATCAAGTCCAGTTGTATCTTCTTCTGTTAAAATAAACTTCTCATCCTCTGCCACTTCTTGTATAACAGTTAAATCTCCAAAATTATATTTAGCATTTAGAGCCTTAAATATATCTTTTTGCTCGACATTAAATTTTATACCCATCTCTTCAATTTTTGGTATTGGTGGATTGGGTGGTGTTGTATTTACTTCGGGTGTTTCAGCTGTAATTGTATCATTTGATGTTCCTGGTGGAAGTGCACCAACATCTCCACCAGAACCTACCTTACTTCTATATTCGGGTAAAGTTGATGGTACTTGGTCTAACGGAAACGGTGGATGATCTAAAGCCTTTCTCGCATAATCCATAGGTTTTTTTATCCCACCGTTTGCTTTCGATACACTATCCGGAAAAATAAAATCTGGCTTACCTATAGCAGCGGGATAAAAAATTGTCATAAAAAGATCCGGTTGTTGAAAATTATCATTAACCTTACCATTTGTTAATAATTTTCTTGACTTCCAAGTTGACTTCCAACCATCTAAATATTTATCAACCCATTCTAATTGTCCTTGAAAAGATAAGGCTGCTAATGCGGATGTAGTTGTTCCTAATGATTTTGCGGTAGAACCTAAAAATTGTATCAAACCGGTTGCTCCGATACTATTTTTAATAGCTGGATTAAATGTACCTGCTGATTCATGTGCCATTAAGTTACACAACCATTCAAACGGTATTCCCCATTTATCACCTAGTTGTTTCAGTTTAGTAATATCATCACCTGTTAGGTTGTATACCTTAAATCCTAAATATTTATGACCGCTTTTTATTTTACGTTGAATATAGTCATAAAAGTCCTTTTCTGCTTTGGTTGCCATTTAGTTGATTTATTTTTATGTTCCAGAGGTTCCACTAGTACCTGAAGTACCACTTGAACCTGAAGTTCCTGAAGTACCGCTAGTTCCTGAAGTACCTGCTATTCCAGAAGTCCCAGATGTTCCATTATTAGCCACTGATGGTGGTACATAGTTTGGATCTGGTATTGGTACATAATATAATTCACTTATATTACCAGTAACCTCTAGACCATTTTCAGAAATCTCTGTGATTTTCACCACGAACTCCTTACCATTCTTATCAACAACTAATACTTGTTGGTCGACTTTATATACACTATTTGGTATTATACCACTTTGAGATCCAACTATTGGATTTTCATTTCTTTCGACATTATTCTCTTCTTTGGTATTAGTTTTTTGTGTATTTATTTCCTCTGGTAACTTACCTAATTCTTTTCTAACAGCTACTAACTTTTGTAGTAAAGATCCATTTTGCCAAAAATAGCTTATTTCAGTTATTACCCACTCTCCACTTATTCTTTTTTGAAGTTGCTCATCATTTGTAACTGTTTTAGTAGGGTTTATAAATCGTATTTCTACTTTTTGATATTTATATAAGTTAAAATTTGGAGATGGTATATCTAGTTCAACAGATATTCTGCCTAAGTTATCAAAGTTTACTTTATTTTGTGTTTCAGCATATAAATAGTTTTTATGAACATTCTCCATATCAACTCGCCCTCCAAAAACTGTTCTATAATTAGTTTTTAATTCTTTTTCATCACCTGGTTGTCCTTTAAGAATTACTGTTTTTTCACCATCTGATGTTAATGAATCTACATCAAATATTAAAAATGACTTACTTGATGTGTCATAAAATTTAGTAATAGTGTACTGACCTTTTGTTATTGATTTTCTTGTGGAGTCGTTATTTAATTTGTAGTTTGTAAATTTTAAGTTACTAAATTGCTCACCTTCATCATTTGATAAAATTAGGTTTGATATTTTATCCTCATCTGATCCTTTACTCAAAACACCTTCTGCTCCTTGTGAAGCTATACCCAAATCTTTTGAGATATCTCTTACCCATTCTTTTTCAACATCAACATAGTTAAAACAATAATAAAAATCTATATAACCTGTTACGAATGAAGAATCTGATATGTAAGAATGTTTTATCATATCATCTATAAAGTCCTTGAACAATTTACCAGTATTTGTCCATTTCATTGAATCATTTGTGTTTGTTATATTAGAGTTGAATCCTAATCCTAACTCTTTTGATATATTTCTAAGTGACTCAAATGATGTTCCTGTATATGATTTGTAGTTTACTTTATAAAAATCTTCTAAATCTATTGTTCCTGAAATAGTATATGATTTATCCTTATTTTCTTGGAAATCTGTTAACTTAAATTTCATATGTATAGATTTTAAGTTCTTTGATCCTGAGTTTAAAAATACTTCAAACTTTGTGTTATCTAGAGGAAAACCAGTTTTCTTCATTAATCCTATACTATCAACAAAAACTATTGTAACTTTTGGAACCATTTTTTCATGGTATAATGATAACGTTCTAATATCTCTATCCATTATCTGATAACCCATATACCAGAAGAATGGTGTGAATCCCAAACTAGATGCTATTTCACCATCTTGTTGAGGTCCATCTTTTGGTCTATTATACTCTATTGGTTTAAGAACTATAGATGGTTTATCTATTTGTGCTATTATTGGTCTAGAACCTTCTACATTTACATCTTCTTTGCCTCTAGCCTCTTGTTCTACTGGTTGTGGATCACCA
>Ga0222712_10005003_pt1 | contig 13601 bp, 24 predicted proteins | sample C33_657DmetaG_FD_165043 | JGI IMG/M metagenome (GOLD analysis project Ga0222712, IMG submission 165043) | Estuarine water microbial communities from San Francisco Bay, California, United States - C33_657D | ecosystem: Environmental > Aquatic > Marine > Unclassified | place: USA: California...
TTTAAGGAAGAAACATGGCAAATTACACCAAAACCACCAACTTTGCGGCTAAAGATGCTTTGTCGCCAGGGAATGCAAGCAAGGTTGTTAAGGGAACTGAGATTGATACTGAGTTCACCAACATTTCAACTGCCATTGCAACCAAGGCAGATGGAACCTTCACCAACTTCAGCTTTGTTGAGAGTGGGTCTAATCTACTTATTCGTCATTCAGGAACTGATGTAATGAAGATTGACAGTTCTGGCAACCTGACTGTGTTGGGTAACATTGTGGCTAACGGCACTGTGTAATGGCTCAATCCATACAAACATCAAAGTTTGGAACGCTAGATACTAGCGGGAGAGTCCCTGTCTATTTTGCTGGAAAAGAAGGTGATGCAGCCCCGTTAAACATGGGATTGAGCTTTGATGTTGGCGGGAAGTCGTATGTATTTATCCCAGAAGACAGGATTACAAAAGGCGCAACATCTGGAGATCAAGGCAGAGCCTATGTAGGATTTCTTAATCCTGATCTGCTTTCTTCTTTAAAAAATAACTCTGAATATGTAGATATTGCTGGTTCACAGTTTGGCTCGTTTGATGCTGGAAAGTTTATTTCAGATCAAATGGGTGGCTCAACCAAGGGTTACCTTACAACAACAGAAGTAGCCACTCCAATCCTAAATGCTGGTGTTGCGGACTTTAACCCACAGCAAACTGGACAGTTTAAAGGTATTGGTAGCTACCAAGGCCAACCAGTTTATTATGGCGACAAGGGATATATTGAGCCGTCTGGAAGATATAACTATCAAGAAAAAACTGGTCAGAAAATTATTGGCTACACATACAGCAGTGGCGGTGGATTGCTTGCTGGTCTTGGTAATGAGATATTAAAAGCTGGCCCAATACTTCCACTGGCATTAGATGTTGTTGGCGCAGCTTATGGACTGCCTGGGATTGGAACTGCTGTTGCTGGTGGCGTTACTGCTGGTGCAATTGCTAGTGGTGATGAAAAGACTGCAACAAATTATGCTGGTCAAGTTATTGCTGGTCAACTAGGTATTGGCTCTAGTGTTGCTGGTGCAACTGGTTCCACTGTTGCTGGTCAAGTTGCTCAAGGAACTGCTGGTGGATTGCTTGCTGGAAAGAATCCAGAACAGGCTGTTACCAGTGCTGTCAAAGGTGTTGCACTTGATTCACTCAGACCAGACTCAGGAGTAACTGTTCCTACTGAACAACAGGCTCTTGCTGGACAACAAGATTTAATGAATCAGTTGGCTCCTTATGAGTCATCAATTCCACCAAGCACAACTGCATTTGACACAACAACTGATATTTCAGACACATCAGGGTTTGATATACCCACACCAACACCACAAACACCGATTACTGGAAATACTGGAGGAAATATGGCAACCTACGATGAAGAGATGAATGCTCCTGCAACTGAGTTACAGGACACCACTCCTTACAACTATTCTCCTGAAGAACAACAGTTGATTTATCAGTTGTCTCAAGAAGCTGGTGGAACTCAAAGCATCAATGATGCCTATAACAGTCTTTCTTTGGCGGCACAACAAACTGCAAGAGATTCTGGATTAAAGGTTGGAGATGTATTGAAGTTTTTTCAATCTAATCCAAATCTAACAAAGGGATTGATTGGTGCTGGAATTAGTACTGCTGGTGGTTTATTGACCAACCAAGCCAATGTAGAAGCGGCAAGAATCTCTGCTCAAGCAATGAGGGATGCGGCGGCAACAGCGGCAGAGGCTCAGAGGTTTCGTCCTGTTGGCGTTACTACTCGTTTTGGCGCATCACAGTTTGGGTTTGATCCTACAACTGGTCAATTGACAAGTGCTGGCTACACAGTTAGCCCAGAACTCAAGGCGATGCAAGACCGCATCATGGCTTTGTCTGGTCAAGGCTTGACTGAGGCAGAGAAGGCGGCTGGTCGTTATGCTCCTTTGACTGCTGGCGCACAAGGCTTGTTTGGCTTGGGCCAACAGTATTTGGCTCAGTCTCCAGAACAAGTTGCCGCTGACTACATGGCAAAGCAACAGAACTTGTTGGCCCCTAGTCGTGAGCGTCAGTTTGCTCAGTTGCAAAACCAGTTGTTCAATACTGGTCGTGGTGGCTTGTCTGTTGGTGCTACTGGTGCTCGTCCAAGTGGTGCGGCTGGTTTGGGTGCGGCATCTCCTGAGATGGAAGCGTATTACAACGCTTTGGCTCAACAAGATGCGGCATTGGCGGCACAGGCAACTCAAGCTGGTCAACAACAAGTGCAGTTTGGTGCTGGTTTGCTAGGCTCTGGTGCTAACTTGCTTGGAAGCTACACGCAAGGCTTGACGGGCGCTTACTCGCCATTCAGCACTGGTGTTGGCGTAGGTTCATCGCTAGAGTCTTTGGGTCAAGCACCTTTGGATATTGGCGCACAGTTGGGCGGCAGGTCTGCTCAAGCTGGTGCTAATGTTGGGCAATCATTGCTCCAAGGTGGTATTTTGGGTGCTAGAACGACTCAGGCCGCATCTGGTGTTAGTCCTTTTGGAGCTGCATTGACCAGATTTGCAGATAGTCCTGAAGCACAACAAGCATTGCTTGGAATGTTTACTGGTGGATCACCAGATCAGTATGAGCAACGTGCTGGTGTTCCATTTACACAACGCAACGTTTACGGCTAAGGAATAATCATGGCAGAACCAAATATTGTCGGAAGTTTGTTCGGGGTGACTCCTGAGTTGTATCAAGAACAGCGTGACTTGATGCGTCAAAAGCAAGCAATGGAATTTGCTCAACAAGACCCACGCACACAGGCAACCTATGCTTTTGGTCGTGCTGGTCAACAGTTGGGTCAAGCCTTTGGTGGTCTGATGGGTGTAGAAGACCCTCAGATGCGTCTGATTAGCCAACGCAATGCCCTGGCAAAGCAGTTTGATACCAATACTCCGCAAGGATTGATGCAGTATTCAAATGCTTTACAGTCGGCTGGTGATGTTCAGGGTGCAGCTTTGGCGGCAGATCGTGTTCGATCTATTCAAGGTGCTTTGATTGACCAGGCACAGAAAGCCGCTACTACTAGCGAAACAATAGCAAAAACTGGTGGATTAAATGCAGTTGCAATGGATAGAACTGCTCGTATTAGCCAGTTAATCACTAAATTTGGATTGAGTGAAGATGAAGCATCTACTGTTGCATCTAATCCAGACCTTGTAAAACAGTATTTTGCTCCAAAGACTGCTCAAGGACTTGATTTATTGAAGACGGGTAGATTTACTCCTGAGAGTGTTGCTAATTGGTCTACTGGCAAAGGAACATTAGAACTTGTAGATATGACGACTAAGCCAAGTGAAGATTGGTTAAAAACAGCTAGAGGACTTGGTTTTCCTGCTAAAAAGACATTCAATGATTACACGCCAGAACAAGTTGCACAAGTAAACAATTTGGAATTTCAAAATCAACTGAAATTAAGAGCCGCTGGCGCATCAAAAACAACTGTTGATATTAAACAAGAACAGGCTGTATCTAAAAACAAAACTGATCTTGCTGGGGAAATAGAAAAAGATGCCTTTACAGCGGCTGATAGGATTTCGTTAGCACAAAACTTACGAACTCTTTTGCCAAAAGCGTTCGTTGGAATTGGGGCAGATGTAACCTTACAAGGCGCTAGAGTTGCAGAGGCTTTTGGTATTGATATTAAAGGTGTTGCTCCTTCTCAAATTATAGACACAATATTAAATGAAATGACTATTGGTAAAGCAGGAGAGCTAAAAGGCGCTTTGTCAGACAAAGACAGAGAGTTCTTAAAAGCAACTATTGGCACTAGAGGCTTATCAATAAAAACATTAAATTATGTTGCGGATGAAATTGAGCGTAGAGCAAGCATAGATAGAAATTTAAACACTAGGGTTAATAATTTTATTAAGTCTAAGAAAAGTTTAAATGAAATAGATTTTGCTGAAGAACGAGCACAAGCAGGGAGAGATGTTCAAAGAGATTTAGACCGATTAAAAGAATTGCGTCTAAAACAAGGTCAACCATAATTGTTGTTTAGGAAAAAATCATGGCACTTACAGCAGAAGAACAGAAAGAATATGAACAACTACAAAACACCTATGGAAACTTTAATTCTGTTTTGAGTGACACTCGAGAGCCGCCTACATTTGCACAAAATGTTGGCACAGCTTTTAAAGAGAGTTTGCCAGATATAGGTGGATTGTTAGGCGGCATAGCAGGTGTTGCAGCTACAAAAACTCCTATGGGTGCAACTGCTGGAAGAACCGCAGGAACAATGGCTGTCAGAAGTATGCTTGGGGCTGGAGCAGGTACTTTAACTGGGACTGTTGCAAAGCAAAAAGTTGACGAAATAATGGGCAAGCCAATGCTATTAGACGCACAACTGGCTGAACAATTGTCAAATACTGCCACCAATATGGCAATTGATAGCGCAGGAAATGTTGTATTTTCTTTAGGTGGAAAAGCATACAAGGTTGCCCAAGAGGTTATTCCTAAACTTGGCATATTTGACATTGCGTTGCCTAAAGTAGATCAACTTAAATTACAAGTACAAAGATTGCTGCAACGTGAAGGCGGTAGTCTAACCAAGTATCAAGTAGAGCCAACCGCAACTAGGGCTGTAGCAGAATCAATTGGTCGTGCTGGTATATCTGGCAGGGGTGTTTTTGATGACTTAGAGCTAGCAAATCTACAAGCCTTAAAAACAAAACGTGATGAAGTGTTAGATGATATTTCTAGCAGGACATTAACGGATTTAGAAGCGGGTGCTTTATATAAAGATGTTATTGGCAATGCACAAGATAATTTGAGTTTGGCTGCAAGAGAGGCATATGCTCAAATAAATGAACGAGGACAAAATGTTCTTGTTAACTCTTCTGCATTGTCAAAAAAGGCTCAACAAGAACTAGCCGCCGCCGCTAACATATCTAAAACAGGCGACCCTTCTACAAGTCTTGGTAATGAAGTTACTTCACAGTTGAAGGCAATTTCTGACCTTAAAGATGAAATTACTTTTGCTGACGCACATGAATTTAGATCAAATTTAAGCAAACAACTAAGAGAAGCCAAGTCAGAATTTGGCGCAAACTCACCTAAAGTTGCCACATTGACTCAGGCAGTTGTTGCTATTGAAAAAGCAATGGATGACGCTGCCACCAAGTTAAGCCCTGCATTAAAAAAAGCATACGATGAAAACTCTGCTTTTTATAGAGACAGCATTACTGAGTTGTTTCCAACAACCTTGTCTAAATTAAACAAAGGGACAGCAGAACGAGTTGGAGAGACAATATTTAAATCTGGAAATGTCTCAGAGATAAAAGATTTTTACAAGTCTTTAGAAAGAGCAAAACAATTAAACCCTGACTTAGATGTTAATGTTGTAAAAAATTCAATTCAAAAAGGGTATTTAAGCAGCATTCTTGGTGAGGAAGGCACAGAAATATCTGTTACAAGTTTAATAAATTTACAGAAAAAACTACAAACAGACAAAAAGTTCAATCGTACTTTTGATGCCGCTGTCTCGCCCGAAGTAAAGCAAAACGTGGAGGTTCTTGCTAATGCGGCTAAATTAAGCCAATTAAAGCCACAAAACACTTTTAGTTTGGCTATCAATTCAGCGCAAGCAAATCAAATTAGCGGTGCTGTTCAAGCAATTCTTGCGGCTGGTGGGGCAGGATATGCGTATAGCGAACTTGGAACAGTAGGTGCGGTTTTAGCTGGTGGAGGTCTTTTGATGGCTCCTAGAGTGCTGGCAAAGATGGCAACTAATCGTGAAGCAATAAACGAATTAATAAAAGCAGAGAGAATGTTTGGACAAGTTGTAAATTCACCGCAAGCAAGTCAGAAACCATTGTTGTTAAAAACGATTGGACTGCTTAATCAGGCATACGATAGAGTTGGCGTGACTGGAGAAGACTTTAATCAGCCAAAACCATCAAATGTTGGAGTAGGACTAACGCCAGAAGAAAGCCAAGAGTTGATGCAATTAGAGTCACGCTACAAGTAAGGGGCGCAAGATTGATCCTCTCACCCTTCTGGCGATGGCAAATGGCTGTGTCGCAGCTATTCGCAAAGGCTGTGAACTCTATAAAGAGGTCAAGGGAACTGTTGCCGCAGCCCAAAAGACTGTTAAAGATGTCACGGCTATTGCTGAAGAAGTGGGTGGCTTCTTTGGGTTCTTCAAGAAGAAAAAGCCCAAGCCCACAGCAACTCCAGTTGCGCCCAAAGCAAAAAAGGCAGAGGCCGAAATTTGGGATGAAGGTAGAGTTGTGGCTGATCTGGCGGCGAATCTGTCTCAGTTCTTCAAGGTTCAGCAACAGCTTGCAGACCACATTCGAGAAGAAGAAGAGAAGTCTAAAAGCGTCTATGACCCAAATCAGAACATCATGGAGTCGGCGCTAAACAGGGAACTTGCCAAGACGCAGTTTGAGAAGTTAGCCAAAGAGATTCGTGAGATTATGGTGTATCAGTCACCCCCAGAGTTGGGGAACTTGTACACCAGGGTGAACCAAATGAGGGTCATCATCATTGCTGAACAAGAAGAAGCAAGGTTGGCCCAGGAAAAGAAACAACGAGAGGTTGAATGGCAACGCAGAAAGGTAATCAGCGCAATCCAAGACAAGGCAATCTACGGGGTAGCCTGTTTAGTGTTCGTCCTGTACCTAGTCCTGTTCTTCAGCCTTCTAATAATGGATCGAAAGGTAAGATGGGGTTTCTAGTCGCATTAGTTGCTATGGTGCTGGTCTTTGTCTTACTGCTTCCGCTGTTGGGGAGCATTTACTATGACACATTGGCTGCACAAAAGGAAAGCAAAATGCAGATTGACCGCATGGAGCGACTGCGCCAACAATTGGAGTACGAGCGTCAACAACTAGATAGGCAACGCAATGAATCAAAATAGGTTTCTGTGGGGCGTGATTGTTGTATCCATTGCGGTAGTTCTTTTGCTGAGTGGATGTGAAGACAGATACCGCTATGTTTGCCAAAATCCTGATAAATTTGACCTGCCTGAGTGCCAAAAGCCCAGATGCTTGTTTACCCAAACCTGTCCTGAATACCTTGTAGCACCTATCTTGACCACGAAAATTGACCCACCAAAGGTTGAAGAAAAGAAGGCCGATGATGACAAAAAGTAAATACTCTCCTGAAGACCTAGAAGTTCGCATTTGGGGCTTTGTGGTGGTGATGATTACCATCATTTTGTTTGGCATCGTGTTCTCATTGCTCTATTCGGTTACTTTTGTAACTCAACCTATCAAGAGCATGGCTCCCATCGATCAAGCCTATACCAAGATGCTGAACGACATTGTTTTGCTGATTGTTGGTGGCATTGGTGGCATTGTTGGTAAACGGGCTGTAGGGACTGTAAATAGCCCAACGCCTACACCTGCAACTTCAGCGCCTTCTACGCCTGTTCCTGCGCCTCCTAACCCTCCTGCCACTTCCACCTGGACTTCTCCTCCTGGCGCTATGCCTGTCTGGGTGAATCCTCCTTTGGATGAAACCTGGACACCGCCGCCACCTCCGACAACGCCACCCCAACATTTGGAGTCTGATTCTGTGCGTGAAGAAATCGCTGCGGCTCGGCAAGAGGTGAAGAATGGTTAACCCATATTTCATCATTGGAGCAATGATTGCTGTGGGCGGTGCTTACGGGTATGGGCATCATGTTGGATGGGGTGATCGTGACGCTGAAATGCAAGTTGAGATTGCCAAAAAGAATGATGAAGCAAGAGAAAAAGAGCGTGAACTTGCCCAACAACTGAATGACCAATCAACCAAACTTTCGGAGGCTAACAATGTCATCAATCAAAAGCAATCTAGTCTTGATTCTGCTATTCGTGCTGGTAGGTTGCGGCTCCCGTCCACAAGTTGTGTACAAGCCCCCGCAAATGCCCCCACTCCCGCCGGAGATAGCCCAAAAGAAAGAAGTGAACCTGTCAGACAGGTTTATGAAACTTCTGACTCCGACAGAGCAACCCTCGCAGCCATTGCCGAAATCATTGCCCAAGGCGACAGAAACACGGCCCAACTAAATGCGTGTATCGACAGTTATAACAAGGTAATGGGGGCGATAAATGGTAACAAGTGAACAACTAAAGAAACTCCACATTGGTGTTGAGTGGGTTGATGCCCTAAATGAAACCTTCAACACTTTTGGCATTGCTACACAGCGCCAGCAAGCCGCCTTTATCGGGCAGTGTGGGCATGAGTGCGGCAACTTCAAAGTCTTAAAAGAGAATTTGAACTATAGAGCCGTTACTTTGATGAAGCTGTGGCCCAAACGCTTCCCAACACTTGAGATTGCCAACCAATACGCAGGTCAGCCTAGCAAAATTGCAAACAAGATTTACTCGAATCGTATGGGAAATCGTGATGAAGCAAGTGGGGATGCGGCTAGATTTATTGGTAGAGGCTGTATCCAGTTGACGGGCCATGCAAACTACTTCCATGCTGGTCAAGCCCTGGGAGTTGACTTTGTAATGGAGCCTGACCTTGTGGCAACGCCCAAGTATGCGGCACTCACTGCTGGATGGTTCTGGTCAACCCACAACTGCAACAATCTTGCTGAAGCGGCTGATTGGGTAGGCTTGACCAAGAAGATCAATGGCGGGACTATTGGCCTAGATGACCGAATCAAGCACACTAACGAGGCTTTTGCGGTGCTTGGCTCTTGAGTTTTCCACGATTGAATATCTTGTGTTTCTTGAAGAAGTACAAGATAGCTTGGTAGGCAACACCAAACCTTTTAGCAATCTCTTTCTTGCTAACACCATCTTTCCATAGCGTTATGGCTCTGGATTCACTGATTTGAGTGGGTTTCCTACCACTCCCAGGTCTTGCACCACCCTTAGTCTTCATTTAAGGCCATCCAAACCATGATGCAAACGCCTCCAATGGCTAACGCAATGCCTAGAAAGCCTATGGCAAAGATAGTGATTACAGTCTCAATCACATGACCCCCCGCATTTCCCAACCTGCCAGAAAATAGTTCCATCTGCCTTGCATAGCAGGGTTGCTGTACTTGTCGCCAGTCATGGCTAGATCGGCATCTGTATAGCCCTTTGAGGACATCAGTGCGTGGAATACTTTACGTGCTTTCATGTGTCCTCCTTGAATTGATAATCTTTAAAGACGGTTCCCCTGCTTGCATCGCCTTTCCAGCATTCGTTTACCCATCCCCGCTTGCCTGACTTGTAAGTGCGCCAATGACCACGAACCTGATGACGGCGTGGTGTTGCGTGGGTTCCACCTTGATAATCATTTTTTGGTTTAGGCGGTTCAATTTCCACTGTATGCCAGTCAAAAGTTAAAGCGGGTTTGCCTTTTGATTGACGCTTTTGATTGATAAATGTGCGCTTTGGTGTGGGGCGATAACCCTGCGATTGATGAGCAAGTTTTATCAACACTGCAAGCACCATTCGGTGGACAGGTTTAACATCTTCAAGGGTTATTTCTTTGTCCTTCTGATAAATTCTGAACCCTTCTTCGGTAGAAACATAAGCATATGGAGAAAAGTATTTGCCGCCATGCCACATGGAGCAACCGCCCACAGTTATTGAATCATCGCCCCTTAAAAGCCAAAGAGCAAAGTCTTTTCCTTGCGTATCTAAGCCAACAATTCCCGTTCTTTTTGAAGGCAAATTCATCAAAAAATCTGCGGGAACTTTTGTGTCAAGTGCAGGCTCCATTTGCCCAACATCAAACCACAAAGCAGTTTCTGGCTCAGGCGCAAACTTGACGGCCTTGCAAACCAATGGAGTCATTGAGGATTCTCCTCGTCATCAAAAGCCATTTCATGTGGATGTGAAATGTCATCATGGACAATAACGCCAAACTCATTCGCCAGCAAAAATCTGCCGCACACTATGCAGTAATAACCTTCTGTCATGTGTTCTCCTCGGCAAAGCCGTTCTTTTGCTTGAGTTTGGCTTCAATAGAACGAGTAGCGCCCATAAAACCTGCTGAAAATCTGCCTGATTGGTAATCGTCATACGCTTTGACAACATCCTCACCCGTCAGACCTACCCATGTGCGCTGTGGTGGGGTGGCATAAGGCCCGCACAATGCGTAGACTGCATTTTGCACAAGAGCGTCAGGGTCAAAGTCTGTTTCCTGACCCCTCATTGTTGCTCCGCGCACCGCATAACGAACAGCCGCTACAACCGCATCTCTTAATTCGTGAGTCAAAATAGGCTTTGGAAGATCAATTGGCTCGTACTCACCATCTTTGTATTCATTTGGCGCATAAAGCCAATGGTCATCAGGTAGCGGAAAAGACATTACGCCAAACGCACTTCCGTCTGGAAGAATCATCACAGGCTCTTGCTCAATCTCTTGCCCAAGCCTCTGCACTTCGCGCATGGCGTGCTCTTTCAAGACTTCTTCAAGGGCGGTGATGGCTTCTTCTGTCGGTTGATGCAGTTTTCCATGCACGTCCCAATACTCCAACGCCTCAAGCGCCATCTTCATGGCCTTTAGTTGTTGTGGTGTCATGCTTCCCTCGCTTTCAGCATTGCGTCTGCCATTTGATAGGCAATCCATGCGGAATTAGTCAATTCTTTACCATTGCAAACATCCATTTGCGCCAAGATTGCAGGCATCGCCTTTGCCGCAAAGTAATCCCGCAGGGTCATGTTTTCAATACGCCCGCCTCCGTATGCAACTGGAAATGCTGGTGGATTTTTCATTTCTTCATATTCCTTACATAAGCAGTAAACGACTGAATCGTGTCTTTTCCAAAGGCAAGAGAGCATTTCTCAATGTGTTGGGCGACTTCTTCAATCACTTCATTCCTGGCATTGTTCTCAGCGTATCGCATGATCTGGTGCTTGCGTGACCCTTGCAGACCCCAATCACCTTGACGTTTTGCCAATTCTTCAAAAGCCTCGTCTTCAGGTTCTTTCATCTGCAATTTCCTTATCGTTACGCTGGATTTCATGCTTCAAATAGGCCAAATCAGCATAAGACAACTCATCAGTTATGTCTTTGATTTGCAGGTTAAAGCGCATCCACTTGACTGTTTTCTCACAGTATGCGATTAAGCCAACAGAGTCATCTGCTTCATGCCATTGGTAATCAACCTCAATTCGGTCAATCTCTGGATTGAAGTCATCGTCTACCCAATCAAAAGGCACAAATTCAATTGTTTGCATCATTCACTCCTATCTGTTCAATATCTTGTGCGGCAAGGAGGGCATCCAGGGCCACAGATTTAAGGATTACAAGGGCAGTCTCTGGCAAAGATGGATTGAGAGCCTTGTGAGCCTCTACATCCTGCCAGAAAGCATTTAAACGGGTTGTTTGTTGTTGGTTCATGCGTCAATTCTGCCTTGTCTGACAGAGATTGGAATAGGGATTTACCCTAACTTACGCATAACCCTTTGGAGTCGCCCAGAAACGCCTTTACGGGTTCCAATGACCTCGATGAAGCCCTTGTCAATCAGCGCCTTGTAACGGGCTGTGACGCTGGAATAGGGTAGGAATGGTAGCTTGGAAAGTACATCATCTGAGATGCAGCCATCTGGCCCATAGGCTGCAATGGTTTCATACACCAGTGACTCCATCTTTGTGGTGTCGATTGCGTATGCTGCTTGGTGGGAAGTGGCAGGGTCTTCTTTGCGAGACAGTTTAAACGGCGCAGTTCCAAAGAACTTTTCAACTGCACCACCAAACCAAATTTTGTCTAATTTTGTCATCATCAACTCCTATTAAATTGGGGCCGTAGCCCCGTGAGGTTTATCAGAAAGGAATGTCCGAGTCATCAATAACTGCCTTGCGTGGATTAGACGCTGGCGGCTGTGCATCCTTGGGATTTACTGCTAAGCCCATGAACTTGCCACTCTTCCCTTCTTTGATCCATGCTGAGAGCCAGTATTCCACGCCAGCAACAGTGATGTTGCCTTTGTAGTCAGGCTGATTGCCTGTTTCTTTTTTGTCGTTCTTAAAAAGAACACCTGAGTTATCTTTCTTGTCCATATTAGCCTTTCAAGCCTTTCAATGTTTCACCATGTTTTTTCAATGCGCTGCGAACATTACTTGGAAGCAATGCCCATAGCGCCACCTTTTCCTCCTGGTCATGGATTCCCAGGTATTCTTCATACGCACCAATCATGTCATCTGCATTGATTCTGTCGGCAATGGCGATGGCAACATCTGCAATGATGTTCTGCCTATCCTTGGAGACAATCACGCCATCAGTGGGCTTGATCGTCTTCTTTTCTGAGCCAACAGTGCCATCCAAGGCATCATGCTCAACAATCTCAAGCGCAGCCACCCAGAGGTAACGGCGCAGATAGGTCTGAACAGCGCCCAGGTTCTGCACTTCATGGCAACCCTTGAGAGCCGCTGAAGACATTGGGCTTGTCAGGACGATCTTTTCTTCTGGCTTGTCGTTGTTCACAATCGTCATGCTGGCTTCTTCTTTGCCAAAGCTGATGATGGAAGTCAAACCAATTTGCTTGAAGATTTCTAGTGCGGGGATAACAAAGTCACCAAGTTCAAAATAGTAGTAATTTGCAAACTTGTTGTGACCTGATTTCTTGAGTTTGGCTTGGTGAAATTCATCACGGGCCTCATTCAGTTTTTGATATACATTCATTTGTAACTCCTGTTGAAAAGTGAGATTTAATTGTGTCAGACTTTGTTGAGAATTCTATAGGTGTTTTCCCTAACTTGTTCACATTGGGCTTGTGTGATCCACATCGTCAGCAAGGTCAGTTGGCTTTGAATTGTCTGAATGTCAGCCGTGAACCCGGCGTAGTTTCTTGACAGGCACTTGTTGCTCAGTTCCTTGGTCTTGTTTTCGATTGCCATCAGCATCGTTGAGTAATCGTTGAAGTCGCTCATCTTTGGCCTTTTGAAATGTTTGTGAAATGTCTGTGCAAGCTGCACTTTGATAGACAAATTTAGGGTCTGTGATTAAGAGTGTTGGAAGGGTCATCCTTGCTGGTGTTTTCTCTTTGTGCAAGATAGGCAACTTGGGTTGCAAAGTCACAATCTCGAAATAGGATAGGACTCGTCTGATCGCAATCGTCAAAAGTTTCATCTTGTGTGTCTCCAATAATGTCTTGCAGTCTGGATTTCATTTTCATTTTTTACCCCTTGACAATTCAATGGCTTTTTCAATGGTTCGCTGAATTGCTTGCACAAGGAGTTCAAAGTCATCCTCTTGGCCTTCTTCATCCAAATACCAACGCTCGACACCATTTTCAGAAACCAACCACTCAACTTCATCTCTTGTTAATTGACGCATATCATCCTCACTCATCAAACATTTGTTGAAAAGGGCCATCCATTTTAGCCGCTGTGATCTTGCGCTCATCAAGGGCTTTTTGGACTCGTTCAATTCGCAGGTTGCGATAGTGCTGGAGTTCTTCAATGTCATCAATCCATTGGGTCTTGACAACATCAAACACTCGCAGTTCAGCCCTGCGGCGCACCTTGAGTTCTACTCTGTTCATCACGATGCTTGCAACATCTTCGGCATGGTTTGCTTTGATGGCCTCCACCAGAGCCACACTGTCGCCAATAGCATCAGCAATGTCTTCTGGGTCTAACTCCTGGACAATCGCCCAGCACTCGTATTTAAATCTTTCTTCATCGGTTGGCATT
>Ga0222712_10005007_pt1 | contig 13595 bp, 9 predicted proteins | sample C33_657DmetaG_FD_165043 | JGI IMG/M metagenome (GOLD analysis project Ga0222712, IMG submission 165043) | Estuarine water microbial communities from San Francisco Bay, California, United States - C33_657D | ecosystem: Environmental > Aquatic > Marine > Unclassified | place: USA: California...
TCTTTTTATTGTTGTATCAGATTGCTGGGCGTTATTGTCAACAATCGCATAAACAATAGATGGATTTTCAGGATAAACTGCAATACCAATTCTACCGACACCTTCGCCAGTAGGAAAACCTGAAGCAACTGTTGAAGCTAAAGTCCAACTATCTCCGCCATTAGTGCTTTTATAAATACCACTTGTTTTTCCCGCCTCTACAAAGTTGGAAGCAGACCGTGTTTTAAACCACATTGCCGCATATAAATTATTGGGATTTTTAGGATCAACATCTATATCAATACCGCTTGTATTCGCATCAATGTATAAAGTTTGTTTCCATGTTTTACCACCATCTGCCGTTTTATATATACCGCGTTCTTTATTTTCTGAATATAAATGACCCAAAGCGGCTACCCAAGCAACGTTAGGATCATTAGGGGATAATTGTACTTTTCCAATATGATGACTTTCAGGCAAACCAAGATAACTCCATGTTTTTCCATTATTATCTGATTTGTAAACCCCAATACCAGCATAGGAAGAACGACTACTATTCGCCTCCCCTGTTCCTACCCAAATGATTCTATTTTTCCAGTTCACTGCAATATCACCAATATTCAAAGTTGCAGTTGAATCAAAAATAGGTTTAAAACTTTGTCCATTATTTATGGTATGCCATACACCACCAGTGGCATAAGCAACATAAAACTCCGTAGGATCACTCGGATTTACATCAATATCAACAACACGACCACTCATCACCGATGGCCCGATGTTTTGAAACGATGTATTATTGACCGTTGAATTCGCCAAAAGGAGTGATTTTTGTTCGTTACTCTTTAGGCGATCTGTCGCAGAACTAGGTTTAGGTTGCGCAAAAGCGACTAAACCCATTAATAAGAAAATGTGTAGAAAAATTGCTTTCATGTATCGTGTATTTGTAAATAAATATAAGGACTTTTTAAAAGGAGAACTACCAAAAATGATAAGTGAAGACCGTAAACGAAAATGCCTTGTAATATTTATTACAAAGCATTGATTATCAATTTGTTGATTACAATAAGGGGTAAGTTATCCTTAGATCAACTTCCTCTAGAACCACCTGTTTTAATAGGTTTTTTAGCCGCACCTGTTGATTTTGTGTTGGCTTTAGCGATAAATTTCGAACTTCCACCTTGTACCGACGCTTTTGTTGTATTGGTGGAATTTTTTGCTGCGATTTTTTTATTAATAGCAAATCCCATAGTTATTATTTTAGGATATAAATATAATTAAAAAAAGACAATAAACATATCTTTGAAAAAATATTTTATATATAGTGAGTGAGATTAAATCAATAATGAATCAATGGGGAAAAGAACATACACCATTTGTTTTTTTAATTGATTTTGAGTGTAAAAAGCCGATGTGTTGGAAATGGTCCGAAACAGAAAATATTTTTCAATTTAATTTTGACGGAGTAACGAATCAAAAAGCAGCAAATACGCAAAATAACAATACTCCTACATCCGATTTTGAATTTAATAAAACGCCCATTTCCTTTGATGAATATAAAAACAAATTCGATCAAATAAAAAAAGAAATTGAACTTGGAAATAGTTTTTTAGTGAACCTCACTGCAAAAACTAAAATAACCTCAAATTATACCATTGGCGAAATTTACAATAAGGCCAATGCAAAATATACTTGTTACTTAAAAGATGAATTTGTATGTTTTTCGCCAGAAACTTTTATAAAAATAAAAGAAGGCAAGATATACTCCTATCCGATGAAGGGCACTATCAATGCAGGTATACCAGATGCAAAAAATATAATATTGAACGATTCCAAGGAAATTTCAGAACATGCAACTATGGTGGACCTAATTAGAAATGACTTAAGTAGGGTATCAAAGAATGTAAAAGTAAATAAATATAGATACTACGAAGAGATTGCGACGCAGGATGGGAACCTCGGTCAAGTAAGCTCTGAAATTGTGGGCGAATTGGAAGCTAATTACTGTGAAAATATTGGTGAAATTATTTTTGATTTGTTGCCGGCAGGCTCCATATCTGGTGCGCCCAAACAGAAAACAGTAAAAATAATTGCTGCTGCCGAAAAAGAAGATAGAGGCTATTATACAGGTATCGCCGGCTATTATGATGGACAAAATTTAGACAGTACCGTTTTGATTCGGTATTTACAAAATGATCACAATTATCGAAGTGGCGGTGGTATAACCTGTAATAGCGAGGCCCAAAACGAATACCAAGAAATGATAGACAAAGTATATGTACCCCTTTTTTGAAACCATACGATATAAAAATGGGATATTAGAAAATGTATCCTACCATCAAACTCGAATTAATCGAACGTTGCGTGCATTGGGCGGAAATACACCCATCCAACTTGATAAAATACAGCTGCTGCATGATTTTGAAAAAGATATTGTATATAAAATAAAGTGCTTATATAATTTAGAGGGAGCATACCATATAGAAAAAGAAATTTATCATAAAAAAATAATTCAAACTGTTTCCATTCATCAAGCTGCGCTCGAAGAATACCAGTATAAATACACCAATCGAACCTGGCTGAATGACGCATTGAAAAATGCAGGAACAGATGAAATTATTATTGTACAAAACAATATGGTCAAGGACGGCAATTACGCTAATTTGGTTTTTTTTAATGGAACTGAATGGCATACTCCTTTACACCCATTACTATTAGGCACACACCGTGCAAGGCTTATTGACGAAAATAAAATTATCGAAAAAAATATCACCCTTAGTGATTTAGCCAATTACACTTCACTAAAATATATTAATGCAATGATGCTTTGGGAGGAATCACCTGAGATTGAAATAGGACAATTAGCTCATTCCTGATTTATAAAAAACTGTTTTGTAAAATAAATACTGCAGCGCCACTTAAAAATCCAATGAGCGCAATCCAGCTTACATTTTTGAGATACCAGAAAAAGTCTATTTTTTCCATTCCCATCACTGCCACCCCTGCAGCAGATCCTATAATTAATATAGAGCCTCCTGTTCCAGCTGTGTAAGCGATTAATTCCCAAAAATAATGATCCGTAGGATAAGTTTGAAGGCTGTACATATTTTGCAAAGCAGCGACTAATGGAACATTATCAAAAACAGCAGATAACAAGCCAATACTAATAGCCACACCATTTAAATTACCCATTACCTCATTTAATTGTTGTGCCATTTTAGGTAAAACACCCACATATTGTAATGAACTTACACTTAATAAAATACCAAAGAAAAACAAAATACTTGGTGTATCAATTTTTCGCAATGCATGATTCACGGAAAGTAATCCCTTTTCTGATTCATGTTTTTTATTATGGATCACCTCAGTTATCACCCACATGACTCCTAAGCAAAAAAGCATCCCCATATAAGGTGGTAAATGGGTAATTGTTTTAAAAACAGGCACGAATAATAAACATGTAATTCCAGCTACAAATATGAAATTTCGCTCCTTTGCATTTGTCGTAAAATTCAAGTTAGCTGTTTCCTCATTCTTAAAAATGATACGCCCTTTGATAGTGTAATTAATAATAATTGCGGGTATTACCATACAAATTAAACTTGCTAAAAAACTTTGTTTGATGATGTTCATAGCAGTGACTTGCCCACCAATCCACAACATAGTTGTTGTTACATCGCCAATGGGACTAAAAGCACCGCCTGCATTTGCCGCGATCACCACCAAACCCAATAATCGCCATTTTGTTTTTTGATCTGCTACTAATTTATTTAAAATAGAAGCCATGACAATGGTAGTGGTCAAATTATCTAATACAGCAGACAGAAAAAATGTGATTAATCCTATTAACCAAATCAATTTGGCTTTATGTGTTGTTTTTATCCGGTCTACAATATTTTGAAATCCATCATGCGCATCAATTAATTCCACAATCGTCATTGCTCCTAAAAGAAAAAATAGTATCTCACTAATTTCACTTAAATGATGCGACAATGATTCTAAAACAATGTTTTTATCAGGCGTGTCAAAAATGATTAAAATCCAACAAAGAACTGCCGTAACAAGTGCAATGGCCGATTTATTAATTTTCAATACCCCTTCAAATGTAATCCCTAAATAACCAATAAAAAAAACAAGTAGCAACCCTAAAATCATTTTGATTGATTTATATGAAGCAAAATTAATACTAAATAAAGGTAGTAATAATAAATTTATAAATGCATTATACAACCGGGCCAAACCAAAGATAATTGACAGAAATTGTCATCGTAGAGACACAAAAAGCCTGATGACATTATTTGAATAATTGAGTAATCGTAAATAGGTTTATATCAATTAGAATTTACTACTCTTACGGCTAAAATAAAGCGTAGTGATAAATAGCATTGCGAAAAATATTTGAAGTAAATGAGTACCCATTTTTGTTAATTTGTAATTTTGACAAAAAAGAGGGCCATAGGTTTATTCCATGCAACCATATTCAATAAAATCACCCATTGTGACAAATTCAGCCTGCTTGTTTAGGTCATTCAGTAAACGGTAAAGCTTATCAAGTAGCTCATTATCAGACCCCTTTGTGGTATATTTTGGCAAACCAAAGGCAGTGATATTCGTAAACTCCCAAGGATGAAAATAAAGACTCAAATAGCCATCCTTCCTTAAGGTTTGTAAAGCCAATCTTATATACAAGGCGTAGGGGAAATTTTTAAAGCTTAACCAAAATAATGGAATTCTAAAATTAGGACTCACTGAGGCAGGAACCCTAATTAATCCTTGTTCCCTGTAATTAGTCCGAGGCAAATTGAAATTATTATACCTCCCCGGAAGCCAAGTGGGATGAATGGAAGCATCATAACTATACCCTGCTTCATTAATATCGCCAACCCGAACCTGACGCATTCTTGGCATTCTTAAACCCTTTACCGGCTTTTGGATAATTTCTTCTAATCTGATTCTGGATTCGAGCAAATGGGCTGTTGTGAAATTAGAATGATAAAAAGTATGGGATGCAATTTCATGTTTATCAGAGAGCGCCTTGATATTATCAGGATATTGATTGGCAAAATTGGCCGTCGTAAATAAAGTGGCCTTATAATTTTGTTCCATAAAAATGGGCATCAAATTATCCAAGCCCATTTTACCGATTGTCATTTGGGTCTCGATCGCAATATTATAATTATATTCAAGGGGCATATCAAACTCCTCAACATCAAAACTTAATAAAATTTTAGGCGTCATAAATTGGACGCTTTTATAATATAGTGGGGTCTGTTTTTACTTTGCGTGAATAACTTACTTAAGTAAACCCCAATAATACCTAATATCATCAAGTTGACACCCCCAAAAAAAGAAACTGTAGCAATCACAGAAGCCCAACCAGGCGCTTCGTTTTTCATGTAAAAAGTATATGCAATATATGGGATGTACAAAATTGAGATACTTGCGAAAAACATACCCAGATAAGCAGCAAAGTAAAGCGGCTTCGTGCTAAATGAGGTAAATCCCTTTAATCCAAAGCTAATCATTTTGTTATAGGTATATTTTGTTACACCACTATAGCGTTGCTCCGCTATATATTCGATACTAATTTGCTTATACCCCATCCATTTTATTAATCCACGATAAAATAAATCAAACTCATTAAATGATTTTAATTGGGTAATCGCAGAACCACTAATTAATCTAAAATCAGCCGAGCCTTGTTCTAAAGTAATATCAGATAATTTATTTAAAATTTTATAAAAAAGAGTCGATGTTTTAGCCTTAAAAAATCCGGTGGCATTATGGTCAACACGATTTGTTCTAACAATATCATAGCCTAATTCATATTTTCTTAGCAACTCATTTATTAAGCGGGGCGGGTGTTGTAAATCACAATCCATCATAATCATAATGTCAGCATTAGTTGCATCCATTCCTGCTTTTAAAGCATTTTGGTGGCCAAAATTTCTGGATAATTCTATAAACTTGACTTTAGGATCGGCAATTGCTAAATTTTTAATTTTACTTAAAGTATCATCAGTACTTCCATCATCAACAAATAAAATTTCATATGCATAATTACAGCCAGACAATACTGATATAATTTCATTATAAATGGGAATGATATTATTATGCTCATTATGAGCGGGCAAAACTATACTAAGCTTTTTCATGGGGGAGTGAATTATTATCAAATGAATTACATAATAAATTATAACTTATAAACAACCAAGCTAAAAAACAAGGCAACGCTTTTAAAGCAAATTTTACTACAGTGGCCTGAAAAATTTCAGGAAATAAATCAGTGGGTGAAAAAACAGTTAATACCAATACCAGAATAAGTAAAAAATACAAATAAAATGCTGGCTTTGGCGCATGTAAAACATACCAAATACCAAAACCAACCACTGCAATAACATAAGTAGGTGATTCAGCAGATGTACTAAAAATAACCAACCCTATTAATAGTTGCGCCAAATAGGTTAGTTGAAAACGACTATTGCCCCATTTCGAAAATCGATACAATGGGAGTAGCATCAGTATACCAGCAGGTATGACAAAATAGAAATTAGCTAAATTATGATATCCGGTAATTCTTTTAAAAAATCCCATTACAGAAATATCTTGCATATTCGTGTTCAGATAAGAATTCACATTTTCTGTATTTTTTTCAAGTAATACATGAAACCAATCGATATAAGATTGATATATAAATTCAGGGCTTGAAATAAACATGGGTAAACAAAACAAAATAATTGCCCATAAAATTAAATACCCTATTAATTTTCTATAATCCTTAGTGAAAAATATAAAGGGTAATCCAACAACACCATATAATTTAATGAATGTGCCAGCAACAACCAAAAAAGCAGCCAAACTTAATTGGTTATTTTTGATAGCTACATAGGATAATATTATCCAACCACATAACATTGGATTAAATTGTAAATTTTGCGTAGAAGTGAGTGTCTCAATTAAGGATAATAATAAAATAATATTTTTACCCCAAAAAGATATCGGCAACTTTCCAACTGCATAATATAAAATTGAAACATTGACCATCCCCCATAACATGAGCCCTATATAATTGGGTAAAATGGCAAAGGGTGCAATTAAAATTGCAAATAAAGGTCCATAATGATTTTTATCAAAATATTCATTGGGGTATAAACTAAATAAATTCTTTTCTTGAAGCGTATGCCAAAGTACGTTCTTATAAATCAAATAATTATTGATGAAAATATTTTCTTTCTGCACTTCTATTAAAAGTGCAACAAAGGGCACCAAAAACCAAAGTACCGAAATGAAATTTGGCTTTTTATTAAAATCAAATATTTTTGCGACAAACGCCTTCATATTTAAAATTAACGAAATATGATGTAAAAAATACAATATGTTTAACAAAAAAGCCAGGTACTCAAAGGAGCACCTGGCTTTTTTTATTGAAACAACCTGTTAAATTAATACCCCGGGTTTTGTTCAATTCTTGGACTTGAATTATCCAACATACCTTGTGGTATTGGTCTTAAGTAATGTTTTGCTGCAATTTGTTGCGCGCCAGCCCTACCCCAAGCGGTCCAACCATTGAATTTTGTTGCACGTTCAATTAATTTTCCAGTACGTTTTAATTGATACCAACGCTCATTACCCTCTCCTAAAAATTCACGACCATACTCATCCAATATCATATCAATATTGATAGTTGCAGGGGTTGCTCTATAGGAGGTAATGTTCGTTAATGGATCTAATACATTGCCAGGATTAGTGGCACGATTAGGTGCTTTACCTTTGTTAGTTCCTAAAGCTCTATCTAAAACAATATTGTAATAAACATCTGCTGTTCCTAACTTCGCGCCAGTTGCACCTTTAACGATTGCTTCAGCTGCCATTAAATATAATTCAGCAGAACGGAATAATGGATCATTGAAAGTAGAAAAGCCATCACCATATGTTATACCTGGTTGGAAGAACTTCCAGAACATCGGACCACCCCAACCTAATGGATCTGTAATTTGCTGTGTAGCTGTTGTCTTACCTAACCAAAATAAATTGACTACATTTTGAACAGAATATTTCTTAGTACCCCCTGGTATATTAACCCCTAACATTTTCACATCGCTCATATCTACATTCCAAGGTAATACAATGGCAGTAGTGTCATTTGCAACAAAGTTAAGTGTAAGTGCTTGTGGATATGGCTTGTTGTTTGCAAATGAAACCGACCCCGTTAATGTAGCATAAGAAACACTATTAAATGTACCCTCATAACGAATGTCCATCACAGGATCAAATAAACGGTAAGCACCCCAGGTTACACTGTGCGCTGGCAACCATCTATTATAAGTACCAGTTCTTGCTTCCTGCGCAACATCATTAGGTCCGCCGCTAAAACGAGTATGTAAGTCATTCCCAATCGTTCCATTTGAAGTGCTCAAATTCGCATCACCATTATAAGCAGCTGGATTGGCATATTGAATTGCAAAAATAACCTCCTTGCTTGCATTCGCTGCCGCTACTGAACTTGCTGCTGTTGCAGTTTCTTTTTTTGGATTTTTATTATGAATCGGCCATAAATTATTCCAGTTGCTTTCTAATGGGTGTAAGCCTGATGCAATTACATCATCGCATAATGCCAAGGCACTATTGAAATCAGTTGCGGTTCCACCTAAGGCGCCATTAAAATTCCAACCTCTTGTTAAATAAACACGGGCTAACAAAAATTTAGCTGCATTTTTTGTAACCCTACCTGCAGCCGCTTGAGTCGTTGGTAATTTAGCAATTGCATCATTTAAATCTGTGATGATTTGCGTATAGATATCCTTTGAAGGAACTCTTACCACCGTCAAGCTTGCATCTTTTGTTTCCTTTAAAGGCATTGGAACATCACCCCATTGTTGTACCGCCCAAAATAATGAAAGTGACCTCAAAAATTTCGCTTCCCCTACTCTTGAATTTCTAACAGAATCCACAATATTAACCACTGCTGGCGCACGTTCAATAGCGGCGTTACATCTGTTAATTTCTCTGTATAATAAATCCCATAAAGATTGTAATTCTCCTAAAGAGGAATTCAATCCAATATCGTAAGCATCATAGGGACTTCCAGCTTGGGAAGTTAGCGCAGGAAATGCAAGCGTACCAAACCAACTGCCTGATGAAAACATATCTGTTCCATTGAGGGTTGGAATACGTACCTGAGCTATATCCCTAAGCAAAGGATAACATGAAGTTACTAATGTTTCATATCCAGTTGCTGTAGTATAATAATTATCCGTCGTTCTATTACTTGGATTATACTCATCCAAGAACGTTTTTTTACAACCTGTAATAACCAAAGCTACTATGGCGATTGTAAGTATGTATCGAGTTGAAAATATTTTTTTCATAATTGTGTAATTTAAAAATTGATGTTTTAGAATCCGATGTTTAAACCGACAGCATAAGTAATGGTTGGAACATCATCAATATAGGTAGATGAATTATATTCAGGATCAAGTCCATTATACTTAGACCATACCCCTGGATTAATAATTTGACCATATATTCTAATTCGCTCTATTTTTTTCTTAAGTACACTTGCTGGTACATTATAACCTAAAGTGATATCAGAAAGTCTTAAAAAACTTGCAACTTCATAGTTTCTTGCACCTCTATATGGTTGCGGAACTCCTGGACCATAAAAATCATTGGTTGGATTATTCTTTGTCCAATAGTTCATTACCACATGGTTATATCTGCTTCCTGTATAGTCAGCCATCGTGCCACCTAACATTGCGTTATTATACATGGTACCATTTCTGTAATACAACAAAAACGACATATCAAAGTTTTTATAAGTAAACCTGTTGGTCATACCCAAAATAAAATTAGGTAATTGTGTGCCCAACCAAACACGGTCATCCTTACCCGTTGAATTTGATATTACACCATCATTGTTGGTATCCTCTACTCTTACTGATCCTGGCATTTGACCATAAGTTTTTGCCATGGTACTATCTTTTAATTGCCAGATACCTGCAAATTTATAATCAAACAATGACCTTACTGGCTTACCCACAAATAAGGAACTACCAATAATAGCATTAACCCCATTCGCAAGTGATTCAATGCGGTTAATATTTTTAGAAAAATTTATATTGGTTGACCAAGTAAAGTTTTTAGTTTCAATATTTCTGGAATTAATCATAATTTCAATACCCTTGTTAGATACTTGACCCACATTGGTAGTCACAGTTGAGAAACCTGTTGATGTTGGAAGTGTTTGATTTAAAATCAAATCCTTGGTGTTTCTTTTATACACCTCTAAAGTGGTCGTGATACGATTATTAAAAAAGCCCATGTTTAAACCTAAGTTTAATTCCTGGCTTCTTTCCCATTTAAGATTTTTGTTACCAATCGCAGATGGTGCAAATCCACCATAAGCTGTAGCACCAAAGCTATAGTTGGTTGTTAATAAACCAGCTTGTGTGCTATAGGCTGCTACGTTTGAGTTACCCACTTCACCATAGCTCACACGTAATTTTAAATCAGAAAATACATTTAAATCTCTAATAAAATCCTCATCACCTGCTTGCCATGCAAAAGCTCCAGAAGGGAAAAACGCCCATCTATTTTCAGGTGCAAGTTGCGAAGCGCCATCCGCACGACCCGTTAAGGTTAATAAGTATTTTTCATTAAAGGTGTAGTTAACACGTCCCATATAAGATTCAAGCTGTTGGCGTACAAAAGTACTACCTGCGGTAACAACTCCTCCAGTTCCTATATTATACCAAAGTGACTCATAGGGAAGATTCGTTGCAGCAATAGAATATGTTTCATAGGTATTTTTGTATGCACTTTGTAATGCAGTTGCATTTAACTTATGTTTCCCTTTTGTTAAGTTATAGGATAACTGATTATCTAAAGTATACGTACTCCAATTTCTGTATTGAAAGTTGGATCTTGGTGGATTTAATAATTGAGATTTAGATAGTGTATTTCTAAACTCCCCATTTCTTTCATCAATGGTAGATGCAGAGAATGATGATTTAAATGTTAATCCTTTTGCAAGTCCCACTTCAACAAATCCATTTCCCATTGAATTACTAAATGTGGTGGTGTTTTGATAAATGGAAGGATCTCCATCAATTAATGGGTTAGGCACCTGATTGTCTTTAATGCCCATCCATACCGATAATCCATTCCATGGTCCAATAGCTAAATCAAATGCTTCACTTGGATTCACGACATCACTATAATTAACTACCCCGGTAGGTCTTGCTCTGTAAGCAGAACGAAGTATTTCCAAAGAACCCGTTGGATTGGTACTATAGTTAATGTAAGCGGTGAAGCCTACACGAAGCCAATTATTTAATCTACTATCTAATGCAGCATTCAATGAATATTTTTTAAATGAGGTTACAGGTATATTACCATCTTCCTGAACATAACCGCCAGAAAAACGATAAGTAGTACCTGCATTACCGCCAGTCACTGCTACCGTTGTATTTGCAGTGATGCCTGGTTGCGTTACTAATCCAACCCAATCAGTAGATTTGCCACCATTAATCATGGCCATCTCACTTGCCGTGAAAGTAGTAGCAGTTCCACCATTTAATACAGCGTCATCAACTGCTGATTTATAAAATTGTTGTGCATTTTGTAATTGAATTAAATGTCCAGGACGCTTACTTCCAAAATAAGAATCAAGCGTAACTTTTGGTTTGCCAGCGATCCCTTTTTTAGAAGTGATTATAATTACACCATTTGCACCTCTTGCACCATAAATCGCGGTCGAAGATGCATCTTTTAAGACATCAATGGATTGAATATCCTGTGGGTTAATATCACGCAATCTTGCACCAATCACTCCGTCAACCACAACCAATGGTTCGGTTGCACCCGTGATGGTATTTTGTCCACGAATATCAATGCTAAATGCTTGACCTGGTTTGTTACTATTTTTTGTAACAACCACCCCAGTCACTTGCCCTTGTAGTGCTTGCGTAGCGTTAGCTGGGTTACTACGAACAATGTCCTTAGAGCTAACAGATCCTACGGCACCAGTTAAATCTTTTTTACGAACAGAACCATAACCCACCACTACCACATCCTCTAATGATTTATTTTCAGTGACTAACTGAACCCTAACCTCATTTTGATTAGTAATAGCTAATTCTTGTGCAGTATATCCCACAGAATTAATTACCAATGAAACCTTACCATTTGGTAAAGAAATAGTGAATTTACCATTCGCATCCGTAACGGTGCCCTTGGTTGAATTTTTTTGTGTGACACTAGCGCCTACTAAAGGAACACCGTTATCACCAACAACAGTACCAGACAATGGACGGGTTTGGGCCCATGCAACGCTGGCAAGAAAAGTTAACGACATCATCGTCAAGAGAATTTTTCTCATGGTTTAGCAATTTTTAATTTTAAGAAGCAATGAATATAATATGTAATTATTTTATACTATATTAAACATATATACCTTATGTAAGTTAAATAATTTTCCTGATTAATAGAATAACGTCTGTTAATTTCACGAAATCGTTTTCGTAGTGAATGGGCGGGGATTTATACGCGTAATAAACCAGCTTTGGACAAGTGGGTAACGGGCTTATTATCCCAAAACAATTCAAAGTCGCTTAAGCCGGCTTGCATGTAACTATTTTTTACATCGGCTAACAATAGCCCATTGGAATTTTGAATATTGATTTCAGAAAGTAGTTTTAATAACCATGCCCCCTTATCGCTTGCTACGTTTATTGTAATTGCATTTTTATTGGATTGAAACTCCATTGTCATCTCCTCCCACTTATTCCCTTTTTTTGATTTTTGAACAATCGTTGTCTGAGGTAATACGCCCAACCAAACGACCTTATAATTAGTGGAGGTATTTAAATCTGGTTCATTAACAGCTTTTTGAATGAAGTGAGGTGTAATGGTTGTATTGGGTACTTTAAAATCAAACCATTTTTGTAATGGGAATTCAAAACAATTTCCATGCATATAATTAAACAAAGCTTTTTTTAATCCAAAACCAAACAACTCGTGATCGGCACCAGTAGGATCGGTATGTGCAATATCATTGTTAGCGAAGGTGCCAATTTCATCAGAAACTTTTTTTACCAAAAACTTTTCGGGTGCTAATCCTACGGGACTATGCGCTGTCATGGTAAACAAATGCCAAAAAGCAGATTGTAATACTTCTGTTTCAAATAACTGTCTTACCATTTCCAAAGAATCAATAGTTTCTTGAACTGTTTGTGTTGGGAAACCATACATTAAATAAGCATGCACCATAATGCCTGCCTCAGAAAAATGTTTGCTTACTTTAGCCACCTGTGCAACAGTAATTCCTTTTTGTATGAGTTCCAATAATCGGTCAGAGGCAACTTCAAGACCACCACTTACTGCAATACACCCGGATGCTTTTAATAAATAACAAAGATCTTGTGTAAAGCTTTTATCAAAACGAATATTTGCCCACCAGCTCACCACTAATTTTCGTTTTATAATTTCAATGGCTACCGCTTTCATCATCGATGGTGGCGCAGCCTCATCCACAAAATGAAATCCATTTTGCCCTGTTTTATTAATCAGCTCCTCCATCCTGTCCACCAATAAACTAGCGGATATAGGTTCATAGTTTT
>Ga0222712_10005009_pt1 | contig 13595 bp, 12 predicted proteins | sample C33_657DmetaG_FD_165043 | JGI IMG/M metagenome (GOLD analysis project Ga0222712, IMG submission 165043) | Estuarine water microbial communities from San Francisco Bay, California, United States - C33_657D | ecosystem: Environmental > Aquatic > Marine > Unclassified | place: USA: California...
CGGCTCCATTGCCCGCGAGTCATGACGACGAGAGCGACGACGCCACGCTCACTGCGCCAAGTGAGCACCCCGAACGGCGCCGAGTGCGCTTAGTAGTGGTGGTGAGCGATGCGGGTGTGGGCTCGGTATTGCGTTTTGAAGACGACAGCGATCACCCCATTCTCGATGCAGGTGCAGCACGAGGCCCTTTGGCCGATGCGGTGAATAGCTTTTGGGTGAGTTCTTCGCCTCATAGGGCGTAGCCTTATGTCGTGAGCGATAGTTCGTTTGTAGCCAATTCCGACTGGGCAAAAGAGGTGCGGGCGCTTGCCGCCGAGCGCGATGCCGTCATTTTGGCTCACAACTATCAGATGCCTGAAATTCAAGATGTTGCTCACCATGTGGGCGACTCACTTGCGTTGTCGCGCATTGCTGCAAATTCAAAGGCCAGCACCATTGTGTTTTGTGGCGTGCACTTCATGGCCGAAACCGCAAAAATTCTTGCCTACGACAAAACCATTCTCATTCCCGATGAGCGTGCGGGTTGTTCACTTGCGGAAACCTTGTCGGCCGATCAGCTGCGGGCATGGAAAGCCGAGCACCCAGGTGCTGTAGTGGTGAGTTATGTGAACACCACGGCTGCGGTGAAAGCAGAAACCGATATTTGTTGCACCAGCTCGAACGCGGTGGAAGTTGTTGCTTCTATTCCTGCCGATAAAGAAGTGCTCTTTGGGCCCGACCAGTTTTTGGGTGCACACGTGCAGCGCACACTGCAACGCGACAACATGCACATTTGGATGGGCGAGTGCCACGTGCATGCCGGCATCAATGGTGCCGAACTGCGTGAGCGCGTGTTGGCCGAACCCGATGCGGAGTTTTTCATTCACCCTGAATGTGGTTGTGCCACCAGCGCGCTGTACTTGGCGTCAAGCGGCGTGATTCCTGAAGGTCGCACCCGCATTTTGAGTACGGGTGGAATGGCAGAAGCTGCGGTAACAACAACAGCGAAGAAAGTTTTGGTGGCAACGGAAACAGGAATGTTGCACCAACTGCGCAAAGCAAACCCACTCGTTATTTTTGAACCCATCAACCGTGCTGCTGTGTGTAAGTACATGAAAATGATTACGCCCGAGAAGTTGCTCATGTCGTTGCGCGAAGGCCGCGATGAAGTAACGGTGCCATTCGACATTGCACAGCGTGCACGTCAATCGGTAGAGCGCATGATTGCACTGGGCACACCGTCGCCCACGGGGGAATAAGTGCAAGCGTCGCCCTTTGCGGCACTCTTTCCCACTCAACTTGCTGCTCCTGCTCCTAGCTGGGAACGCGATGTCGACGTGGTGGTGCTGGGAAGTGGTGCTGCGGGTTTGGCAGCGGCATTGGCAGTACGCCCTGTGCGCGATGTATTGCTGGTTACTAAAGGAACGCTCGATGCGGGAAGCACGCAGTGGGCACAAGGTGGCTTGGCTGCAGTGCTCGACCCCACCGATTCACTTGAAGCGCACGTGGCCGACACGCTGACGGCTGGAGCTGGGTTGTGCAACGAACAAGCAGTGCGCACGTTGGTGGAAGAAGCGCCTACTGCTATTCGATATCTCACACGTTTAGGTGCAGCGTTCGACCCAGGTGCCGATGGTGCGCCCGACCTCACGCGTGAAGGCGGGCATTCACACAGGCGCATTGTGCATGCCGGTGGCGACCAGTCGGGCGCTGAAGTACAACGCACGCTCGACCAGTCGGCGTTGTTGGCTGGTGTTGAAGTTATGGAACACGCCTTTGCAATGGATGTATTGATGGGCGTGGGTCGCAATGGTGAAAAGCGTGCCGTTGGTGTGCGTGTGGCGCGCCTCGATGCTGCAGGTTTTGTTATTGATGTTGGCCATGTCACTGCACGTGCAGTGGTGGTGGCAACGGGTGGTCTGGGGCAAGTGTTTGCTTCTACCTCGAACCCACCAGCAGTAACAGGTGATGGTTTGGCACTTGCACTGCGTGCAGGTGTTGCTATGGCCGACATGGAGTTCATTCAGTTTCACCCCACGGTGTTGTGGCAAGGGGCTGAAGCAAAAGGTCAACTCGCACTCATTAGCGAAGCTGTGCGCGGCGAAGGCGCAGTGTTGGTTGATGGTGCTGGCAACAGCGTGATGGAAGGTGTGCACCCACTTGCCGACCTCGCCCCGCGCGATGTGGTGGCTGCGGCCATTTCGCGGCGCATGAGCGAAGCACCTGGTGGAGTAGACGACCACGTGTTTCTCGATGCCACTTCTATTGGCGAAGAATTCGCAACTCGTTTCCCCAGCATCACGGCGTCGTGTAAATCATTTGGCATTAACCCTGCAACCGATCTCATTCCGGTCGCACCTGCTGCGCATTACTTTTGCGGTGGCATTGTGGCCGACTTAAATGGCACCACTTCATTGCCGGGTCTATATGCAGTAGGTGAAGTGGCGTGCACTGGTGTTCATGGTGCCAACAGGCTGGCTTCAAACTCGCTCACTGAAGGTGTGGTGGCAGGCACCCGAGTGGGTCGTGAACTCAGTTGGAAACTTCCTGAGCGTTGTGCCGTTGCCGATGAAGCAGTGCCGGCATTGCTCGATGTGTCGTCGCGTACGTTGTTGCGTGCCACCATGAGCCGCCACGTGGGTGTGTTGCGCCAACCCAGTGGCTTGGGTATTGCACGTGAGGTGTTGAACGATATGGCACAGAGCGCACATGTAGATGTAGTGCCATCGCTGGCGAGTTTTGAAACCACGAACTTGTTAATGGTTGCAGCAGCAGTTGTTGGTGCTGCAGAAATTCGCACCGAGAGCCGTGGGTGCCATCGCCGCGTAGATTTTGATACCGAACGCAGTGAATGGCAACAACATATTGCTGTGCAGTGTGACAATGGAGAAATGATCTTTCGCTACAACGAAGTTGGCTAAGGGAAAACAATGACAACGCACTTTCACCAAATTTCACCTGAACTCGACTCTTACTTACACGCTCGTGGTTTGCCGCCTGCCTATGTAGAGAACATCGTTCGCGAAGCGGTATTGGAAGATCTCGATGGTGGTATCGACATCACTACGTATTCCACTGTGTCGGCCGACCTGCGTAGCGAAGTGCAATTCACATCGCGTGCCCCGGGTTGTATTTCAGGTATGCCTATATTGGCAGCAGTTTTGGAAATGATGTGTGGTGAAAGCAACCTCACCTACGAAGTTCTTGTGCGTGACGGCGATGAAGTGTTGCGCGATACGCCGCTCTTGCGTGCATCGGCTCCTACTCGCGACTTGTTAACGGCCGAACGCACTGCGTTGAACCTGTTGTGTCACCTCAGTGGTATTGCAACGGCAACTCGCAACTGGGCTAACCAACTTGCAGGCACTAATGCTGCGGTGCGTGATACGTGTAAAACCACACCTGGCCTACGCAAGCTCGAGAAGTACGCAGTGCGTTGTGGCGGTGGGCAAAACCATCGTATGAGTTTGAGCGATGCAGCTTTGGTGAAAGACAATCACATTGCAGCTGCCGGTGGGGTAGCTGCAGCATTTCAAGCAGTTCGCGAACATGCACCCGACATTACGGTTGAAATAGAAGTAGACACGCTCGACCAGTTGCGTGAAGCGCTGGGTGCTGGAGCCGACCTTGTATTGCTCGACAACATGGAGCCTTCTGTATTGCGTGAGGCAGTTGCCATAGCGCAAGAGCACACAGCGCAGACCGGCAAAAAGGTATTGCTCGAGGCAAGTGGCGGGCTCACCCTTGCAAATGCTGGGGCAGTTGGCGCAACGGGCGTTGATTTCATATCGGTGGGCGGGCTCACACATTCCTCGCCCATCTTGGATATTGGCCTCGACTACCTACGCACGCTCTAAGAGTTCCCTGACTGTACTCCGGGGTCTGAACGAGCCGTAATCTGCAGGAAGGCACGCGGGGGCGTGCAGCAATCAACTGGGGGCACTTGTGGATATTGCAATGATCAAACGCGCTATCGAACTTTCGCAAAATGACGGAGAGTTTCAGCTCAATGCGAACTGGTGGAGCGGGTCGCTGACCGTAACGGAAAATGGTTCGGGCTGGAAAATCGGAATTACTCGCGGGAAATTCGGCGCGCCTGCAGAAGCTTCTGCAACAGGGCTCGCTGGCAGCGGTGGCGATGTGCAGATGAATGCCGATTCGCTGACCTGGGAAAATCTTTTGACCGCAGTTCCGCCTTCTGGCTACACCGACTTTGTTGGTGCATCTGCTCTCGGTGGAATGCAAACAAGCCCTGAGCCATTGAACGGTGAACGTCATTTAGCAATGCGACGATTTATTGATCTCATGCGTGCGGCAAAGAACGGCACAACGGGCGCACCACAACCTGGTGGTTACAAGCAACCACACGGCACTTTCGATAAAGCGGTGGGAAGGTACATTCACCTCAACATTAATGGTGTGAGTCAGCGTGTGTATTTCGAAGAAGCCGGACAGGGCATCGGACTCATTTGCCAGCACACCGCGGGTGCAGACGGGCGCCAATTTCGTCATTTCCTAGAAGATGAGCGGATTACTTCAAAGTATCGCGTCATCGTTTACGACATGCCCTTCCATGGCAAGTCACTTCCACCTGTTGATAAAGCATGGTGGACCGAGCGCTACACACTGACGCCTGAAAATGCAATGGGATTGCCGGTGGAGTTGTCTCGTGCGCTTGGTCTTGATCGTCCGGTCTTTATTGGCTCATCGGTAGGTGGAATGTTGGCACTCGACCTTGCGCGGTATTACGCCGATGATTTTCGTGCAGTGATTTCACTCGAGGGTGGCTTGCATGCCGATATTCCTGAGGGTTCATTGGAGCCAACAGGCGATGAAGACCCAGCAAAGCATGCAGCAACAATGCTCATGATTATGTCGCCAACCGCGCCGGAAAGTTCTCGTCAAGAAACCCGATTGCACTATGCGCAAGGTGCCCCTGGCGTATTTCCGGGTGATATTGACTACTACGCCTTCACCCATGATCTTCGCGGACAAGGGCATCTCATTGATACCAAGAAATGTGCAGTGCATTTGTTGACAGGGGAGTATGACTTCCCGACTATTCCATGGACGGAACTTGCTGCGAAAGAGATTCCTGGTGCAACCATGGAAATTATGAAGGGTCTCGGACACTTCCCAATGTCGGAAGACCATGTTGGTCTGATGAAATATGTACAACCCATCTTGAACCAGATTGCGAAATAAAATGACATCACATGTAAAGCCACTCACACTGACTGGAACTGTTGCAGTAGTAACGGGAGCATCGAGTGGAATTGGCGAAGCTACTGCGCGTCAATTCGCTGAACTTGGGGCCACCGTTGTACTTGCTGCGCGGCGTATTGACCGACTCACCCAGTTGGCAAAGGAGTTAGGAAAACAAGCCTTAGCAGTAGAAGTAGACGTTGCTGATGCAAACGCAGTTCAATCGCTATTTGATCAGGTGATGTCGGCCTATGGACGTGTTGACACCTTGGTGAATAACGCGGGGGTAATGCTCATCGGCCCGGCGCATATGGCGCCACTCGATGAGTGGAAGCAAATGGTTGATGTGAACGTGATGGGCGTCTTGAATTGTACGAAAATTGCTTTGCCATATTTGGTAGAGGCAGCAAAGAGTGCACCACGCAATGTTGCCGACATTGTCAACGTGAGTTCTGTGGCGGGCCGCAAAGCGCAGCCAGGGTCTGCGGTCTATTCGGCAACGAAATTTGCAGTGGGCGCCTTTAGCGATGGCATACGTCAAGAACTCGCATCTCAACACGTGCGCGTTACTTTGGTGGAGCCAGGTTTTACCGATACCGAACTTGCCTCGCACATCAACCCTGTGATTTTGGAAAAGATGCAAGCGGCAATGGCACAGATGCCCCGAATGACAGCCCATGAGGTTGCCGACAGCATTACGTTCGCAGTCACGCGCCCAGCTGGGGTGTCAATTAGTGAGATTCTCATTCGCCCTACCGAGCAAGAGAGATAGCGGTGCCGCAGAACATGAACACATGGACGTCGGGGTTGCTATTTCCTGAGGGGCCAGTGCTCATGCCCGATGGTTCGGTGTTGTTGAGCGAGCTCACGGGAAATCGCATTACGCAGGTGTGGCCCGATGGAATGAAAAAGATCATTGCTGAACCACTGGGTATGCCCAATGGTTTGGCGTTCGGGCCCGATGGCTATTTGTATTGCGCGAACATGGGCGGGTTGTCGAAGCCGAGCATTATGAAAAATGTGCCGGGGGTAAATGTAGAGAAGCTCGCGTATCGCGGTGGCTCCATTCAGCGCATTGATATTGCAACGGGTGAAGTAGTCGACGTTGTTACTGAGTGCGAAGGCTTTACATTGCCCGCACCTGATGACCTCATTTTCGACGCAGAAGGCAATTTCTATTTCACCGATATTGGTGTGATGGATCATGACGATCGCAAAGGTGATGAAACGGGAATTTATTTCGTGTCGCACGACCTCCAAACGGTGAAGCGGCTGGTGCGTTCTATGGTGCCCACCAATGGCATTGGCATTTCACCCGATGGCAAGAAGCTGTATTGGACCGAGTATCTCACAGGCCGTTTATTTGTGCGCAACATTGCGTCGCCGGGAGTATTGGAAGACCCTGTTGTTCCATTTGGCGACTGCATCTTCACGCACCCATTGCCCGTTACGTGGTTCGATTCGCTCACCGTTGGAGCATCAGGCGAAATTGCAGTTGCGGTACATAACGGAACGATGGAAGGCCGAAGCGGCGTTATTACTTTCAATGCAGAAGGCGATGAAGTTGATTTTGTTGCTTTCGACGATGCATGGACCACACATGTGATTCTCTCTACGAGTGGTAGCCCCACCGCATATGTAACTCTTTCGGGGACGGGGCGTTTGGTGGAATTACCATGGGGCTTTCACCAACTTGCACCGTTGTATGGCCCGCGGTCATAGTTCTCTTGCATGAATGAACTCGATCTTCTTGAAGAACACCTGCATGCACTCTTGCCAAAGGAGTGGTTTGAAGTGGTGGCCAAGGAAGATTGGGCTGCGCTTCGTGAGTTGCATGTTGCGTTGGGTGGGGCGCACATTGTTGGCGAAATAGGTAAGCACGGATGGATTGCGCCGCATTGGCCGCGTGAGCACGGCGGGCGTGGAGCCGACGATGCGACCGCGCGGAAAATAATTGAACGTCTCGATGCGTTAGTAGTGCCGCGTATTCCGCGTGGAACGGGTTTCATTTTGGCCGCACCTGCCATTCGTCAGTTTTCACGTGAAGAAACAAAGCAGCTCTTTTTGCCGGGCATTGCGGCAGCAACACAAATGTGGGCGCAACTCTTTAGTGAGCCTGGTGCGGGAAGCGACTTAGCTTCGTTGGCGTGCAAAGCAGAACGTGACGGCGATGAATGGGTGGTGTCGGGTCAAAAGGTGTGGACCACGCTTGGTCATGAAGCCGACATTGGCATGCTCATTGCACGTACCGACCCGAACGCGCCAAAGAACAAAGGCATTACGTACTTCGGGGTCGATATGCATGCTCCCGGTGTAGAAATTCGCCCGCTGGTGCACATGACCGGTGAGCATGAATTCAACGAAGTCTTTTTAAATGAGGTGCGCATTCCTGACCTCTGGCGCATTAGCGATGTGAACGATGGTTGGGCGGCATCAACGGCGTCGTTGTCGGCCGAGCGCATTACGTTGTCAGGTCAAAAAACAGGTGGACCACAAAAGCGCAGCATTTTGGGTGGCAAAACCATTGACGAACTCATTGCGTTGGCGCAGTCACGCACTCTTTCTGCCGTACAACGGGAACGAGTGGTGAAGTGTTACATCGATGCACGCGTGCTGGGGCTCACCGTTCAACGCGTGAAGGGGCCAGCAGGCTCTATTACGAAAATTATGAAGGCGAAGTCGAACCAAGAAGTGCAGTTAGTAGCGCTCGATATTTTGGGTGCGCACGTGACTGCATGGGATAGCGCCGACGACGAGATGCTGAAATATGTGCGCGAGTTCTTGCGCACACGTGCGAACTCCATTGAGGGTGGCACAAGTGAAATTCAGCGCAACATTGTGGGCGAGCGAGTACTGGGTTTGCCACGCGAACCCGATGTTTGGCAAGGCAAGGCGTGGCGCGAGGTGCCGCGTTCTTAACTTTGGGCAGCGAGCCAGGCAGCTTCGGCTTCACCTAGCGCAGTAGATGGCCCAGCGTTCACCATGGGCCATAGTTCTTCAGCAACACGGCGGTAGTTGCCCACGGCACCCAGTTCGCCAAGTAAGGCATAGAGCCCCAAGTTGATGCGTTGAATGAAAACGAATGAGCGTGGCACGGTGGAGTACTGCGCAATGGGGCTATTGCGGTCGAATGTGTGGCGCACAATAGAAGAGGAATACTCGGGAGTCCATGTCATGACATGTGATTCGCGAACAGGTGAATAAAAGAGGCGGTAGTACTCGCCAGCAGTGTGGGTATCGACCGGTGCATCTTTTTGCAAGAGGCCAGCGTCTTCAATGACAATGCGAAACGCGTCGTAGTCGTGGTTGATGGCGGCGGCGGTAATCATGTTTTGGAACACATTCATTTCATCAACGGTGAAGTGTTTTACCAAGCCGTAGTCGAGGAAGCTGATTTTGTTCACGCCGTTGTCGCCAACATGGAAGATGTAGTTGCCAGGGTGTGGGTCGCCATTGAAAGCGCGGAAGCGATACAGCGAACGGAAAACGAAACGGAAGAGTGCTTCGCCTGCGAAGTCACGGTCGGCTTGTGAGCGTTCCAACAATTCAGCCCAGGTAATGCCCGACACCAACTCGGTCACCAGCACACGTGTTGTGCTGAGGTGTTCAATGACCTCGGGAACATGAATGAACGGGTGATTGCGGTAGTAGTTGGCGAAGTCTTTTTGGTTCTCGGCTTCAAGTGTGTAGTCGAGCTCTTCGGTGAGGCGTTCTTTAATTTCTGCAACGAGTTCGTCGGGGCTGAAGCTTTTGAAACCGAAAGACAACAAAGCACCAAGTAGGTCGGCATTTTTTAAGTCAGACGCAATTGCTTCAGCAACACCGGGGTATTGCACTTTCACGGCAACTGCGCGCTGCTGTCGAGTAACCGGGTCGATAATGATGGCGCGGTGAACTTGGCCAATGCTCGCTGCGGCAATGGGCGTTGGGTCCCACTCCACAAAGAGTTCGCTGATGGGTCTACCGAGTTCTTGTTCCACCACTTGCTCTGCGAGTTCGCTCGCCATTGGCGGTGCTTGCGATTGCAATTCAGAAAGTGCAAGGCGCAATGGCTCGGGAAGGCCGTGGTCGAGATAGCTCGCCATTTGACCAAGCTTCATGAGCGCGCCTTTCATGTTGCCGAGGCGGTCGGCAATTTGCGCAGCGTTTTTCATTTCGCGTGAATGGTCGAGTTCTTCTTTGCGGGCAGCCGAGGCAAATAGTTTGCGTGCAGCAGTGGTGGCATAGCTTGTACCCACTGCGGCGCCAAGTTTCGCTAATTCGGCGTTGCGCCCAAAGCGCTTGCGTGAACTCAGTGCTTTATCGGTCATGGCTCTTCAGCAACTATTTCTACGCGTTGCGCTGCACTTAAGCAGGCTTCAACAAGTTTGGGAACAAATACGTCGGCCATTGCATACACGGCATCATGGTCGCCATCAACATGGTAGGCAATGGCATTGGGAAGTGATTCAAATAAACGGATTTGACGCTTGGTAGGAACAACTCGGTCACGAGTGGTAACAACAACACTTGCAGGTACGTCAACAGAGCGAATCCAGTCGCGCGAGTTGAAAGAACCAAGCGCTCCACCAGCTTCCAAAATGAGACGCCAATCGTGTTGTTGAAGTTGTGCTGCAGCCCACGGTTCCCAGTTCATCACTTTGCGCTGCACATACAAACGCTCGGTCACTTTTTCACGTGCATCAACTGGGGTAATACGGGCGAGTAAGCCAAGACCGTGCAAGCCGAGAAATGACAAACGTTCTTGACGAGTAGAAACAAAGAAACCAGAAGTAGCGCACAGCACCACTGCACGAACGCGTTGCTCGTGGCGATGGCACAACAACTGCGCAATGGTGCCGCCCATGGAATAACCAACAGGAATAAAGGTGGAAATGCCTAAGTGGTCGGCGAGTGCGGCCATGTCGTCGGCGCAGGCAGCGAGGGTAAAGGGTTTGCTGCTGCGTAGGCCACGGCCATGCCCGCGTTGGTCGGGGGCAATAACGCGAAAGTGTTTGCCGAGTTCTTCGTAACACGTGTAGTAGTTGAGGTCGGCCGTCGCGGTCCAGCCATGCAATAAGAAAAGCACAGGTGCTTGAGGAGGGCCGGGGAGTTCGCGAAAGAAAATGGTGCCGCGGCCAGGAAGCGTTACTTCACGCCCTGGCGGGAGGTGCGGTTCTGGGGCGTTGAGTTCAGTCATGGGGCCACCTGAACTGAATATGCACTAGGCGAGATGTTCCACCGCAATAATGCGCACGCGCAATGTGCCGCCATTTGGTGATTCATACTCCACCCATTCTTCAACACGACGTGAGATGAGTGCCTCACCGAGCGGAGCTTTGGGGCTCATCATTTCCACACCTTCACGGCGTTCTTCCATGTGGCCAATGAGGTAGGTCTCGGCATCAGATTCGTCGTCGCCTTCATAAAGGAACGTCACGATGGAGCCAGAGCTGACAACGCCTTCCACACCTGGTGGAAGAATCTCGTGATCTTCAAGAATGTCTTCAAGTTGACGAATGCGGCCTTCCATGTGGCCTTGTTCGTCTTTGGCTGCGTGGTAGTCGCCATTTTCCTTGAGGTCGCCCATTTCGCGGGCACGCTCAATTTTGTCGGCTACTTCGTGGCGGCCGCGGGTGGTGAGGTCGAAGAACTCAGCTGCGATGCGGTCGTGGGTTGCCTGGGTGATGTAATGACGAGCCATAACATCCCTCAGGCTATCGGTAGGCTTAACGCCCTATGGCACATCGCATCGCAGTCATTGGTGGAGACGGAATTGGACCCGAGGTCACCGCAGAAGCTTTAAAGGTGGTGCGCGCCGCGGGCGTAGCCATTGAAACAACCGATTTCGACCTCGGTGGGCAGCGCTATTTGCGCGATGGGGAAATTTTGTCCGACGCCGTGCTCGAGCAACTGCGCCATTTCGATGCCATTTTGCTGGGTGCCGTGGGTACCCCCGATGTCCCCCCTGGCGTTATTGAGCGTGGGCTGTTGTTGAAGATGCGTTTCGAGCTCGACTTGTATGTCAACCAGCGTCCATTCGTCGGTGTGGCTCCGGGCAAAACCGCAGTGCACGACTTCGTGGTCATTCGTGAAAATACCGAAGGCCCATATGTGGGTGAAGGTGGCGTGTTGCGCCGCGGCACTCCACATGAAGTGGCAACACAGGGCAGCACCAACACGCGCATGGGTGTTGAGCGTTGCGTGCGTTACGCATTCGAACTTGCCATGAAGCGCGAACGCAAGCACGTGACCTTGGTGCACAAAACAAACGTGCTTACTTACTCTGGCGATTTGTGGGAGCGCACGTTCAACATTGTCGCGAAAGATTTCCCACAAGTGAAAACCGCATACAACCATGTTGATGCTGCATGCATTTACTTCGTTGAAGACCCATACCGCTACGACGTCATTGTGACCGACAACTTGTTCGGCGATATTCTCACCGACCTGGGTGGGGCAGTGAGTGGTGGCATTGGTTTGGCATCGTCTGCCAACTTGAACCCTTCGCGCACCGGGCCTTCTATGTTCGAGCCTTCACATGGTTCAGCCCCCGACATTGTGGGCACCGGCAAGGCCAACCCCACGGCGGCCATCTTGTCGGCAGCCTTAATGCTCGACTTTTTGGGTGAAAATGCTGCTGCAGAGCGTGTTCGTGGCGCTTGTGAGCCTGCTGTAACGGGAACCACCGTCGAAATTGGAAACGCCATCGCCGCCCGCTTGGCGAGCAAGTAATCTAAGAACGTTCTCGAAAGGAATCGCTATGCCTACCTTGGTCCCTACCCCAAAAATCTGGATGAACGGCACGCTTGTCGACTGGGATAAAGCTCAGGTCCACGTGCTGACGCACACCTTGCATTACGGCACTGGCGTGTTCGAAGGTATTCGCGCATATGAAACCTCAAACGGCCCAGCAGTGTTTCGTCTCACCGAGCACATCGAGCGCCTCTTGCGCAGCGGAAAAATTCTTGGCATGGAAATTCCTTACAGCGTTGCTGAACTTGTGCAAGCAACGAAAGACACTGTTGCTTCCACTGGCTTGCCTGGTTGTTACATTCGCCCTATTGCGTATTACGGATATGGCGAAATGGGTTTGAACACATTGCCATGCACCGTCGACGTAGCTATTGCATGTTGGCCATGGGGTGCATACCTTGGTGAAGAAGCACTCACCAAGGGTGTGCGCATGAAGATTTCTTCATGGAAGCGCCTCGACCACAACATGTTGCCACCTGCTGCAAAAACTGTTGCCAACTATGCCAACTCATCGCTGGCAAAAGTGGAAGCGTTGCGAGCTGGTTACGACGAAGCCATCTTGTTGAACAACGAAGGTCTCGTGAGCGAGTGCACCGGGGAAAACCTCTTTGTTGTGCGCAACGGCAAAGTCATTACGCCGCCATTGTCGGCTGGTGCCTTGGAAGGCATCACCCAGTGGAGCGTCATCAAGATTCTGGAAGACCTGGGTTATGAAGTAGTGAAGGGCGATCTTGCCCGGTCCGACCTCTACATTGCCGAAGAGATCTTCTGCGTGGGTACAGCTGCTGAAGTGAGCGCTATCAACTCGGTCGACGATCGCTCGGTACCATGCCCCGGACCCCTCACCTTGAAGGTGGCAGAGATCTACGGAAAGGCCGTTCGTGGCCAAATTCCGGAGTATGCCCACTGGTGCGAGCTCGCCAAATAGGTGTCCCCAGCGTTTCCCACAGGCTTATCCACAGGTAATCCTCAGGAAAAATATCTGCTAGAGGGCTTGTAGGTATTGACGTTGGGCGGGGGACAGGGCAGACTGTTCCTTGTGATGTCCACAGCAACCCCACAGTTTTCGGCTCCTTGCCGCATCGCTGTTGTTGCTGTCTCCATCATTATTATTTCGTAGCGCACGGGTTTCCCTCGTGCGCGGCCGCCGACTTCGGCGGCTTTTTGCGTTCTAGGGCCCGTACGGAAATGCAGTAATTCCAGCGAGACTAAACGAGTAGAGAAAGAAGAAGCACATGAGTACAAAAAACGAGAACTTTGTTGAGGTATTCGACACCACCTTGCGTGATGGCATGCAAGTAGAAGGTGTGTCGGCAACTGTTGAAGACAAATTGCGTATTGCTGAACAGCTCGACTATTTGGGCGTGCACTTCATTGAAGGCGGCTGGCCAGGTGCCAACCCCAAAGACATCGAATTCTTTACTCGTGCTCGTAGCGAGTTGAAACTCACCAACTCGGTGTTGGTGGCATTTGGTTCAACGCGTCGTCCACGCGGCAAGGTTGATGACGACGACACCTTGCGCAACCTCATTGAAGCGCAAACTCCTGCGGTGTGCATTGTGGCAAAGTGCTGGGACTACCACGTAGAAAATGCGTTGCAAACCACTCTTGAAGAGGGCATTGCCATGGTGGCCGACTCGGTGGAGTTTTTGAAGGGCAACGGCAAGCGCGTTCTT
>Ga0222712_10005010_pt1 | contig 13592 bp, 10 predicted proteins | sample C33_657DmetaG_FD_165043 | JGI IMG/M metagenome (GOLD analysis project Ga0222712, IMG submission 165043) | Estuarine water microbial communities from San Francisco Bay, California, United States - C33_657D | ecosystem: Environmental > Aquatic > Marine > Unclassified | place: USA: California...
AAATGCGAACCGTGCTGCAAGAATTAATGTAAAATTAGTTTCTAAAGCAGGTGTAGGTACCATTGCCGCAGGTGTGACTAAAGCAAAAGCAGATGTAGTTTTAATTGCAGGATTTGATGGAGGTACAGGTGCTTCCCCATTAAGTTCTATTAAGCACGCAGGTTTACCTTGGGAATTAGGATTAGCCGAAACACATCAAACCTTGGTAAAAAATAAATTGCGTAGTCGTGTAGTAGTGCAAGCCGATGGCCAAATGAAAACAGGACGCGATATTGCCATTGCAACTTTATTAGGTGCAGAAGAATGGGGCGTTGCTACTGCTGCTTTAATAGTAGAAGGATGTATTATGATGCGTAAATGTCATATGAATACTTGCCCAGTGGGTGTGGCAACGCAAGACCCTGAATTACGTAAACGTTTTAAAGGCGACCCCGATCATGTGGTGCGCTTCTTTGAATTTATTACCCAAGAGCTGCGCGAAATTATGGCTGAATTAGGCTACCGTACTGTTAATGAAATGGTAGGTCAAGTAGACGCCTTAACGATGCGTGAAAATATAAATCATTGGAAGTATAAGAATTTAGATTTAAGCGATGTATTATATAAAGAGCCTGCTGAAGTCGGTGTAGGTTTATACCAAACAGAAGCACAGGATCATTTAATGTCTGAAGTGTTGGATTGGCAATTATTAACAGCTGCAAAACCTGCTATTGAAAAGAAAGAAAAAGTAAAAGCAAGTTTTCCTATTAAAAATACCGATCGCACCACAGGCACTATTCTATCCAATGAAATAACAAAAGTATACAAAGCTGAAGGTTTACCAGAAGATACCATTCATTTTAATTTTAAAGGAACGGCAGGACAAAGTTTTGGTGCCTTCAATACCAAGGGTGTGACCTTAGAATTAGAAGGGGATGCCAATGATTATTTTGGAAAAGGATTAAGTGGTGCGCAGTTAATTGTATACCCCGATAAAAAAGCAAGTTTTATTCCAGAAGAAAATATCATAATTGGTAATGTGGCCTTATACGGCGCCACTAGTGGTGTTGCTTATATAAGAGGAAAGGCAGGTGAAAGATTTGCTGTGCGTAATTCTGGCGCCACCGTGGTGGTAGAAGGAATAGGAGATCATGGTTGTGAATACATGACTGGAGGTATAGCTGTTATATTAGGCAAGACAGGAAGAAACTTTGCAGCGGGCATGAGCGGTGGTATTGCATTTGTTTATGATGTAGAAAATAATTTTGAGGTTTTGTGCAATAAAGAAATGGTAGAATTAGAAGCCCCTGACAAAGAAGATGAAGTTTTGCTTAAAAAATTAATTCAATCCCATTTTGATAAAACAGGAAGTGCCGTAGCTAAATTTATTTTAGCCGACTTTGACAATCAATTAAAACAGTTTGTAAAAGTGTTCCCTTCTGATTACAAAAAGGCATTGCAAAAACAAAAATCAAAATTAGTAGCTAGTAAATAAAGAATATGGGTAAGCCAACAGGATTTAAAGAATTTACGAGAGAACTCCCTACTAAAATTGCAGTAACGGAGCGCAAAAAGAATTACAACGAGTTTATTAACTTACTACCTGAGCAAAAGTTAAATGAACAGTCGGCGCGTTGTATGAATTGCGGCGTACCCTTCTGTCACAATGGATGTCCTTTAGGTAATATTATTCCTGAATTCAATGATGCAGTCTACCGTAAAGAATGGAAAGATGCTTATGAGATTTTAATATCTACCAATAATTTTCCCGAGTTCACTGGAAGAATTTGCCCGGCCCCTTGCGAGACTGCCTGCGTATTAGGTATTAATCAGCCAGCAGTAACCATTGAAGAAATTGAAAAACATATTATTGAAATAGCTTTTGAAAAAGGTTTTGTAACAGCGCGTAAACCTAATATTCGTTCTGGTAAAAAAGTGGCTGTTATTGGTTCTGGCCCTGCAGGACTTGCTACTGCTGCACAATTAAACTATGCAGGTCATGAAGTAACAGTGTATGAGCGTGATCCAAAACCAGGGGGTTTATTACGCTTTGGCATTCCCGATTTTAAATTGGAAAAAAATATAGTAGAAAGACGTATTAGTTTATTAGAAGAAGAAGGCGTTCGTTTTATTTGCAATGCCAATGTGGGTGTGAATATAAGAGTGAATGATATTATGCGCGACTATCACGCAGTTGTATTAGCAGGAGGTTCGACCATTCCAAGAGATTTAACCATTCCAGGAAGAAATTTAAAAGGCGTGCATTATGCCATGGATTTTTTAAAGCAGCAAAATAAAAGAGTGAGCACTATTGAAATTGAGGAAGAAGATTTAATGGCAAGTTCAAAAAATGTAATTGTTATTGGTGGTGGTGATACGGGAAGTGATTGTGTTGGAACTTCTAATAGACATAATGCAAAATCGGTGACTCAATTTGAATTATTACCTAAGCCTCCTGAAGCAAGAGCAGATTATATGCCTTGGCCTACCTACCCTATGTTATTAAAAACAACTACTTCGCATGAAGAAGGGGCAGAAAGAATTTGGGGAGTAGCCACCAAAGCTTTCATTGGTGATGATAAAGGAAATTTAAAAGCATTACAAATTGTAGATCTAGAGTGGAGTTCAAGTGCAGACGGAAGTCCTTCAAAATTTATTGAGAAATTAGGAAGTGAAAGAGAAATTCCATGTGAACTTGCATTACTTGCCATGGGCTTTTTACATGCAGACCCAAGCGGCATCATTGATGAATTAGGCGTTCAATTAGACGAAAGAGGAAATGTAAAAGCAACAGAACAACAGTATCAAACCAATATAGCCAAGGTATTTACCGCTGGTGATATGCGTCGAGGACAATCATTAGTTGTTTGGGCTATCAGTGAAGGACGCGAGTGTGCCCGTAAAGTAGATATCTTCTTAACTGGCTCCTCCTTATTAGAATCCAAGGATAGCAGTTTGTTTTTTCAGCAAGCATAACTGAAGATATTACTGAAGATATTCAGTTTTTTTCCACATCTCCCTTTTAATCAAGTTAAGAGAATTAATTAGAAGTGAATGCCAGTAAGGCTTTGCACAAAATTTATGCTTTTTCACATTACATTATAAATAATTATATATATGTATTAGTGTTTGTAAAATATATATTTTATGTACTTTTACCTCATAAATAACATATATATTATTTTATAATACTAAAACCCTAATGCATGAAAAATCAAGCTGTACAAAAATTCGCTCCTTTTATTGTTTTACTAGTAGTAGCAGTATTTGCCTTATTTGAACCACAGCTTCCTAGCTTTCAGGGAGACGCTTCTACTTATAGCGGAGCAGATATAGCTTGGATTTTAGTCGCAACAGCACTTGTATTTATCATGACCCCAGGTCTTGCCTTTTTCTATGGAGGAATGGTACACCGTAAGAACATTATCTCTACCATGATTAAAAGCATGGTATCGGCAGGGGTAGTTTCAGTTATTTGGATAAGTTTTGGGTACAGCTTAAGCTTTGGCGAAAGCGTGAATGGTATTATAGGCAATCCAATGACGCATTTATTTTTTAAAGATGTAGTGAATGGAGCGCCTAGTTTACAAGGTGGTACGGCTATGACTATTCCTTTATTGTTATTTGCACTATTTCAATTAATGTTTGCCATTATCACACCAGGACTTATAGTAGGTGCGGTAGCAGAGCGTATCAAGTTCACTTCTTATATTTTATTTATTGTTCTATTTATTATATTAGTATATGCACCATTAGCGCATTGGTCTTGGCATCCTCAAGGATTTTTATTGAAAATGGGCGCCCTCGATTTTGCTGGTGGAACAGTCGTACATATTAGTGCGGGCTGTGCTGCCCTAGCAGGTGCCATTGTATTAAAATCTCGTCGCTCTAAACTAGAACAACATGAAATTCCTCCAGCCAATATTCCCTATGTATTAATTGGTACGGGCTTACTTTGGTTTGGTTGGTTTGGATTTAATGCAGGCTCTGCATTAGGTGCCAATAGTTTAGCCATAAATGCATTTGCTACTACCAATACTGCTGCAGCGGCGGCTGGTTTAGCTTGGATGTTTTTTGATGTAATGAAAGGAAGAAAACCTTCTGTACTTGGATTCTGTATTGGTGCTGTGGTGGGCTTAGTAGCCATTACGCCAGCGGCTGGTTTTGTAGGTATTCCACAAAGTATATTTATTGGTTTGGCGGCTGCTATAATTTCTAATGCCGCTAGCCATGCATTTAAATTATCAAGAGTAGACGACACTTTAGATGTATTCCCTTGTCATGGTATTGGCGGAATAGTGGGAATGTTAATGACTGGTATTTTTGCATCAAAAGGCGTGAATGCTGCTGGCAATGATGGTTTATTTTATGGCAACCCTGCTTTTTTCTTGACTCAATTAAAAGCAATGTTGATTGTGGTTGCCTATAGCTTTACAGTTTCTTTTTTAATTTTCAAATTTATAAGTATTATCATGCCACTTCGTGTGACTGAAGAAGATGAAGAATTAGGATTAGATGCAACACAACATGATGAAAAGTATGGTAGAAACCCCCTAAAGGCCTAGTTTCTTTAGGTTTTCGGGGCTTTTTTATTATATTAGCAGACAGATGAAAATCCTTAAAAGAGCTGTTCAGCTTATATACTGCCTTTATGCCATTGTATTGTTTTCGATACTCACTATCCTATCGGTGACCGCCATGTTTTTAATCCTCCCTTTCAGTAAAGAAAAAATAAGCGAGCATGTTTATTTTATTTGCCGTTATTGGGGTAAGATTTTGTACCTATTGATGGGCGTTCGACACTCAGAAATTTTTGAAGCGCCTCATGATTTTAATAGAGCGCATATTTTTGTAGGTAACCATAATTCTTATATGGATATTCCCTCCATTGTTCAATTAAAGCATCAACCCATTCGCCCCTTAGCTAAATTTGAATCCTCTAAAATTCCTTTGTTTGGTTTAATATATCGAAATGCGGTAGTCATGGTAGACAGAAGCGACCCAGAAAAAAGAGCCCAAAGTTTACGCAATTTAAAAATGGCTTTAGAAAAACATATCTCTATTTTCATATTTCCAGAAGGCACTTTTAGCATGACGGATGAATATCCCTTAAAATCTTTTTTCAATGGCGCTTTTAAATTAGCCATTGAAATGAATATTCCTATTCAACCAGTACTATTAGTGGATTCCGTTGATCGTATGCATTTTAGTAGCGCCCTTACACTTACCCCGGGAAAGCATAGAGTGGTGTATTTGGAAACGGTGGAAGTAAGCGGCTATACCCTGGATCAAATGGACGACTTGAAAGACCTTGTTTTCAAAAAAATGGATGAAGGCATGAGAAGATATAGAAAGTATCCAAATTCATAGTGTATTTTTGCAACCCTATATCATGTACGCAGAAATAATCATACCCTTAGCGCTTCCCAAAAATTATACTTGGATGATTCCGGCATCTATGCAGGATGAAGTAGCCATTGGCATGCGTGTGGAAGTGATGCTGGGCGCCAATAAAAGATATGCGGGTATTGTAAAAAATATAAGTAGCAAAGCGCCTGAAGCCTTTACCCCTAAGCCTATTCTTTCCGTTTTAGATGATGCCCCCATTGTATATGAGCATCAATTAGCCCTTTGGGAGTGGATGGCCGAATATTATATGTGCACCGAAGGAGAAGTCATGCAAGCCGCCATTCCAAGTCATTTAAAAATATCTAGCGAAAGCGTTTTTATTTTAAATGAACAGCAAGAAGAAGATATTAAGAATTTAAGCGACGCTGAATATATAATTTCGGAAGCATTAGAAATTAAAAAAACCTTAACCTTAATAGAAATTCAAAAACTACTAGATAAAAAATCGGTTTATCCTGTTATTAATAAACTCATTCAAAAAGGAATTTGTTATGTGCAGGAAAATATGAAAGATAAGTATACTAGTAAAGTAGAAATATTTTTAAGCTTGCAGGCTCAATACAAAAATGAGGCCGCTTTAGAAAAATTATTGAATGAATGGACAAGAGCACCTAAACAATTGGATTTATTACTAGCTTTTTTACATTTTGAAAAAACAGAAGGCAGTGTTCAACAAAAATCTATTTTAGAAAAGGCTAATGCTACCCATGCACAATTAAAAGCCTTAATTGACAAAGGCATATTAGTGGCTGAGAAAAGAAAAATAGACAGGTTGGCCACCGATCCAAATACAGGTAATACCGCACTGCATAGTTTATCCGAAAAACAAAAAGAAGCCTTGACCTCCGTTAAATCGCAACTTCTTACACATCCTGTAGGCTTATTGCATGGCATCACGGGCAGCGGAAAAACACAAATATATGTAGCGCTTATTAATGAAGTGATTCAGCAAAACAAGCAGGCATTGTATATGTTACCCGAAATTGCACTCACTGCGCAAATGATTAGAAGGCTGAAACAATATTTTGGTGGATCTATAGCTATATATCATTCAAAGTTTAATCCCAATGAAAGAGTAGAAATTTGGAATAAGGTAAAGTCTGGTGAAATTAAAATTGTATTAGGCGCGCGTTCGGCCCTTTTTCTTCCTTATAAAAATTTATCGCTTATTGTTATTGACGAAGAACATGACCCTTCTTATAAACAACAGGAACCTGCCCCTAGATACCAAGCAAGAGATACCGCTATATATTATGCCAATCAATTAAAAGCAAAAGTAGTATTAGGTTCAGCTACCCCTTCGGTAGAAACCTATTATAATGCTATTTCAAAAAAGTTTGGCTACACTTATTTAAATGAAAGGTTTAGCACAGGGGAACTTCCAAAAATTGAATTAATTGATACAAAAAAACAACCTGCAGGTACTGCCATTCTAACGCCACAGCTCTTGGCTTCCATTTCAAAAACTATTGCGAATAAAAAGCAGGTTATTTTATTCCAAAATAGAAGAGGATACGCCCCCTATTTAATTTGCGAAACCTGCGGATGGATTCCACATTGCGAACATTGTGATGTAACCCTTACCTATCATAAAGCCAAGAACTTACTTTCTTGTCATTATTGTGGCGCTTCTTACCCCATTGTAAATACCTGTAAAGCTTGTGGCAAACAAAATTTCAAACAAAAAAGTTTTGGCACAGAACAGATTGAAGAAAAATTGAACCAATCTTTACCAGGGGTGATTGTTGCAAGAATGGATTTAGACAATGTAAAAGGGAAAAACGAGCATGACCAACTCATTCAAAAATTTGAACAAAGACAAATTGATATTTTAGTAGGTACTCAAATGGTGGTAAAAGGGCTTGATTTTGAAAATGTAGACTTAGTGGGCATTGTAGATGCAGACAGCTTACTCAACTTTAATCATTATAGAGTGAATGAGCGTGCTTTTCAAATGATGGAACAGGTTAGTGGTAGAGCAGGCAGAAAAAATGATAATGGAACAGTGATTATACAAGTGAGTCAATTGCAGCACCCTATTGTGCAACTCGTTCAACAACATGATTATTTTGGCTTTTATAATTTTGAAATTCAAAATAGAAAACAGTTCTCTTATCCTCCGTTTAGTAGGCTCATGAGTTTGCTATTTAAACATAAAGAAAACAATATTGCCGAAGAAGCAGCCAACCACTTCCTTCATTCACTTACCCCTGAGATTCAAAAAACAGTATTAGGCCCAGCACAACCCATTGTAAACAGGGTACGTAATAAATATATCTGGGAACTAGCTATTAAAATTTCAAAACAACCGCAACAATTACAACTCGCTAAAAAACAGCTCTTACATTATATACGATTACTACAAGTACACCCAAGGTATAAATCTGTTAGTATTATCATAGACATTGACCCCAATTAAAACAATATGGAAATTACCCAAAATAGTTCTCTTCAAAATTTACATAGCTTTGGCAGCAATGAAAAAGCAAATTATTTTGCTAAAATTGATTCCATAGAGGCTATTGAGAAAAGTATTCAATGGGCCAAAGAAAAAAATACCCCTTATTTAATGCTAGGATCAGGCACTAATATTCTTTTTACGAAAACTTTTGAAGGCTTAGTATTGAAGATGGAAATAATGGGCATTAAAAAATTAAAAGAAACTGCCTCCGAGGTTTACTTAGAAGTTGGTGCGGGTGAAAACTGGCACCATTTTGTAATTTACTGCGTTCAAAAGGGTTGGGGTGGCGTAGAAAATTTAAGTTTAATTCCAGGCACTGTTGGTGCTGCTCCTATTCAAAATATTGGCGCCTATGGAGTAGAAGCCAAAGATAGTATAGCTAGTGTGACGGCTTATGATACGCATAGTTCCGCATTGATAACACTCAACAATATCGAATGTGCATTTGGATATAGAACTAGTCTATTTAAAAATGAAAAAGACAGATACATTATAAGTTCCGTGCAATTTGTTTTACAAAAACAACCTATTTTCAGAACCGAGTATGGTGCCATTAAAGAAGTACTGCATCAAAAAAATAATAAGCAGCCTAGTGTAGAAGCAATTTCGAATGCAGTTATTCAAATTAGATCAGAGAAATTACCCGATCCTAAAAAACTCGGTAACGCTGGAAGTTTTTTTAAAAATCCTACTATCACCAAAGACTTCTTTGAAGTATTGATTGCAAAATTCCCTAAAATGATTGCCTACCCTATCACAGATGATACCTATAAAATAGCTGCGGGTTGGTTAATTGAAGCCTGTGGCTGGAAGGGTATACAAAAAGGCAATGTAGGTTGCTATGAAAAACAATCTTTAGTCATTGTTCATTACAATAATGGGCCAGGCATTGAAATATATAATTTCTCAGAGGAAATTATTCAATCGGTACTTGCAAAATTTGAAATCTTACTAGAAAGAGAAGTAGTTATTTACTAGTTAAAGAACTGGCTAATTAAATTATTAGTTAGTTAGTTAGTTATTCACTAATAAATTACTTCAATATCTACCCTTCTATTTTGCGCTCTTCCTTTTAATGTTTTATTATCAGCAATTGACTTTGTATCTGCAAATCCTTTTTGACTCATTCTATTTTTATCTACCCCCTTCTTGACTAAATAATTTGATGCCACCATGGCTCTTTGTAGCGATAATTTTTCATTTATTTTCAGCGTGCCCGTATTATCGGTATGGCCAGTAATCACTAGGGTAATGTTTGTATTATTTTGCATTAAGACAACCAAGGAATCTAAGCCTTGATATCCTTTCTTACTAAGATTCACCTTACCCGACTCAAACTTTAATTGGGAAGAGATTTCATTTACGAGTGGTTGAACATCGGCACAACCATTATTACCCATAATACCAGGAGTGCTAGGGCATTTATCCTGCTCATCATTCACTCCATCTTTATCTGTATCGGGAATAGGGCAACCTTCATAACTTGACAATCCTTTCGCAGTAGGACATTTGTCGGCTTCATCATTTATACCATCTTTATCTGTATCAGGAATAGGACATCCTTTATATTTTATTGCTCCCTCCGCCGTAGGACATTTGTCATTCTCGTCATTTATGCCATCATTATCCGAATCTGGCACTGGACATCCATGATATTTTACCAAGCCAGATGCATTAGGACAATCATCTTCACTGCCCACCACTCCATCACCATCATTATCCGCCACCACAGGGGCTGGAGGTAACATGACCGGTTTTTTCTCTCTTAATTTTAAAGGCAGGGAATAACTTATAGAATGATTATAATGCATTTTAGTAAGCGCAGAAGCTTCTGCCCTATAAGTACTAAGTATATTTATAAAAGAACCTTGCTTGGCTTTAATTTGCAAACCTAAGCCTACAGGCAGATACGCAGTATAATACGCATTATTGATAGAAGCCACCCCTAAACCTGCACTCAGATAAGGCACTAATTTATTTTCATCCGTCAGTAACTTATAATTTAAACTTGCATCAAATGCAGTATACATTTCATTGTTTTTAGCAATGTCAAGCTTAGAAGAATTGTAAAAAGGATATTTTAAATTAGCAAAGTCTAAATTCATCATTAAATCAAGATGCGTTGTGATGCCTTTAAAATACTGCAAGCCACCTTGAATAGCGGTTTGGCTGGCATTCTCTGTTAACGGTGTTTTTTTGAAATTAAATAAACCAACTTTAAAAGCAATAGAAGCCGGTTTGATACTTGCTGTATCCTGTCCAATAACTGTTAAACTAGATACAGCTACTAAGAGCATTAGAATTATTTTTTTCATACTAAAGTGTATTTTTCTAAACTTATTTATTGTAAGAAGAAAGTTTGTTTTATAAAGAAGGTGCATTTAAGAAGAATTTTTGATAGTGTAAATTAAAGATTATCCTTGAATAGTCTACTGCTTTTTGGGGTTGATTTTTGAATATCCCACCGCATCAAGCGTTACTTTGACAATTCCTTTAGAACTTAATTGTAATTTTTTGGCAGCAGCCGTACTAAGGTCTACTACTCTTCCTAATTTCAACATATTAGGATGCATACGGTCATTAATTCTAACTAGCACAGACCTTCCATTTCTCATATTAGTCACACGCACGAGCGTGTTTAACTTGTACAAATTACAAGCGGCTGTGTACTTACTGTTTCTGAAAATCTCGCCTGTAGCGGTTAAAGTGCCGTCAAAACTGGCACCATAAAAACTAGCAATACCCGTAATATGATTTAATTCTATCTTAATTCGGTGTGTATCGATTTTTTTTTGATACTTATTCACATTAGCACTATCCAAATAGTTAATAGTGGTTAAACTAGTAGGATAAATTTTTTGAGCAAAACATTCTGTACTAATTAGTAGAGGGAATACTAAAATAATTAAGAAGCTTAATTTAATATTCATAGAGTATTCTTTATAAAAACTTTAAGACTAGGCTTAATTTAAAACTAGGCTTTATATGTATTTAAATAAGTAATTAGCTAATAGTGCTTACTTCCACTACACTATCTAGGTTTAAAGCCCCATAAATATGTGGAAATAATTCATCCAAATCCTCTGCTAATTCAAATAATACGGGCCTTTGCACTTTTACTTTTTCTATCTTGAGTTTAACCAATCCTGTTTGACCTTTATAAAAACGATCTAATACACCTGGAATTTGTTTTTCAACAGAACAGTGTATAAAACCATCCTGCTCATAATTAACAGGCGTGTACTCGTTTTTTAATCTAGCGGCTTCCCACTCTTTCAAAGTAGTTACATGGTATATATATTCGCTTTCCATAAATAATTATTTTTTAATGATTCTTGGAATTTTTTGATCTATTAACATTAAATCTGCAAGCACAATGGCCGTGACTGCTTCCAAAACTACAGGCACCCTCAGCGCTATGCATAAATCGTGTCTTCCTTTTACTGAAAATGTTTCTTGTTCATTGGTTTCCCAATTAAGGGTAACTTGTTCTTTAGGCGTAGAAGAAGTAGGTTTCACTGCAATTCTAAACACAAGGTCATTGCCATTGGTATAACCACCTACCACACCACCTGCATGATTGGTTTTAGTTATTCCAGAAGCATCTTCAATGGCATCGTTATGGTCCACACCAAACATAGATGCTGCTGCAAAGCCTGTTCCAAATTCAATACCACGAATAGCAGGTATTGCAAAAACAGCATGGCTAATTAAAGACTCCACTGAATTGAAAAAATGCTCTCCTAGTCCAATGGGTAATCCTTTCACCACACATTCAACAATACCACCTACGCTATCTTTTTGATCAATCGCTTTCTGTATTCCTTTTTCTACATCTGATTCTCCTCCAATACTTATAATTGTAGCTTCTACTTTAATTTTTTCTGCTAGCTGACCTGCATTTAATACTTTTTTTGCCACTACACCTGCACCCACCAAAGCAGCCGTTAACCTTCCACTGAAATGTCCTCCTCCTCTATAATCTTCAAAGCCGCCAAATTTATGATGGGCTGTAAAATCGGCATGGCCGGGTCTTGGTACAGCGCGTTGTTTTTCATAATCACCACTTCTCGTATTATTGTTCTCAAAAAGCATCATGATAGGTGCTCCCGTGGTCGTATCGTTAAATAAACCTGCTTTAAAAATAGGAATATCATCTTCCTGACGAGGTGTAGTTCCTTTTTGTTTACCACCTTTGCGACGCTCCATATCCTCCACAAAATCAGCTGTTTGTAGTGGCAAACCCGCTGGACAACCATCTATAGTAATGCCCACACAAGCGCCATGCGACTCGCCAAAAATTTGTACTGTAAATAAGGTTCCGAATTTGTTCATGTCTTTATTTCGTTATTACAAGGTAAGAAATTTATTGTATATCCACTTTTGCGCCCAGTTCTTGCAAATGGGTAAAGAAATCGGTATAAGATTTATTAATAGCCTCTGCCGCTGTTATTTCAATGGGACCATTCGCTACTAATGCAGCCACGCCACATGCCATCGCAATTCTATGATCGTGTTGAGAGAAAACAGTGGCCGATTGAATTAGACTTCCACCATGTATAAGCATCTCATCTCCTACTAATTTTATTTGAACGCCCATTTTTGCAAATTCAGTTTGCAAGGTAAGTCCTCTATCACTTTCTTTATGTGCAAGCCTGCTTACTCCTTTAATTTTAGTAACCCCATTACAAACACTTGCAAGTGCTACTAATGGAGGAAATAAATCGGGACAGTCTGTGGCATTAAATTCAAATGCGATTAAATTGTTTGAATTATCCGCAGAAGGGCCTATCAAAATGCCATCCACCTCTTGTATCATATTTGCCTTTGCACTTATTAGTGCTTCCATTATTTTTTTATCGGCCTGTGTAGAATTTAATTGCAACCCTTTTACTTTTATGGGGCCAGCAATAGCACCTGCTACTAGTAAAAAAGCAGCACCACTCCAATCGCCTTCCACGGTATATTCAATAACAGGTTGTAAAGGCGTATGCGCTAAAAAACGGAAGCTTTCATAGTTTGTATGTTCTACTTTCCAACCAAATGCATTTAAAACGGCTAATGTTAAATCGATATAGGGTTTGCTTTTTAAATCAATTACTTTTATTTCAATATCCTGCTTTTCAGTAGCTGCATAGGCCATTAACATACCTGTTAAAAATTGAGAACTTAAAGAGCCGTCAATAGTAATAGTAGCAGGCACTAAAGGTCCTTGAATTTGTATAGGTAAAAAACCTTTATGCGACTGTACTTTTACGCCCACTAATGGTAATATCTCGTCAAAAAAATGCATGGGTCTTTTCACCAAGCTTCCTTTGCCTTCAATACCTATTAATTCATTACTTAATGCTGCAATAGGTGTAAACATTCTAATACCTAATCCACTTTCCCCACAGTTCATTGAAGGACCAATAGGCTTTACTCCATTAGAATTCACTTCAATAGGACTTGTATGTATTTTTCCGCTAGCTGTTTTTCCTATTATTACAGTAGCTCCTAATTTCTGAATTACGTCCAAGGCGGCAAGATCATCATTTGAATGGCCAGGATTATGAATAATAGTTTTTCCAATATGTATTAATGCTGCAGCACAAGCCCTTTGCATAGAGCTCTTACTGGCTGGTGCTATTTGCGAACCACTTAGTTTACTTGGATGAACTATCGCAACCATCTTAAGAATACAATTTTATTAATTTTTCTAATGATTTCATAGGAACGCTTTGATAAACCGCCTTGCCTATTT
>Ga0222712_10005011_pt1 | contig 13591 bp, 15 predicted proteins | sample C33_657DmetaG_FD_165043 | JGI IMG/M metagenome (GOLD analysis project Ga0222712, IMG submission 165043) | Estuarine water microbial communities from San Francisco Bay, California, United States - C33_657D | ecosystem: Environmental > Aquatic > Marine > Unclassified | place: USA: California...
ATCCGATCCGCCGAGACGATTTCCCAAGAGGACACTCGGTACTTGCTGTCACCTTGGCGACCGATCCCCTTGCTCTTCAGCCAGCGTGCCAAACCAGAGCGACCGTCCAGTTCAATCCATCCGAATCCGCAGACGCCTTCGTCCACACGGTAGACGGGCTGGGTCAGATCAGGAGTGTCGTCAAACAATCCCTTCGGCGTGTAGACGACCATCGGCGTAGGCACCGCTTCGTGCCACGCCTTGGAGGACTGCTCTTGCACCTCCTTCCAGATGCTTGCCCAATCCTTGGTGGTCACTGCCTCCTCCCTTCTGGAGGGCTTCCCTTCCCTCCATAAGAAGTATTGCAGATTCCTAAACCCGTGTCAAGTATTTTTTAGGAAGGCATCCAACCGAAAGGTTTTGGCTCGTAATCGCCCACATACGGCTTGGTGTCGTCGGGCATCCCGTCCGCCACCCAACGGTCGTAATCAAAATCGGGGTCATCACGATCGCCACCAAAATCAAAATCCTGAGGCAGGGACTCTATGAACATCCCGTTCGGCTGGGACAATCGCATCTGTGCAACCAGTTCACGTTCCTCGTCCGTTTTGGCATCCGCCTCAGCATCACCTTCGTTGCCGTTACGAACCAGCAGTCTCAACTGAATCGCTCGCTCCAGATCAACTTCCATATTCCAACACCTCCGCTGGGACGCCTGCATCAATCGCACTTTGACGACCAAGTGCAGTCGGACTCGTATCTTCTTTCGCCTTGGCAGAAAACGCCGAAAACTCACGGCTATCACGGATGGTGAATCTCGCACCATCGCCAACCGCAATCAATTTCGGTGTTGAACTCCGAGTTGACCACACTTCGGTTTGATCATATCGCACACCTTGCGGATTCTCATACAGTTCCATGAATGAAGTTGTGGCACCACGGTGCGCCTTCCGCAACTCAGGCTCTGGAACAAGCCGACCTGTTTGCATCGCACGACCAGCCGAACGCTGAACCGCTTGGTCAGTATCGGTAGTCACCATGACCAGACGAGTCTTGTATTCAACCTGCTTACCTTTGATCTTCGGGTCAGCATTCTGAATATCCAAAACCTTCTTCAACTGTTTCCCAGTTCCCCCGTCCGCCGTGCCGTCAAGGACAATGTCCAAACCCTTCTTCAACGCACGCTTGTTCAACATTTTCGCCAACAACGACGATTCTTCGTGGGCGAACGTACCTGCTTTGAAACGTGCGGAGGCGACAGGAGAAAGACCCGGATCGTAAGTCATTTCCTTACCTGACGCAGTCATCACGGTTTGTGTTTGACCACCTCGGGTCAACGCATGATATTCGGGCAACATGACCTTGATTTCGTCAGGGTTGATTTCAATAGCGGTCTTCGCATGGGACAGCACTGCTTTGCCATCACTACCAACAACTCGGGTCGGCACCGAGACGAGCGGTTTCCCGTCTGCCCCCAAAGTTTCCAAAAGTGTTGATTTACCAGCGGCTGCCCCACCACCAAGGAACGTGTAGACGGGATCACGACCTTCAACTGATGCTTTGCCTGCCATCTCGGAATCCAAAATGCGGTCATGCAACGCTATGCGTTCTGGCGTCATGTGCTTGCGCAACAAAGAATATTCAATGTCGCCGTCAAGACCTTTCGGATACTTTGCAGGACTTTTCAGAATGGTTGACGCAATGGCATCAAAATCGGCGTGACCAGCAAGCGAGGCATAGGTCTTCGCCAATCGCATACCGCCCTCAGTCTTTGGGTATCCCAACGGACCCGGCTCTGGCATACCGTCCTCACCAAACTTGACTTGCGAAGCCTGATCGGCAGTCATTTTGGCGTTCATGTCTCGCATCTTGGTGCCATGATTCTGCCAACGGACATTTGCCGCATAACGAGACGCTTCCGAACGAGAACCAAACTTCTTCTTGGTGAATGTCCACGACCCATCCCAATCGTGAAACCACATTCCGCTCAGTTCGTCAACAGTCAACTGGCGGACGACACTCTCACGATCCTCCGCCGACCAGCCGAACAAATCGTCGGCTGATTTCACCATGTCGCTGGCGATCTCATCCACCGTGACCGTGACTCGGTCAGAACCATTTGAGATGACAATCGCATCGCCGTCAGGCTTCACCGCATAACGGCTTTTCCCGACCGTGATCACGGCTGGCAACAATGGGGTGCGAATAGTCGTTTCCTTACCCTTGTTGACAGGAGAAATCGGGATTCGTCCCGAAGATCCACCAATAGAAAACCCTCGGATCTTCCCCTTCTTCACCAGATCCCAAGCCCACGGCTTCCACACCACCCCGAGGAAAACGGTTCCTTCGGGATACTCCACCTCACCGCCATCAGCGTGCTTTCGCATCTTGACAGGAACGGGCATCTGCATCGCTTCAACCCATTCACCAGCGACAATGTCACGATTGTGCTGAAGACGGATTCCACGATCACCCTTACGGACATACTCCCACAAACCAGCCTGCAACTCGTCGGAATCAGTCCACTCGTTATGGGCATCCAAACGGTTCGGGATATACCACGGTCCTAGCGTGAAACGCTTCTCGTCCACCGCCTTATGGAGGAGTTCAGGTGCAGTCGCATCAACCTCCAAGCCACCCATCGCCTCATCGTCAATCTTGGCTTGCGTCTCGGCTGACAGATCTTCCCACTCAATCTCGCCAGCCAGCCAGCGGTCGTACTCACTCATCGCCCCGACTCCTCAGAATCTTGTTCGTCCAAGACAATCCTGCCTTGCCACCCCAAGCCGAATAAGCCACACGCCCGGGTGACGGGTAGCCGTCCGAACCCGGTGACCAGCCCTTCCCTTGGGAATCCACGGCATGGCGAGAAAGGAACGATCGCATCCGCTTGACGGTATCCAAAGACACTTCGGCTCCTCGGGCAAGATCAGACGCACGCTTGCGCCCCACATCCGTGAAACCGCCACCGGCATGACCCTCTTTGATCCATTCCAAAGCACGACGGGCTTCAGCCTGAACGCCCTGCGGAGGGCGGAACGTGCCTGCTTTCGTCATCCCATACTCCTCCTCCTCGTCCTCCTCCTCGTCCTCTTCTTCGTCTTCCTCCCCAGACTCCATTTCCTCCTCGTCCTCTTCTTCCTCGTCCTCTGCCCCAGATTCCATGATCGCATCCTCGGGGATAACCCAAAGACGACAGATCCCCAAGCCATCAATGTCGCCACTCACCCATCGGCACGCCCGATTCCCCTGAAAAGCGACGCAGTTGCCACAGACCAGACCCTCTTCCTTGAAAGGGTTGCCCTGCCCATCCACATAGTGTGCGCCGTCGCCTTGGGATGATTGGTCAAAGACCCCGAATTGGGCGACGATCATGTCCATCGCCATCGCATAGCGTTTCTGTCTGTCGGTCAACTCCACGGCACGACCATACCGTAAACCCCCCAACCGCTGTTGCGAACTGGGGTTTAGGCGTCTAGGAGGTCGTTGAACTCAGGAGGTGACGGAGGGGTTTCGGTAAATACCACACCCCGACTGTCAGCAACCGCATCAACAGTCATCACCGTCTGGACATAGTTGCCCAAACCAGCCCGATACATCGTCGTGCCGAACCGTTGAGACGTGACTAGCCAACCGTTTGCAATCGCATCATTGACTGCCTCCACGAACGATTCCGTCCCAGAGATCTTCCCGTCCACAACTTCAATCTGACCGTCAGCCCAAACCCATCGCATCACTGCACCGCCAACATTCCCAAAGACCACGCCCCGTAGCCTAGCGACTCCGTGTTCATAACACGCCCATATTGAGGCTGGAACATCAGGTAACTATCCAAACCAACGGTCAATGTTTCGCTTGCAAGTACCCCATAGGACATAGTGGAGTATTTGATGGGCAAACCCGATTGCAACCCAAGCCCGTTGTCGTAATGCCTCTGGGCATACAACTGGTATCCAGTTTTTCCGCTCGGGATAGGTTCGGTCGCCGTTTGTCCCATCGTCTGATACGACAAATACGCTGATGACAACAAACCGATAATTTTACTATTGGCTTCTGCGGCATGAGTCATTTCATGTCTCAGGACGCTTCCTATTTGGCGAGCATAAAGAGTGTCGTTAGGTGCGCCTTTACCATAAAAGGGATCTGCATGAAAATAAATTTCGTCTCTGCCTGTAGAAAACGCATTCGCTGGTGCGCCCTCGGTTTTTGTGTCCCTCAAATATTTTTGCCATGCGCTAGGGATAAACCGCTGTGCTTCTGAAACACCTTTAGCAAGTGTTGTTCGTTGAAAATTAGTCATTTTTTGTGACCTGTCAACCAAACCACTCGCATCAATCCCCATCGGAACGATCTTGCTGATCGCCTCTAGACGTGCGTCGCCTAGCAAACGAAGCCGTTTGAGATCATTCTGTGTCGGTTCGGATGGTTTGAGAGGTGTGTTTGCGTGGGCATTGAATTTGTCAAAAAACGCTTTCATTTCAGGGGTGTTCTGACCCGTTTCAATGTCAACAGCAGTTTTGATTTTTTGACCAGTTGCCTCAATTTTCTTCAACAAATCAATGGTCTTCGGTGAAGGGATAAACACCACGCCCTGCCTCCCCTTGCCAGCCATAATCACTCCAGCAACACCCTGTGCCTCACACCACTTACCAAACCGCTTGAATTCATCCGCTCTAAGAAAAATATCTTTCGGCTGGTTACCCTGATCATCTTCAAAATCTGTGATGTTGTCCGCTCTCTCACCCAAATATTTGTCTTGCTTGTGAACAGGCATATCTTTCGGAAGTTTTATGACGCCGATCTGAGCCATCATTTGCATGAACTGAAAAGGATCCTGCAATTTAGAATCCATAGAATTTGGAGCGGTTGTATTGCCCCATGTTGCATCCACCTTCTTGGCAAACTCCGCAAGATCTTTTTGTAGATCCGCAACCGCCTGCTTCGCATCCCTGATATGCGGAGGATCATCCGACTCGCCCTGACCCGTAGGAGCCGACGTGTCGTTCATCTGCTTCCACTGCTCAGGAGAAGCGATCTCCGACACCCCAGCATTCGTCGCCCAACGAACGTAAGCCGCATACCGACCAGCCTCAGAACGAGAAGCAAACCGCCGTTGACGACCCTTCAACATGATCTTCAACCACTTCTCCAACGGGGGGCGCACCTCGGTCTTCACAAAGGTGAAACCGTCAGTCGCATTCGGGTCACCGAACTGAGGCACCTCAACCAAACCGTCCAAACCGACCTCGGTCAACAGCACCGAGGTGACCGTGTTGAACGCCTGCTCCTCGCTGTCCAGAGAAGCAATGACCACGTCAAACCCACCCGGCTGGGTGAGAAATGCATCGCATTCCACCAGCGACAAGATCAACTCAACAAGATATGAGTCGCCTTCAATGAGACCGTCGTCCCAAGTGATGGTCTGACCATCAGCCGTCTGCCATGTCATCATCAGATATCACCTGTCGTGAGAAGGACGCCGAGGGCGAACGAAATTTGTTCGCTGTCAGTGTTCGCAAATCTTTGTGGAGATTGGTTTCCGTACAGCAATGCTTGAACGCCTGTCGTCAACTGTTCATTGGAGTGTCGTCTGTCATCAGGACGACTGCCGAGTTTGTTATTGATTGCGAAGACGTTGTTTCCATAAACACGACCTGCATAGGGATCACCGAACTTGTCTGGTAAGGAAAACGCACCACCCAAATCTTGCACCGAATTGTCGTGACCAAGACGTGATTGGATAATCCCGACACGTTCGGAGAACGGTCGCACACCACTATGGACGATGTGACCCACAATTCCTTCTGGGATACCAGAACGGGTAGTGATCGTCGGTTCATACGAATAGAGGCGGCTTTCTCGGAACGCACCTACCAGACTGTGAACCGTTGGTGATGCGTACTCAAAACCGTGCATGAGTTCGTGGCTCAGAACGCTTGGCACGGACATTTTGAACGGGACATTGATTGCTACAGACTGGATAGTGACATCTGTTCGCACAGATCCACCACTGATATTTCCATCAAATAGAAATGCTCCGCCTCCCTCAACTTTTTCGTAAAAAAAGTTGCCTAGCCGTGTAAGTGCTTTCGTTACACCATCGGGCATACGTCCAAGAACATGATTCCATGAATCGTTCACCAGTGCTGGAGATTTTTTTTCGGGGTCATAAAAGGGTATTTTGGTTTTGCCCGTACCCACGACTTTCAATACTTCGTCCACAACTTTTTGGTTTGCTTCAACGACACCAGTGGCTTTACTGATATCTATTTTTTTGCGGTAGTCGTCTTGTGCATTTATCATTGCTTCCTTCAAACGCTTTTTTTCTGCGTTGAGGGCTTTCATCGTGGCAGAATATTGGGGGTTCAACGGATGGTCTTTTCTGTTGAACCCTTTTCTGGGCAATCCCTGTCTCCACGCCTGTTGCAACAAATCACCTTCCATCGCCTCTTTGTCGGCAATATACTTTTTCATTCCGAGGCGGTACGCTGCCATCGCCGTGTCTTTTTTCGCTGACGCCACCAGAAGTTCGTCAAGAGCCTTGCCGTACGCACCTTCATTGGCTTTGACTGCATCTTCCATTTTGGAAGCAATATATTGTTCACCAACACGACCGACCGCAGTAACTTTTTCCATCGCATCAACCAAATGTTGCGCTGGAACCATTTGTGCTTTCATGTCGCCATGCTCTTCAATTTTTATGAAATTGGTTGGCGGATTGGACTTCAACGCTTCTTGCGACGCTTTCAAATACATTTCGGTGCGTTGTTCGGGTGTTGCCTCATTCCACTCTGCACCGTTGATTGTTGCCCTTCCCAACCTGTTGTGCCATTCCAAACTGTCGGGCGGTCGCATCTCGTTGATAACCAAACGAGCCTTTATTTTGTCATCTTCCGAGAGACTGTTGTACTCGTCTAACGACATAGGAACAGTTCGTCCCAACTCATGCACAAGTCGTTTTTCTTCAATCTCGTTGACCAATCGCATCGCCGTTTGCGCTTCCGCAATCAACGGAGCGAGTTGACTTTCCAACGACGACTCATCTGCCTGCGGTGTACCGCCCTGCGGTTCCGTCAGACCGCCTTGCGCTCGCCACTGTTCCACCGTCAACGGCTGTTGCCCACGGTTGTTCGCCCACCGAATATGAGCCGCATACCGACCAGCCTCTGAACGTGAGGCGAACATCCTCGCACGGGCTTTCAAAAACTCGCTGTCTTCTTCATCATTGAAACGATTCAACCGCAGAAACATTCCTGTCAGATTGCCAAGATCAGCCATCACACACTCTCCTGCACCAAGGTCGTAACCTCAATCTCTTCGTAAGGTGGGATCTCAGCAAGTTCCTTTGCCACCTTGTTCTTGACAAACCTGTACTCGGCATCTGTCAACTGTGATCGCACCGACTCAACATAGCGATCCTTCAGTAGAACAACATTTCGTTGTGCCGTTGTCGGGACACGAACAACCTCAACTGCTTTCACTTTGAATGTGCCACCAGAAATCACTTCGGTGTCCCAAGGGAAACGTGAAGTCGGATTGCCGAGCGTGCTGTCGTGGGGAATCTTCAATCCTCTAGATCCGGGTTCCAAATACATCATTCTTTTCGGTGCCGTGCCACCCATACCAGACGTACCAGATGCTAAAGAGGCGTACTCTTTTGCTGAGGATGCGGACTGCGAGAAGCCTATGGCTCCTGCACGGAACGTGTCACCAGCCCTAAATGAAACCGTTGGCGTGTATTCCGATATGCCTCGCCACAAACCCGGCTGTGCTGGAGGTGCATTAGTCAACGACTTGTATAAACCCCGACCCAAAGTCTCCGCTTTGGTTTCTGTCATTTTGTATGTGGTTAGTCCTCCGCCCCGTTCAAAATTTGTTGGTTTCGCATAAGGCTCACCAAAGCCAGCCTGTTTGCTTGCGAAGTAGCCAAGAACATTGCCCCAGTTGTCTCCAAAACTGTCAAGGTTTGGTGAGGGTCGTTCCCAACGTAACAAGGCTTCCACATTCACCTTTGGGTTTGGTGGGCTTAGATTTACAATCGCACCTGCACCGTGATGCACTCGTCCCTCACGATTGAGCGTCCTATTGCTATTTTCGTCATACATGGGATTTTTGAATTCCACTTGTTGAGAAGAAAACGTCTGTGACACCCAGCGTCCTGTCTGTGCCACAGCCATCGTTTCCTGATGCAGTTGTGGCACATCGGGTCGTATGGATGTTGCTGGCGCAATTTCCGTTCGCACGCTTATATCCAATAAGAAATCTGTCGGTCGCTCATTGAAAGGGTGTGGTTCAACAATCTGTGGCGCACCTTGTTCAATAAGTTGTTCGGCGTAGGAGGTTTCGCTTGAGGCTTCTACACGAGAAAATTCTAGAAATGGAAGGATCGTGGATCCTGCGGTTGTCCGCCCCGTTTCAAGATCAATATCTGGGTTGAGAAGCGACTGGAGGAGACGCCCTGCTTCCGTTTGTGCTTGGGGGACAATGTCGTCAGGCAATTCCATCGCATCCGACGCTCGCCAGTCCGCTACAGACAAGGGTTCCTGTCCACGGTTATTCGCCCATCGGATGTGTGCGGCGTAACGACCTGCTTCAGAGCGAGACGCAAACATCTTTGCACGGGCTTTCCGCACCCAATACTCAGACGCATACAACGCCCGAATCTGTCGCATCGCCTTCGCCTTGGAATCGTGTTCGGCAACAACCTTGCCGTTCTCACGAACAACCACAAACTTGTTTTTACGTCGTTCAACTTTCCACGGCATCTCAGATCTCCTCACTCGGGAAAATCAGGATTGCCGTACAACGACAGTTCGGATGGAGGGGAGGCATGAGCCGACCTGACGGAAACAGGTCGTTGACGCCCACTTCGGTTCCCGACAAAGCAATGCACCGTTCGCATACCCTGATGCCCGACCACCCATCGGGACCAACGATCCACCGTTTCCGCAACATACCTGCTGGAATACCAGTTTGAATCATTGCTTGTTGCCAGCCCAAATAGCGTCCAGCGTTGTTCGCCGCAACGATTTCCGTTCTGGCGATCGTCATCGCACGGGTACGAATCAATCTGAGGCGATATGCCGACGCCACCGTTGTAGCCCGAGCCTCGGCTACGCCGATCGGTTGACCCTGCCCGAGGAGGTCAGCGACCGTTCTTTCGTACATATTGTCAACGGCTCTAGCCCACCGAGAGTGCAAACCGACGATGCTCCTGATGTACTGCGCCAACTTGTCTGTCGTAAACTGTTCCCTGATCGCCCGAGTTACCAGTTCACGGATCTGTCGGCGCACTTCCTCAGAGATTTCTACAACGAATTGACCTGCACGATTCCTTGCCCAACTAATCGCCCGAACATCGGACTCGTCAAAACGGACACCGACCTGCATACTGGACGGCAGTGAACTGATCGCATCTCTCGCTGCCTCCTCCACGGCATCCAACAAAGGCTGAATCAGGTCGTCTTGCAGGTCACGCAGGTCAACGAGAATGTCCCGAGAACTCACCCGAGCAATCGCATCGTCAAACGACAAAGAGTTCCTGATCTCACCGATCAGCACTGATTCAAGTTTGTTAGCAATTTTGTTTGTTGCCGAGGTGATACCCATTTCTGTGGGTGTCAACCCCGAGGCTTTAGTCAAGCGTGTCGTCATCTCCGCCCTCAGTTTCTGGAGCGGTTTGAGTTGCAGGATTCTGCTTCGGCTTTGCCGTCGCATTCGGTGCCATTTCCTGACCCATCGGCATTGCGCCCTCTTCGTCTTCCACCTTGGGGGGCAAACCGACGAGGTTACGCACGAACTCGTCCAAACCAGAGTCAACCTGCAACGCCCCAGCCTGCGCCATCTTCGTGATGAAGTCGCCCAACACAGAGAGATCTTGCGACTGGAGTTCTTCCACTCTCATCTTCGGGCAACGGTCAGCCTTCATGCCGTTGACCTTCAACAGTCTCGGAATCGCATCCTTGTTGAAAACGTCGGAGATGTGTGCCGTCATCTGGGAGATCGCTGTCATAAACAGGTCAATCTTGCTGGAACCGAGGGCGAACGAACCGACCTTTTCGTGACCGAGGAGAATGAAGTCTGCGAGAATCGTCATGGTGATCCGCTGGTCATAGCGTGATACCACTGCATCGGTGTTGAACTGGCGGTTGCCTGCCGAGGAAAGCAACGTCAGTTTGTACATTTCCCGTCCAGCCTCGTCAAAAGCGAGGGGGAATAGAATTCCTTCGTTCTGGTTTCGTTTGATACCACGGACGAGATTTTGAATCGCATTGCGTGCCGATACTTCGTCGGTGGAGGCTGTTGACGACAACATTGACGGGGGGACATAGGCGACAGGTAGACCTGCAAGATCTCGTTCAATGCCGATGGCTTCAATTTCTTCAATCGTCTTTTTGAAACGCCACGGACGGTAGGCGTTACGGAGGATGCTCCGACCTTCGGGGCTGTTGCGTGCCGAGGTGGTGCGGAAGAGCAGGGCTTTCTCAATCGGGATCGTGACCATGCCCTTGCTGGCGGACGGATCCAACTGTCGCATCCCTCGGACGTCACCGTTTTCGTCAATATCCCAGTCAAAAAGAGTTTCTTGCGCTCGGTTGGGGATCTTCCTCCAACCGATCTTGCCGTCCGAATACTGAGAACGCTTCTTCTTGTCGTTCGTGTCCAGACCATCTCGCTTTTTGTAGACGATCTCGCAGTATGACCAGCCATAGACAAGGAATGACAGGATCTGGGAGACAGTCGCATCCCACGATTCCTCCATGTCGTCCATACAAGAAAGAACGAACTTGGCGACTTCTTCGTCTTCCTTGGTTGACTTGCCGTCCATGTCCTTGTACGGGTCAACCGTCCATTTGAGGTGAAGGATCAGACGTTCAAGGGCGAAAAGCATTGACCCGATGACGGGGTCGTTGTCAGCCATTTCTCGCCAGATTCGGACGCCTCTGGTGCCTTGCAGGGCGGCAAGGAATTCGTCGGTGACGGATCCGCCTGAGTGCTGATAGCCACTTGTACCGAGTTCTTGAAGGTCAGCCACGGGCTGAAAGATAGCAAACCCAGTTACCGACACACTTCAGGTCGGTCTAGCAACGCTTGCGTGGGGTTCAGTCTCCTGAGTCCACGACGTACTTGTAATCGCATCGCTCACAGTGCGACTCACGGTAACAGCGACCCTTCAACTCGGTCACAATCTGGTGCTTGCAACCGAAAAGCCACGTCTCTACCCGTTCGTTCATCCGATCAAAACGAACGAGCATGATGTTGCTTGTCAGCGACACGGGAGACATTCCACCATGATCCGCTGGCATGATGAACCACCCTTGGTACGGGTTGGCGACACGCCCGTCCACCGCATAAGCATTCGCATCCACCGATACAGATACACCGAACCGAGCCGTGATATCCGCAATACGCAAAATCTCCCGTACGTCGGTGACTACGTCGGCTTTGATCATCGGCAGAGTAATTCTGCCCTCTTCCCTGAAGGTAGCGATGCGCTCCTCAAACAGTTTTCTTGCATCACTCATCGGAATGCTCCAATTTCCCTGCACCAAGCAGAAGAACCATCACGGCTCCCACAATTAGAAGCGTGGTGATGAAACCGTCAAAAGATGGGTTGAAGAGAGCGTTGATCATTCCCCCAGCCATCGTCATATAGATTGCCAGATACAACCAGCGTAGGTTCATCGCATTACCTTCTTCGCCTCGTTCAAGCCCAAGGGCGTGATCTGGCGTACCATCATCTGATTGCCCGTCATGCCCTGACGTGTGAGGAGCGTCCGAGCGATCAAACCCTCAGTCTCCAGTTCACCGCAACGCTTCCAGTAAGAGCATTTCGGCAGGCTGAACAGCCCTGTGATTACGCCAGCCTCCTCGTCGGTCAACCCGTTTGGGTTATCGGCGTAGGCAAGAAGCAGTCGCATCTTCTGCGAAAGAGACCGCTCGCTTGCCCCCTTGCTGGCTTCCTTGCTGGTAAGCGGATCGCTCCGTCTTGCCATTCGTACTGTCGGTGTCGGTTCCATTTTCCTCCTGCCCTTCCTCGGCTGATGAGATAGTACCCAGTTGATAAACCCCTGTCAACGATTGAGTCGGTCGGCAATTTCTTGCATTTGAGACGGACGCCAAACGTAAACCTCTTGACCGCTTTTCTCCAGCGTCGCCAACCACAGTTTCTGTTCCTCGGACAGCCTGCCCTTCTCGGCTTTCAACTCGCAGAAGATCGTCGCATCGTCCCGAGCCATACACAAATCAGGGAAACCTCGGTGACCTTGGATAGGCGTTGACCATTTGCCTGAACGGTTGAGCGCAGGTCTGGTGTGCATCACTAACCAGCCCGTCATCTTGGCTAAAGCGACGACGTTTTTTTGGAACTCTGCTTCGGTCACCGTCGCATCTTAGACGTTGAACGAATCGGCGTCCTTTGAGATGTATGACCCACGACAGGTGTTGTAGAACTCACACCAAGTGGCAGAGCAGAGGAATGATTCTTCGTTTGTTGCCCACGGTTCATCGGTTCCGTAGCGGATCACAAATCGTGCAATGTCTCTAACCCTCTTTAGGAACCATTGGCGGTGTTCTTCTTGCCGTTGGACAACAACGATCTGGCTGGACGCCGACCGTTCGCCCCGGATCATCACCCCAAACTTGAACTCCACAGGAAGTTCAACCATCTTCTGAAGGCTGAGTGCAGTCGCATAGGTGGACGCCTGCAAACTGCCCTTCTGATATTGGGTCTGACTGTACTTGCGGTTCGCTGTCTTCCAGTCCCAAAGTTGTTCCCCATCAGGTGCGATGTAGTCAACGGTTCCCGTCAACCCGATTTCCACGCCATCCACTTCGTCAATGATGGTTGAGAATTGATGCTCGCATTCGCCTCCGAGCGGAACGTCGGGCAAGATTCCTTCAACGAATGCTTTGGCACATCTCGCCGCATGACCGGGGAGGTCTTGCGCCTCGTACTTTGCGAAGTTCACTTCTTCGGTTGTGAGAAGACCGAGGACGGCTTCGTTCGTCGCATCCTGAATATCTTCTGGCGCAACCCGACCTTCCAACACTCCTTGAATGGCGGTGTGTACGCCTGTCCCGATTAGGGCGGCGTCCGACGTGGTTCTGGGACGATCCACCTCTATCGCTTTGCGTCTCGCCCGTTCAGGACAATCAACGAATTCTTTCAGCCATGATTGCCGAAACCAAAGTCTTTTCTCTGCGTCATAAAACATGATGTTTCCTCCAGCCCCCGAGTGTACTGACTGGGTATAGCAAAGATGAGCAGTTTTACGACTTCAAGTCTTTCGGGGGGGTTTGGCAAGAGTTACATCAGACGCCCGAAATGCTCGCATCCGATGCCTTTTATCGTCCCAGCACGCCAACGAACCATCTGGCGTCCACACATAGCAAAAACGAAACACACCCTTCAGACCAGCCACTTTGACCACGGCACCCTCAACCACGGGGACGCCACCGATCATCGCATTCGGCAAACGCCGAGGATCTGGCTCAGTCTGTTTCGTCTTCCTCGTCGTCATCCTCTGTGGCGTTGTCAATCGCATCAGCGACCCCCTCAATCTCCTCGTCAAAAAAGTCCATGTCTTCCAGCGGCGCCATCAGATACTCA
>Ga0222712_10005012_pt1 | contig 13590 bp, 21 predicted proteins | sample C33_657DmetaG_FD_165043 | JGI IMG/M metagenome (GOLD analysis project Ga0222712, IMG submission 165043) | Estuarine water microbial communities from San Francisco Bay, California, United States - C33_657D | ecosystem: Environmental > Aquatic > Marine > Unclassified | place: USA: California...
GGCGTTATTTTTTGATTTTCAAAAAAAAGTTTTGAATTATTTCGTTTTTGTGACGCAATTGCGCGTTTCTTGGCGAGGTATTCGGCTCCGCGTTTGGCGTTGCATTTGTGGCAGGCAGGCACCCAGTTCTCAATGTCCATTGGGTCGTGGCCGCGGTCGACTTCGATGAGGTGGTCGACTGTGGTTGCTTTGGCTCTTTTGCACCAATGGCATGTTGTGTTGTGTTGTAGGAATTCGAGTCGTTGTGCTTTGTAGGCGGGTGTGTCGATGTCGCGTCGGGGTTTGCCTTTGGATGTCATGGGCGTGCGAGTCCGTCGCCTTTGCAGTCCGGGCAGAACGTGGGGAGTCCGGCGAAGCCTTCAGCGATGACGCCTTGCCCATGGCAATACCCACAGAGTTTTGGTTCACTCTCTAAGACACTCTCTGATTCTTTTACCGTTCTTGGTAATAGTTCTTCTTTAGACGACTGGTTTTCCGACGTCGGTTTTTCAGGCGTCGGTGAGTCTTGTTTTCCACGCCATTTCCCCAGGATGTGCACAGCCTTCGGGGTGTCGAAGAAGTGCAGCTCTGTGGTGTAGCGGCCGCGGTCGTCTTGGGCTTTGACGCGCCTGGCGTAGCCGGCTCGGATCAGTTCGTTGATCGAGGCTCGGATGGCGTCGCGGCCTTCAAGGCCTTGGCGGGCGAGGGTGTCGGCGCTGGTGCGCCAATTGTCGGGCATTGACAGGACGTAGGCGAGGACGCCGCGGGCCCGGTAGGACAGGTATGGGTCGCGTAGTGCTCGGTTGGGTAGGACGGTGAAGTCACGCTCGATGCGTGGTGTTCTGACAATCATTGTGTTGGGGCTTTCTGTTGGGTTAGTTTGTTGGGTTTGCATCGCGGATGCCTTTGAGGCGTCGCTGGATGAAGTGCAGGTCTGTGGGCCGCCAGACGTAGGTTTCTGCCCCGGTGGCGTCGAGGGTCCGGCACCAGTCGACCTGGGCTTCGGTGAGGCGGCCTTTGACGGTTTTACATTCGACGAACAGCAGGCCGTGGCGCTCATGGGCCATAACCAGATCGGGGAAGCCGACGTGGCCCTGGACATGGGTCAGCCACCTGCCGGTGCTGCTCATGCCAGGGCGAACGTGGTGCACTTTCCAGCCGTGCAGGATCGCGAGGGCGATGACCTGATCTTGGAATTGTTTTTCCGAGATTGGCCAGGGTTCACTCATGCCGGTGCCCATAGTGCTGCCAGACGTTGACGACTTCGTTGGCCGCCTCGATTTGGTCGCGGGCCGCGGCACGGAGCCGTAGATGCTCCTCAAGCAGGGCGTTGTAGTCACCGGCCAATACGACTCGTACCCATTCGTTTGGTGCGATCTCGACGAAATGGTACGGCTCGGCGTCAGGTCGGAATGGCCACGGCAGGCCGTCGGTGCGTTGTCCAGGGTCATTCACCGGCTGCCTCCTTGAGTTCGTGCATGGCGGCGTGCATCGTCGTTTCACGAGCCACGTCACGCCACACCGCGGCTTCCGACCGCAAGCGCTCAATTTCGTCAGCTGCTTCGCACAGACTGAATTTCAGCGGCCAGCCAACCAAATCGTCCGCGTCGATGTGGGCGCGGGCGTACGGTGCGATGCGGCGCAAATGGTCGACAATGTCGTGCTCATTCATAGCGCGGCCCCGAGCTGCTGGGATGGTTTGCCTGGCTGTGGCGGCGTGCCCATTTGGCCCGGCGGCGTGCCTCGAGGTCTTGGTAGTAGGCGTCAAACGCTGACACGATCAGCACAGCGAAAATGGCCGCGGCGCTGAACAGCACTAGGTGGGTGATGAACCATTTGAGCATTAGAAGGGCTCCTCTTCGTCGGTGATGAGCATGGCAGGCAATTCGCCGCGCTTCAGGGATTCGATCAGTTTGGCCGCGTCGCTCGAGGTGAGATCGGCGGGCAGCTGCGGCACCAGCGGTGGTTTGAGTTTGCGGCACAGGTCGGCGATAAAGATGCGCTGCTTTTCGGTGGCGACGCCGGACGGTTTGCTGCCGTATTGGGCTGGTTGGCCGCCCATGCGTTGCACCTTGGTCATTTCTTCGCGGCTCGGACGCTTGGTCGGATCGGATCCGGCGAAGCCACAGTTGGCGAGGGCTCGACCGACAGCCGACGTTTCGCAGTTCTCGACGTGGCTGGTTGAGTTGACGCCGCGTTCTGTGACGTGTTCTTCGGCCCAGCCGGTGGCGACGAGTGTGCCGTCGACGTAGAGGCCTGCTTTGAAAATGCACCAGTCGTCGCCGCGGTGCACCATTTCGGTGATGACGGCGGTGTGGCCGTCGGTGGCTTCAAGCCAGCGCGCCAGGCGGGCGCTTACTGGCTCGTAATCGTCAAGGTTGAATGTCATGTTGGGGCTCCTTGGGTTATTGGGTTGTCACGGATGATCTGGTGCCCCACGGCCGCCAGCCGTAAAGCTTCCAGAGCTCTAGCCCGACCTTGAGGTTGCGCCTCGGGTCGGTTAGATCTGTTCGGGCTGTTATGTAGCCCTGTCGGGTTGCCCATCCGACGTTGCTGCCGTTGATTTGCAGCAGGCCGTATGAGCCGCCCCACGGGTCGCGTGGATTGTGCGCCGTGGGTGTGCACCGGGACTCGCGCCACATGATGCGGGCCAGTTCGTAGCGTTGCGATTTGGGCCAGCCGACCTGTCGTGCGAGGTCGACGTAGCGTTTGCATTCGGGTGACACAGCGGCGTCTGCCGGTGTGGCGTTGAGTGTTGCGGCGATTAGCACGGCTGCCGCGGCTCGCCTAACGGCGGGCTCCTCGGTCGAGGGTCATGGCGGGGTTCCTTCCTTCGATCAGCGACCGCCAAATGGTCAGTCGTTGGGCGTGGTCGTGCGCGCCTCCGCGTCGCGCTGTGGTTGTCGTGCCGGTGTTCTCAATTGTCCCGGCGCGGCAGGCCGCCAAAAGCCTAGCGGCGAGCCCTTTGCCGACCGGGAACGTCGCGGGCAGTTCGGCCCATACGTCGTCGGCGGTGATAAAGGTTTTTTTGGCCGCGGCGTTGCGGATCGCCTGATCCACAGCTGCGGCTTGTTGGGTTGTCCATTTGGCGTCAGCCGAGCCCTGTGAGGCCTCAAGGCCGCGCTCCAGGTTGCCGATCGGATCCTGTGCACAGACGTAGTGGGCGTCTGTTTGGCCGATCATCATTGGCCGCTGACAGATGCGGCAAAGCGGGTATTTCTTCACGTTTCCTCCTGGTTGGGGTCAGGGTGCGAACGACTTTAGCGAACTTTACGCCGGGGGTGTGGGATTACCCGCAATACTGCCAATGCCAGGCTTCAAACTCGGGTGACGACGGGTCGTCCGACTGCAGATAGAAGCCGTAGGTGGGGGCGTTCAGGCAAAGCCAGTCAAGAACCTTTGCGGTGGTCACGTCCAGGTCGATGGCGAGGCCGAGGCCGTGGTTGCTCTTGCCGGGTGTTGAGCACGGTGCCATGCCGGGCTTCAAATACCACGTCTTGCCTTCGTAGGTGCGGGTGACTTGTGGTTTGCGGCCCAGATCCTCAAGGGCATAGCGCTGCTTGAACAGGCCGAGTTGCGCGTCGAAGGATCGGTAGTCGCCGACGTTGCGAAGCTTGATGCCCGACTTGGCCGCCTGGTCGTACATCCGATCAAAGGCTTCGGCGGCCTCAACGTACATTTGGCCGCCACACTTCACCGGGCGAAGGATCTTTCCCGACAGTTTCCCGTTCGGAACAGCCTGTAGGGCCGTAGGAACGACGAGTTTTTTGTAGGGGTACTTGGATGCCTTTTTGGGCTTCTCGGCCGCCACAGGGGCTTCTGCGGGCTTGACGGCGGCTTTCTTGGCGGCTTTCTTGACAGCCATCGGCTAGGCGCCTTTCTCTTGGAGGATTTGCAGCGTTTCTGTGGCGGTCGCGGTGACGGCCCACAGCTCCTGGCCGCGGGGGATAAAGAACTGGATCGGCGTGGTGTGCTTGACGGTTTCTAGGCCGCTGGTTGATGTCACGTCTGATCCGCCTAGGTAGACGGTGCCGTTACCGGCGACGTGCAGGTAGACGTATTGCGCGAACGGGTTGCTGGCCACCACTTTGCTGGCCGTGGTCGTGATTGTGTGCTGTGTGGCTTTCATGCGTCAGGTTTTCCGTCTCCGTCGAGGTCTTTTTTGCCGCCGCTCGAAATCATTACGCCGGACAGGGTGCCGGACAGGAACAGGACGATCGGCGAAATCAGGTTCAGCAGCTCTTTGTCGGTCTCGGGCATGGTTGGGCCTTGGGGGATGAAAAGCAGGTTGATGAACACGGCGACCATTGTGAGCACCAGGGTGCCAGCGAGGGTGATGCCGACCCAGAAGCGGAGCCGAGCGTTCAGTTGCTCGGGTGTGTATGGGGCTCGGTTTGGGGTGAGTTTGTCTAGCACGTCAGGGCCTCCGTTTGGCCTTGGTCTGGTGTTGCGATTGGGCTGGTGAGCGCACGGTTTTTGGTTCGGATCGTGGTTGCTGGTTGGCATTCGATCCAGGTTTTGTTGTTGCAGCTGCTAGCCAGCACGGTGAGTAGCGCCGCCACGATGGCGACGCGGGTTTTCATTCTCGATGATCTCCGATCCAATGCGGTATTTCATTTTGTTGTTTTTCCCACTCAGCGCGTTCTTCTTTAGTCATTTCTCTAACTGTTTGTTCGCCTGTTTCGGGGTCGTAATTGTGAATGAGTGGCTGTTCCATTTATGCCTTTTCGTAAATAAGTGTTCCCGTATTGCGGTAATTTGCGACGGCGGTGTTCCCTGCCGCGTAAAGAATAAACGAGCCCGTCGTTGTGTTTGTGCAGTCGATTGAACCCGTATGGCCGATTACGGCTACTTCGCGCATTACGCCAATGGCCCGGGCGCTTTGCGCCGTGAACGGCAACGTGAACGCCATAAACCCTGTAGCAGTCCCGACAGTCGTTACCGTTGCGTCAATACGCACGATGATCAGGTTTTGAATTCGGCAATACCGAGCCTGATTTGTCGTAATCGTTGTAAATGTGCCGCTCGATGCCGAATACGTCGGGGTCCACGTTTCCCAAACAGCGCCGATTTGATTCATTATCGCCGCGGTCAACACTTGACCGCTAGTTAGTCCTGCCGTGTATTGCGTTGCCATTTAGAACCCCAATCGGTTTTCATCTAGTTTGCCCCAATGGGCGTCATTCAATAAGAGATAGTTCAACGCTTCGCGGTCGGAAAGGTTGAGCGTGATCCGCGTTTGTGCCGGGTTGGCGCTTATGACGCCGCCCTCGATGGTTGCGTAGTAACTGTTCGTGCGGAGCGTGATCTTGGCGCTGTTGCCTGGCATGTATTTGATCGGCTCGTTAGCCGTGTCAATGGTGACAAGTTGCGCCGGCGTTTGGGTCGCCGATCCGAGCTGGATGAGCAGATAGTTCGCCCAGTCAAGCGCGTCTGCTTCGGTTTGGTTGTAAGTTTCTTGTGAATAGGCGCGGACGCCGCTACCTGCCGATTGGCTGTCTAAACCTGTGGCGTTAACAAATACCAGGTCAAAATAAGAGTCGGCCAGACCTTCAAATTGGATGCCGTTGTAGCGGGTGTTTCCAACAACGTCGGAAAAAAGGATTTCGTTGAAAAGGTTGTCTGGGTCGCCTGACCACGGCAGGGACTCGTAACCGATCCATTTGACGCCCAGGTCGACCCGGTGCGCTTGAATGTAAGCGCCGGCTTGGTTTGTGAGTTTTTGCAGGATTTGAGTGCCGTTTGTGCCTTTAGGGTCGCTGATCGCAGAGGTCGTGCTGTCGCCGCCGTAATAGTCGAAATTGAGGCCATACGTCGTCGCTAGGCCCCATGCGACGTCACCGGCACCGAGGCCCGCGCCAACGGACGCGTCGGTGTCGAGGTAAATACGGCCGATTTGTGCTAAAGCGTCCTCGAGGGTTATTTCCCAGGTGTCTGCTGTTGCAGCTGGGTTGTATGTCCAGGTGAAGTCGGCAACTGCCAGAATGAATTGTGTGCCAAATTGGTTTTCGGAAAATTTGATCCAGTCGCCGACGCTGATCGTCGGCAGCGATGACGGGTTGACGCCTTCAATAGTGCCTGCACCGGAGCCCCATTGGTCGGTGACGGATCGCCGGCCGTAGCGGTATGTCCAATTTTGGCATAGGCCGCTGATGTTTGTGTACGACGTTCCCTGGTTGCTGCTGTGTGAAATTGTCCAGTCGTAGTTGGACATTAGGCCGCCACCTTGATTGGCAGCGGGCCTGATTGCAGCATGTAGCGACGTAGGGCGTCGACTACGGCTTGCGGGTCGCCGCCGTTCACGTTGATTGTGACGTTGCCGCCCATCTGCCCCATGCGGTCAAGCGGCACCACAGCCTCTGGGCCCGCTTCGCCAACCAGCGCAAGCGTCGGCTGCATCACTAGGCCGCCGTTAGCGAGTTCTGGAATGTTGGGTACGTCGAAGCCTTTGCCGCCGAGCCCCGGCACCCACGACGGGATTTTGAACGACAATTTGCCGATCGTGTTATTCCACGCTTTGGCGATGGTGTTGAACATCGTCTTATAGACGGTGAGGTATGCGCCGACGGCTGTTTTGATGGCGTCGACGGTGCCGGTGAACGCTGCCTTGAGTGCTTTGCCAATGCTGTCAACAATGTCGCGGAACGGCTCGAACTTCTTGTAGGCGAGGACGACAGCTGCTCCGATGGCGACGATGGCTGCGGTGGCCAGGACGATCGGGTTGGCTGACATGGCGAGGTTGAACGCTTTTTGAGCGACTGTGGCCGCGGCCTGGATGACTGTCCAGGCTTTCATGGCCGTGTTGGCGATGAGGACGGCCGCCGAGATTGCGCCGAAACCGACACCCAGCGCCACAATCAGGTCGGTATTCTCCGAGACAAATTTGGCGAGATCCTCGAGGTACGGCAGCAGTTTCTCAATGATGGGGATGAGGGCGGCTCCGATTGACTCCTGGGCTTCGCCAATGGCGGTCTGCATCCGCTTGAACCGGCCTTCGGCTGTTTCGGCAGCTGCGGTGGCCGCGCCGCCGAACGTCTCGGACATGATCTTGCCGAGCTCTTGGAATGACGCGCCTTCCTTGATGATGCTTCGCATCGACGGGTCAAGGGTTTGCAGGGCTTTGTAATTGCCGTTATACGCTTTGCTAAGTGCGTCAGCAACAGCGGTGACGTCTTTGCCTGTTGCCGCTGAAATGTCTAACGCGAGATTGAGGTTTTCAAACCCGAGTTGCAGACTGCCTGTGCCACGGGCCAACGACGCCAAAGCGTTGCGGAGGTCGGTGTCGGCGACGCCGGTGGCCAGCGTCATTTTGCTAATCATTTCTTCCATTGACTCGACTTGACGGTCGGTCGCTTGGGCTGAAATTTTTAGTGTGCGTGCCAGTTCAATAGCGGACTTCTGATCTTCCATCGCCGCTTTAGCTGCGGCGGCTCCGGCGATTGCTAGGCCGCCAAGTGCGGCTGCCGCCGGGATTGCGGCTTTCTTGATTGCGAACTGTGCTTTCTCGCCAGCGGTCTCAAGCTGTTTGAACTCTTTGATTGCCTTGTCGATGCCTTTGCCGTCGAACTCGGAAATGATGGGAATGTTGATTGCCATTTAGAGTTCCTTAGCCACGGTTCGCATGGCGTCTTTGACGGCTTTTTCCATTTCGGTTTGCACCTTGGGCAGGTTGCGGTCGGCGGCTGGCCACATGAAGCGGGCGACGCGGCCAAACTTGTTGAGTGCGGTGCCGAGCGGGTTGGCGTTTTTGCCCGCAAACTCAATGATGCCTGCGGCGGGGTCGGTGTTTTGCACTTTGATGACGGAACGGGCGTCGCGGCGCGTGTCCACCTTGTGCTTTACACCCGACCGGGCTTTCTTAGCGTCGTACGGGAATTTCTTGTTGCCGCGTTGCGTCCAGTTGCGTTCCATGCCCGACAGCAGCTGCTGCGGGTAGGCGTTCTTTGCGTCCTCAACGATCGGCGCGACGATCTGCTTGGCGTCTCGGTTGAACTGCTTGCGGAGCTCCGGGTCAAGTTTGCGGAGGGCTTTGACTGCGTCTTTAGCGCCGACAATTTCGGTGCTGGCTGTCACGCTCACTTGTGCCCTCCTTTTCGCTGCTTGTTGATGATGTCAATGGCCGTAGCAAGATCTCGAGCGGTGAACTCGATCTCTGGCGGCCAAAACCCTGTGGCGACTAGGAGCTCGGCTAGGCCTCGGCTCCAGGTGCCACTTGGGAAGGGTTTGCGTCGTCACCGGCGAGCACGTCAAGGCTGACGATCTTTTTGACGTAGTCGTCAAACACGACCGGCACCGGGATGCCTGCTGTTTTGCTCGCTTCGTAGGCGAGAAAGGCAAGATCTTCGGCACCGATACCTGATGCGAGGTCACCGGCGCGACGCTTGAATTTGCGTTCCCAGGTGACGACGTTGAACAGGTTTGTGGTGACAACCTTGGCTCCTTCGCCGGTGTCGACGCTGATTTGAATTTTCATGGTTCTCCTTGCACGGTTGGAGTGGTTTGGTTAGATCAGGTGATGTCGCGGGCCCAGGTGCCGCCGGTGAAGGTGACTTCCTGGGTGGAGAGCTCGCCGACGGTCGAGTTGACCGGGGTGAACGACTCAAGGAAACAGCCGGTGATCGTGTACTCGGGGTTTGTGGCCGACTCGGTGGTGCCCGAGGGGCTGATGACGAGTGTGGCGGTGCCGCCGTTGACGACGTCGTAGAGCGTGGCCTCGACCTCGCCCGAGCCGTAGCTGTTGAAAAGGGTCAGCGACACTTCGACGGACTGCAAGCCCTTGACGAACTGGTGGCCGGTGTTGCCGAACGCCGTCGCCTCGAGCGCGTCGTAGCCGACGGTGATCGTGCAGCTCGAGCAATTGTCGGACACGTCGACGCTGCCGCCGGGGCCGGTGATGTTGACTGTCGCGTTCCCAAGGAACGTGGTGGTGGCCATGTTTAGTTTCTCCTTGCCGCGATTGCGACTGTCAGGTTGTAAGCGGGTATGACTTGATCGCCAACGGTGACGGTGGCGGGTCGGCCGCCGGTGACGGCCAGGGTTGTCGACGCCATGATGGTGTCGGCGGTCGTGATCAGGTAGTCCTCGGCGTCCTGGTTGCCGGGTGGGGCCGCCAAGATCAGCAGGTCGAAGCGGATGTCCCCGACGTTGTAGGTGAACGCGTCGAACGTCGGCGGGTTCACCAGGACGGTCATCGGGCGGGCGTTTCGCGGGTCGATGACAGCTGCGAGGCCGAGCGCGGTGAGCGCGTTGACGACAGCTGTGCGGGACTCGGCGAAAATGCCTGTCGCTGACATCAGGCCACCTGGCTTCGGCGGATGCCGAGCAGACGCATGATTTGCCCCATGGTGCCCATCGGTGCGGTGACAGCCATGTCTTGAAACGACGCATAGGAGTCGATCGAGCCGCGTTCACGGTAAAGGGCCGCGGCGTACATGATCGTGCCGAGCTTGACGGCGCTACTTGGCACGGTGGAGAGGGACTCGCCTTGATAGCCAGCCATCTTCCGTGCCTTGTAGGCCCAAGCGTTGGCGGCATCCGTGCATACCCCAACGAAGGTTGTGTCGTTGGCGGTAGCCACGGAAATACCGAGCCACGACAGAACGTCTGCAGCGACGATCCATGTGCACGTTTCTGTCCAGGTGACGGTGCCCGACATTGAGTCGCGGGCGACGTCGCTGCCTGCCGAGGCGACGAGCAGCTGGTTCGTGATGACGATGTCTGTGTCGTAGACGAAATCGCCTTCGGTGTCGATGCCGTCGAAGTAGTAGACCGGGACGGCGAGCACCGTGAAAGTGCCGTTGAACCCGGTGGTTCCTGTGACGGTGATTGACTGGCCGATGCCGATTTCTGTCGTCTCTAGGGTCTGCACAATGGCGTAGCCGTCGACACGCTGGGTGTGGGTGACGGTGAAAACGGCCATTGTGCAGAGCTCCTAGGTGAGACGGTCAGCGGATCAGACGAACGCGGCCTTGACGAACTTCGACGAGTCGATCATGAGCGTGGCGAAGTAGCCGCGCCATGCGATGGTGCGCGAGATCGTCGACGGGTTGTCGATCGAGATTGCGCCCTTCTGCTGCTCGAAGATTTCGTACCCGGAGGCGTCGCCCACGATGAGGGTGCCGGAGGCAAAGTTGCGGTCGACGACGACCTGGAGGCCGAAGGCGTTGCCCGACGTCGAGCCAGGGGTGAGCTGGCCGAAGGCGTTCATTGGGCCGATCTGGGGGAACAGCGGTCGGTCAGCGGTGTCGCTGAGGCCGAGCAGGTCTTGCCAGATGCCGGGGGACAGGAACAGATGGGTCGGCAGGTTGCCGTTCGACGACGACAGAATCGACGCCGCGGAGGCTGCGATCCACGACGCCCAGTAGGCGGGGTCGCTGGCCGACGTCGCGGTGAAGTTCGACGTGGTCGTTGCGCCCGAAGCCAAGTTGTCTGCCGCGACGTTGTCGGTCGTGTTGGCGTAGATGCGGCCCATGTCGTCAAGGATGAGCGACAGCACATTCGGGTCAGTCCAGTCAAGATCCTGTTCCGAGATCGTGACGTAGCCACCGTAGGCGGCCTTCGTGACCTGGTTGTTGTACACCACGAAGGTGCCGGACTGGAGCGCCGCGTTCTCGGCCGACTGCACAGCCATCGACGTGTGCGTGGTCACTTCGGGGCGGATGAACACCTTGCCGCCACCGGGCATTGCCTTGACGCCGATCGCGTCGACGACGGGGCGACGACCGACGAAGTTGTTGTACACCGGGCCGACGATCGGCGTCGGCAGGATGCCGGGGGTGTCGGTGGTGATCACGTCGGGTGCCGCGGCCTTGATGGCCTCGCGCATCTGGTGCCATGCCGAGCCGCCAGCGATGGCCGCCGACAGGTACTCGACTGCCGTCGGGAACTCGACCTGCTTGCGAGCGGTCGCGTACACGAGCGGGCTGACGGGGTGGGTTGCCGGTGCCTCTTGGGCCTCGGCCTGGATTGCTTCTGACACTTGTTCCTCCTCGGGGGTGTCTTGTGGGTTGGTTTCGTCGTCCTCTGGATCGGCCGAGGCGGCGATTTCTGTGATGACCGCGTCCGAAAACGCGGGCACGGCAACAAGCGACAGCTCAATCAGGTCAGCCTTTGAGACGACCATGACGCCTTGCTTGTCGAACTTGAACTTGGTCGGGTTTGCGCCGACGGACACGGAGTCGTAAGCACCGGACTTGAGGAGCGCGACTGCATCGCGACTCGCCCGCGTGTCGGCGAGAGTTGCTTCAAACTCAAGCCCGGTTGCGGTGTCCGTCAACTTGTTGACGACGCCGCGAAGTTGTGTCAAGTCGTGGTTCTCGACAAGTTTGGCGGCCTTCTGGTTGACGTCAAACGCGCCGGGCAGGAACTTGACTTGCTGGCCGCCAGAGACGGTGGCGGTGACATTCCACGGGACGGCAATACCCGAAATTTTCGGGGCGTATTCTTCGTCGTCAGGGTTGGCTGCGAGGATTTCGACGGCGGCGTTGAATTTGATCATTCAAGATCCATTTCGTCTTGGGGAAGATCCGGGGCGGGCTCTTCACGCTGGATTTCTGGTGACTCAACCATGAACTCTTCGAGGTATTCCTCAACGTCAAATTGGACGTGGCGGCCGTTCGGCAGCACGTCGTTCATCGACAGGCGTTCCTGGATCGAGTGGAGGATCGGTCGGGCACCGAACAGGATCAGGTCTTGACGCGACTGCTGCGCGTTCTGGTATGTCATGCCGGACTGATCAATGCCGAGGAGATAGCCAGGGATGTCCAGCAGGCGGGCCATCTCGAGCGCCTGGTATTTGCGTGACTCGACGAGCTGCAGCTTGCTCGGATCGCTTGAGAATTCTTTCCATTCGACAGCGGAGTTGAGTGCGCCGATCGCCGAAACGCGGCGGGCGTTCGCCCACGCGGCCGCAAGTTCGCCAAGCTCTTCGGATGACATGGGTTCCGAGTTGCTGGTCTGCTGAAGGTACCCGGCAGCGATTTCGGTGGCCGAGAAACGCTCGGCGGCCTGATCGAGGCGAAGTGCAACGCCAACCGATCGGCGGCCCGCGTACACGATGCCCTGGTTGGGCGACAGGAACGTGATCACGTTGCTGACGTCCAGCGGCAAACCGTTGAACTCAAGATCGTCCGGCATACCGAACCACTCTGGGCTGGCGGGCATCTTGGTCGAGTACACCATGTTCGCCGGGAGCCATTCGAAGGTGGCGGGGAAGCCGGTGGAGTAGCGCGACGTGACGGCCCAATGCGCGCGGCCGTACATGATCAGGTCACGGGCGGTTTTGCCCATGATGAACTGGCGCGGAACCTTCGGATCGGGACGCGACATCCACGTTTCGCCCTGGACGAAAATCTTTTCGTATTCCTCGCCTTGCCATTGCAGGACGTAGGACTTGAGGTCGAGGGTGCCGACGACGGTGGTGATCAGCGAAACGGCGCGAGCAATCGTGGGGACAGATAGGGCAGCTTCTTCGGAAGCCCCAACGCTGTACGAATAGAACTGCCCTATCTGAGATGCGCCAGCGGCTGCGCCAATGGGGGAAGAGGCGACTGCCGGTGCTTCGATCTTTTTGCGGAAGAGCCCCACGGTGCGATTGTGCGCTTGCCGTGTAACGCATTGCAAGGCTTTGCGAGAAAGATAGAGATTGATCCCCTACTGGGCGAAGGCGATGGCGGCGCGGGTTTTCTGCTGTGGTCGAGCGACCAGCGCGGCGGCCCAAATCATGCAGCGGGCCAAAGTGATCAGCCCCGGCGACTTTTGGCTCGAGAGCACAAAGCCCGCGGCGGTGCGTACCCCGACGGCACGGTTGACGTGCTCCGACAGCATCTGTTCACCAGAGTGCACTAGGCGGCCCTCGAGGATGAGCTGCCGCACCATGCCGGTGTGGGTCAACAGTTCGTTGTAGCCGACGATCACTTTCTTGCGTTCGTAGGCGGCCGGTGCGATTGACGCCAGGCTTGGGGTGAGGGCGATGCCGGTGACGGTGGCCGCCAGTTTGTCAATCTCTGCCCAGACACCGGGAAGTGTGTCTGCGATGAAGGCGACGGTGCAGCCGATACGGCCGTCGGGCATCAGCACCGCACGGATCCCGGCATAGGTCGAGTCGTCGATGCTGGAGTCCACGGCGAGGATGCCGCCGTCGGGGATGTCCTGCACGATCAGCTTGTCGAACACGCCAGGTGCCAGCCACGACTGGGCGCTCGAGATCCAGAGGTTCAGCGACGCTCGGTGGAAGGCCGCCTTGTCAGCCATCTCGGACTCATCGCGGAGCGTCTCAAGATCCAGCAGGTGCCCGATCGCTGGGTTGGCCATCGGCCAGTACACCTCGTCGGTTGTGTCGACCCCTGACGGAATTGACCATTCGGCGAAGAACAGTTTGCTGTCGGCCCCGGTGTCAATCGCCCGCAAACCCTCCTCGCGGAGCTTGAGCATGGCGTGGGAGTCCTCGGTGCCTGCGGTGCTCCAGCACGACAGCAGAGAATGACGCCGCGCACGCTGGGATGGGATTGCGCCATTGAAGATCACATCGGCGGAAATGTTCCACAGCTCGTCGGCAATGATGAAATCTGGGCTGAAGCCGTGAAACGCTCGCGGTGTGGCGGCCTGAACCAG
>Ga0222712_10005013_pt1 | contig 13589 bp, 7 predicted proteins | sample C33_657DmetaG_FD_165043 | JGI IMG/M metagenome (GOLD analysis project Ga0222712, IMG submission 165043) | Estuarine water microbial communities from San Francisco Bay, California, United States - C33_657D | ecosystem: Environmental > Aquatic > Marine > Unclassified | place: USA: California...
GGGGCGAAGCAGTAGGCCACTTGGGAACCATTGTTCGGTCCAGCAGAAGTGTAAGTCTGCCCAAAGACTGTACTGTTGACTGGACTCCAATAATTAGAAAGCGTGCCTGCAGCGTTTGTCGTATTAAGCTCCAGATAGGAGCCGACACCCAAGCTTGCGTGATATACATACCAATCGTTTGCGGATCCACGGTTTTTAGTAATAATCAGGCTAGGTGCAACTCCAAGGCCGTGCCCGAATGTTGAGTTAGCTGTTCCCGTGCCTGTATAGGTCACAATCGAAAAGCCTGCACTGGCATTAGCCCTGACAGTCGTAGTGATGGAGCCTTGTGTGTTCGTGACGGTGGATGTTCCAGCGTCCCAGGCCCACGCCGCCCACGTATTGCTGGAGCTGTTGTAAGGCCCGCCGACAGTAAAGCCGTCAGAATTAAATGCTGTAACCCCTACTGTTGTATCTTCAGCAGCAGTCGATCCTGAATTTAGGCGAGCACTTGTGCCACGAATGATGTCCCATAAGCCGTGATCGCCTGCAGTATTGCGGATCTTGAGCCACACCAAATCCGGCGAGAACCCCAACCCCGAGATCGTCTGCGTACTGCCATTACCCGTGTACAGCTTCACATCCATCACCGTACTAGGCTTCGTGACTACGGGGCTGGGTAGATTTGCAGTATTGAGCGCCTTGAAGCCGCTGGGGGCGGTGTAGGCAAATGCCCGAGCGCCTGCGTTTAATACAGCCGTAATGCCTGTGCCCCAAGCATGAACTAACGGCGCATACGACTCTGCATCGATGGAAGTAAATGCGGCTCCAGTTTTAGAAGAACCGCTAGTAGGTGAGCCAGAGTTTAACCAACTGCCATTTTTAGCAAAGTAAATAGCACCATTATCAAAATCAACGGCTACCCCATAAACATCGTTCGTGGCTGGAGTTGATGCGCTTACACCACTCCAAGAAGTGCTGGTTGTTTGCGTAAATAGGTTTGTGGTCCATCCTGGTCCGTAAGCGTACACAGGTCCTCCGTATTCCAAACCTGAAGCGACACTGCCATCGGCCATATCAGTTGCCTCAGCCTTAGCACTCACAATCCCTATGGCCGGACCATTGCCCGATGTTGCTGACAGTGTTACTTCGAAATACCACTTGCCGGAATTGGGAACGAACATTGTTCCCGAATAACCGTAATCGTTTGTAGTTACAGCAAGGTCAAGATTGCCATTTGAAAAAGTTGCATTAGCTGAACTGCGGCATAGCGGATTCCAAGTGCAGTAATTCCCACGAACCTCACCCCCCACGCCGGTGTCCGTCTGCGCCCCGTTAGTGGGAACGTCTACGAGGCTGTCGTTGCCTGCAGCAATGGTGGGGTTCTGCGTGGAGCTGGGCGGGTTGAAGCTGCTAGTGTATTTTGCAAGACCGCTATAAACCCTGAAGTCAGCGATGTAACCGTCCCAGGGTTGAGTTGTGTTTGTCCACGCAGAACCGATTTTTAGTGATGTACCCGGTGCGTTGATTGTCGATGAATTGGTTTGTGTTACCGACGCATTGCCGTTTATGTAAGCAGTAATAGTGGAACCATTGCGAACGAGGGCGAAATGGTGCCAAGCACCTTTGGGTGCCGCGTTAGACGAGCTGGTTGCTTCTCCGGCGCCCGCCATGTTGAATTTGAAACCGCCACTGCCGCCATCGTTGAAATACACATAAGTATTTTGCCCAGACGGTCCAGCACTCCTGTAATCCAACAAATACCTGTCGCTACCGGCGCCACTGTTTAGATACAACCAGCACTCAATCGTAAAATTGCCGGCAAAAGAAAAATCAGAAAGAGAGCTAGTAACTTCAAGGTTTGTATTAGACCCGTTAAAACTTCCAGAGCTTCCGTAAAACTTGCTGACACTTGTTGATGTGACAGTGTTGTTGCGCGTAATGCTTTTGGCGCTACCGCTGCCTTTGATCGTGGCGCTTTCGTCGGTGAAGGTGGTGCCGTTGTTGCTTCCATCCATTGGGATGGCTAGGACGATTGAGCTGCTATTGGTGTCAGTGCGGGTGCCTGTGCCTTTGGTAGTTCCGTAGGTGTCGGTGGTGTTGTAGATCGGCAGCGCACCAGAGGCTGAGGCGACGGATGTAGGACCGCCAGTTAGGACACTCAGGTTGTTCGGCGTCCAGTTGTTGACGTTGCCAGAAGTGTCCTTCCCTAATGTGGTCGCGGTAGCTGCACTGTTGTCCGCGAACTCAAGGTGGAAGCCGTTGGTGCCGTAGCTGCCGGTGTACGCCTTGGGGTTCCACACGCCGGTGGTGGCGTCGAACTCTCCGAAGCTGGTGGGGTCTAGGGCTTGGCCGTCGATGAAGTAGATGTCAGCTAGGTAGCCGGAGAAATACTCGCCGCCACCGGCGCCAGCTATGTTATGTGCAGCGGTAGTGTTGATTTCTAGGTCTAGATTTTGGCTAGGGTTCGTCTGAGACGAGAAACTGGTTATACGCTCACCGTTGACATACAGCCTGATGCGATCCGATGCCGTCGCATTAGCTGTGTCTGCGACAAGGACGATGTGATACCAAGCGGAAGCGTCTCTATAAACAGCCGTGGTCTTAAAAAACGCAGTAAACGATCCCGTGTAATTAGAAAACCGCAAAGTATCGTCGTTCTCAAAACGGATACTACATTCACCATTCGCCCAGAAAAGACGCTGATAATCAGCAAGCTTGCTCCGCTTCACCCACCCCGCCCAGGTCCACGTCTTGCGGTTGCCGGCTGATGCAGGTGTGCGGCTTAAGTAAGCAGAATCGGCGGAATTGAAACGAAGGCTTCTGGAAATACCTGTCGCTGCTGCCGTGACGGTACGAAGAAGCAGCGGGTTTGCGTTTCCGGGGATGCTCATGCTGTTACCTCCTGAAGTTGGGCGTTTGTTGCAGCTAGTTCACCAAACAGTTCCACCGCCGCTTTGTCGTAAGCAACCTGTGCCTGTTCCTTTGTATCGAAGCATCCCAAGCAAATAAACTTGCCGTCTTTTCTGATTCGTGCCGCCCAACGGTTGGTATCACTCCGCAATCGAACCCCCTTGATGCCCGATCTGTTGTCTGAGCGTACACCTCTGTTGAAATTGTTTGCCTGCCTTTCAACGATACGCAGGTTTGCAATCCTGTTATCCGACCTGTTTCTGTTGATGTGATCAATTTGCCGGTCGCCGGGATCTTCGTTGTAAACCATCATCCAAGCAAGGCGGTGCGCCAGCCAAAGCTTGTTGTTGATCCTGAGGGTGACGTACCCAGCGCCGTTTGTATTTTTGGCAGCCGTTCCGGTCTTACGCGTAAAAATCCCCGTGTTTGAGTCGTAGCTATACCGCGCCTCAATATCAGCCTTGCTTGGCAGCGGATTGGCGTTTCCTGGAACTCCCATTGCTTAGCTCAGGTTGGTGATCAGCGTAGCGGTGATTTGTGTCGTGGACTGAACCGAATACACCAAGCAATCTCGGGCGCTGGCCGTCGTGGTAAGCGTCGGTGCGGTTCCGCCAGTGAAGTCCCAGTAGCTGCCATACGCCAAGGTTCGGCTGCCCGTGCCATCCTGCGTGATCCAGATACAACCGCTAGCACCAGCAGTCAGGTTGGTCGGGTTGGCGAGGGTGCGGTTGCCGCCGAGTGTCACGCTGAAGTTGTTAGCAAGGCTGAAATCAGGCGTGATCGTGGCGCCGTCGGTCAACGCAGAAATAGAACCACGCTGTTGTGCCGTGTAGCTTTGTGCCACCGACAAACCAGCCAACGTCGTGGTGGCGTCGGGCAGTGTGACGGTGCGGTCAGCAGTTGGATCACAGGCAATCGTCAGCTCGTGGGCGTCAGCGGTCGTGCCTTCCAGCACAATCGAGCCGTTAAACGTGGCCGTACCACCAACAGTCAGTGCGCCGTCGAGTGTGGTCGCGCCGGTTACGTCAAGCGTTCCAGGAACATCAACGTTGTCGGTCCACTCAACGCCGGTGCCAGCGGAATCGGTCTGGAGCAGTTGACGGGCGGCGCCATCGGCCAGTTTGCTGACAGCGATTTCGGCGCTAGCACTGATATCAGCGTTAACGATCGTGCCATCAGCAATCATCGTGCTGGTGACGGTGCCCGTGTCTCCGGTCGTAATGACGGTGCCGCTGACATCGGGGAAGGTGATGGTGCGATCTGCCGTCGGGTCGGTGGCGGTCAGATAGGTCTCGTAGGCGTTGGCGCTGCTGCCTTCAAACCCGAACGTTCCAGACGTGCCGATCAGCAGTTCACCCGTGATGGTGCCACCGCCGGCGCTTAGCTTTTCACTATCCAGCTCTTCAATCGCGGTCTGGACGTTGGTGGCAGAGATGTTGCCGGCTGGCGTGAAGCTGACGTTGCTGGCGACCTGTGCGGTGATGGTCTGTGAAACGTCAACCTCGGTCCATGCCGAGCCGTTCGACAGGATGATGTCCGGCGGGCTCAGCGAAACCTGCGGTGCATTACCCGAGGTGATCGTGCCAGCTTCGGCAACCACGAGGTAATAACGGTTGTTGGCCGTGGCAGCAGCGGGCAGTGCTTGACCCACCACCAGACCGATGGCTGTACCTTCTGCGGTTACGGAAGCAACAAGGCCGGTGCCGCCGCCGGAAGATGCGTCGAACGTTCCAGCAAAGACGATTTCACCCACCGAAATACCGATGGGCTGGAACACGTTGCCGTCCCAGAGGAATAGGTCACGGCTAAGCGGGTTAAAGAAGAATTGACCGATGTGGTCGGCGGTCGGCTGGGTTTCACCGATCTTGGAAACGGCGTAGTTGGCCAGCTTCGGGCCGGTGATGCTATTGGCGCCAACGCGGGCAACATCCAGCGTGCCACTGGTCAGCAGCGCAGCACTGTGGTTGGGCAGGTCGGTGTCGGCAAGTGCAGCACCAGAAGAGACGTGACCTTGGGCATCAACCGTGACCTTGGTGTAAGTGCCAGCCGTTGCGCTGTTGGTGTGGTTTATGGTGCCGCTGCCGTCAACGCTCAGGCCGCTTCCGGGAATAACAGCGCCTTTGGCGACGCTGGTGGCAGCCGGTAGGTCGCTGCTGATGATCGTGCGGCCAGCAGTAACAAGACCTTTGGCGTTGTAGGTGACGACCCCGTAGGTGACGTTTGCGGTTAGATCGTTGTCGATTTCGAGGACGCTGCCGTCGAGACGCAGACCTTCGCCGTTGATGGCAACACCGCCGCGCTCGCTGGTGGTAGGCAGTGGCAGGTCAGCGCCGGTGATCGTGCGGTAGCTGACGGCGCCGGCGTTGGCAGCGGGACCGGCGAGGAATTGGGCGGCTGCAGCCGTGTTATCCAGCGTGGCGCTGATCGTTACGTCGTTGCCGCTGGTGCTGACAACAATGTTGATCGTGCCAGCCGTGCTGCCCACAACGGAGCCAACGGAGCCGGCGGCCTTGAAGCTCACCCACGAGCTGCCGTTCCAGATGTAGGCGTTGTTGTCGTCGGTATCGAGTGCAATCTGACCTGTGAACGCGCCAGATGCCGGCAGCGTGGTGACCAGATCAACGGTGGATTCGTCAGCAAGCTTGGCGGCAGTAACCGCGTCGTTCTGGATCTTGGCGGTCGTTACGGCGTCGGTGGCCAGTGAAGCGGCAACAATCGAACCCGAGCCAAACAGCACCTTGGCGCTTGGGATGGTGGCGTCGGCAATCAGCGTGGTGGCGTTACCAACCAGATCCGTGACGGTGATCTTTTTGGTTTCGCTGGCGGATATGTCAACGATGGGCAGCAGATCGCCCGCTGCGAGATTGGCGCCAGCAAGGGCTGTAAGTTCGCTAATCCGAAGGTCAGCCATCGCGCCTAAGCCGACAGGTCACTGTTACCACCTAGCTTAGCTGGGTCAGACAATATCTTCCTGTAGCAGCTTTTGGGCAACGTTTTGCTCCAGCAAGATTTCGCCGTCGTCTTGGAGTAGCAGTTTGTCGGATGGCGTGGTCTTGGCCAGCAGGCGAATCGGACCAGTGGTTACAAAATCGGCGCTGATTTCAACGGCATTTTCGGGTGAAAAGTTGACGCCAGCCTGCGTAATAATGCCGTCAATTTCGTACCACAGTTCGTCGTCAAAGGTAGTTTTACTGCCGCTTTCGCTGCCGACCTTTAGGTAAAACTTGGCGCTGAACTTGCTGCCGACCTCTGTGCGAACGGCTAGTTGCAGCAAATAATGCGGCGATTCGCCTGCGCTTTGCTTGGTGTACGAGGGCAAGTATTCCCAATAGGCACGAAAGTTGCCGCTTCCACTGATCAGACTTGAATACTGCGAACGGAACTGATCGCCTAGGGCGGTAATGTCTACGGCTTCGCGGGTGGTGTTCAGCTCGAAGTACGAACACTGCGTCAAAATGCGCGGGACAATGTTGGTAATCCTGACGGCGATTGGGATGTCAGTGGCAATAGATGTAAGGACAATCGCCTGAGATTGCAGTCCCTCAATGGCTTTGTCGAATGTGTTGTACAGCCTGATGCCACCAAGTTCGTCAACATTGATGTACCAGTGGCCGGCATTTTGGACGGCATTAACGACCCAGCCGCTGGCATCTACAAAAGCAAGATTGGCGCCGTTGGTACTACGAATTTCAATCTGATCGCCGCTGTTGAGGAAACCTGCGTCAAAGTCAAAACTGAAACGACGGCGGCTGACATTAACGTCGCCCGAATTGACAACAGACAACTTTTCGGCCAGCTCAGAGCTACGCCGTAATTCGACAAGACCGTAGCTTCCGAGATAGACGCTCATTACAAGGTCGCGGTGGTCAAGGCGCCAGTGCCTTGGAAGTTAATCTGTGCCGTCACAAGTTCACCGACAGACGCGCCGATACTCACGCTGGTGATATACGCGGTAATTGTTACGTCGTTGTTGCCGGTATCGCCAGACAGTCGCAAGGTCAACGTAACGGTGTCGGTGCTGCTAACGCCTGAAGTTTTGACCAGTTTGCGGAGAAGCGTGCTGGCGTCGTTCGTATTGTCGGTGTCGATGTAATACAGAAGACTGGCGGAACCGCTGAAACTTTGGACGCCAGGAACGTAACTGCGTTGGGCATCCCCAAGCGTGGTCGTCTCCAGGGTTTCAAGGTCAGCCTGAAGTGACCAGTTAGTCACCTTGACCAAGGTGTCGGAGCCCAGTAACAGGCGTCCGTCGCGTCCGGTAAAAATCTGGGCCATAGTTCCAGTTTAGAGAACACCGATCAGCTTGACTCGGACGCTGCTAACACCCGGACGAACTGCTGTAATTTGAGGCGGCTCGGCATAACGCCACGCATTGGCGCCGGTTACGTCGAGTGTGCTGCTGGTGCCGCTCCAGCCAGAACGGACAGCGGATGGCACTGAAAAGGTCTGGTACGTGCCTTGTACTTCGTCAAAATGAGTGACGAATAGGCCGGCGTTGCTGTCGGTGATGTTTTCGTAGTTGAGTTCCAGCGACATGTTGGTGCGCTGGCTGCCGTACAGGATGCGAGTTTCAGCGCCGGATTGAGCGCGGAATGACTTGATCGGATAATCACCCGGATCAAAGCTGCGTCCAGTGGGTTGGAGCGTGGGGAAGGCCATCAGGAGTCAACCGTGAAACGGGCGGCGTTGGTCACATCCAGTGCAATCTCGCTGATCAGGCGGTCATTACACGGAAAGTCGGTTGCGTTGATTTGCACCACGCCATCTGCATCCAGCGTAAGTTGCTCAACCTGATAAACGTTCTGCGAAATCGTTGGATTGACCACGGTGAAGACGCTGTTGTACAGGTCTGATTCTTGGACCACGCCGCCGCTGACATTCATCAGAGCTTCGGTCACATCCTCCGAACCTGATTTGTAATACAGGATGTTGTACTGGCCGTCTGTGAAGGTGGTGGCACTGGTGATGATGCCGCTTCCGCTAATGCTGCCATTCTGGGCGGAGCTGTAAGGGTTGGCTTCGGTCACCACGCGGATGTAGTCGCCGGGCGCCAGATCAATGCCGTAAGGCGAAGTTTTGAACTGGATCGAATGGGTGATACGGCGGCGGATTGACAGGAAGAAGCGCGCCACCAATTCCGCATGGGCGCGGCTGGTGCAGTATTGCGTCATGTCAAACGATTCCACCGGATATTCGGTGCTGCCGCCTTCGTTCCAGCGGACAACGATGTTGCGCTCTTGGGGCAGTTGGTTTTCGCGTTCTTCGCGGTAACGGACGATTGCTTGGAAGTCTTTCCGTTCCTCGGCGGAGATGTAGTTCAGCTCAAAGCTGTCTTCAAAAATGTTGCCGGCGGTAAACAGTTGTTTGATGGTGACTGGATCGGTGCTGATGTCGCCGCCGACGGTGGTAGGCAGAGCGGGCACCAAGCTGAATTTGCCGTCAGAAATGGCGAAGTTGCACAGCATGAACGGGGCTGTGTCGGCAATGAACTGACGGATGTTGACGGTGCTGGCGATTGCTCCATCAAAGAACAGTTTGTTGGACTTAAGGAATTTGGCGGTTGTTATGAAGTCGCCGGTGTTGATCAAGGGTGCACTGTTGACGCTCATGTTGAGGAGGTCGCCAGCGCCAGCCACGCGATCGGTCAGCATGTAATAAACCAGATCGCAGAACAGATTGCTTGGCTTGACTTCTGAGGATTCGTCGGGGTGGAAGCGTTTGACGGGGATGCCGTTTTTGAGCCAGAAGCGGACTTGATCCAGTGCTGTGAAATTGCGTGATGCCTTAAGTGCAAGGCCCGCAATCGTCATGTTTGTGTATTCCGGTGTTTGTGGGTTGCTGGTGATTTCGTTGACGTAAACAACAGTGTGCTCGGGATTATTGGCGTTGGATTTTTCGACGAGGTTGCCGTACAGGCTGATGTCGGCGTACTGGCTCTGGAACTCAAATGTGCGACCCGGATAGGTGTAGTTCTGGGTGATGGTGACGCCACGGGCTTCGACAATGAACTTGGCGCCAACTTGCGTTCCGGGAGTGCGGAAGTATTTGTTTTCAGTGCTGACGGTAACGAGGTAATCAAAGGTGTCGCCCACTTGCCAGTTGTTGCTGACGTACGAGGGGTTATCAGAAATGGCAATGGTGGGTGCTTGCCACAAGTTCTTGGCGCCGCTCCAGTGGTTGGGGTCGTAGTAAACAGTGCTGCTGAAAATCAGACGGATGTTTTTGCCGCCGCTTGTAATGTCCACGGTGGCGGAGCGGTTGGTGCCCACGTTGTAGTTGCGAGCGGGTCCGAACAGTTCTTCGTAAAAGGCTTGGCTGCGGCCTTGGACAAAATCGCTGGTAATGACACCGCTAACGCGCCGGCGCTGGCCGATGTTTGTAATTGCGGGACTGGAAGGCGGCTGGCGGAAGGGGTTGCCGTTATCAACGGAAAAAGTAATTGTGAACTCACCAAGGGTGTCCCAGTTGCTGGAACTTTCGATGACGTTTTCTTCGGCAATCGTCCATACAAATGATTGGCCTGAAAAATGACCAGCCGGTAGTGCAGTCTTGACCAGCGTGTAGCGAACTTTGTACCAGCGGTTATTGCTGACTGTGTGCTGGTATTCGCGGACGGTTGAAGTGCCGTCGTTGCCCGGATAGTTATCGGCAGAGCCAATGCCAATGCGGCGGGTTAGTTCCCACGTAAAGGTGCCGTTGCGGCCTTCGGTGTACTCAAATACGGGGTCGGTGTACCAAGAAACAAACTCGGATGAAGACAGGCGGGTTTGGCTGCCTTCCTGATCTGGCAGCAGAGTTGTAATACCTACGCTGGTGGGGCGGTCGTTTGTCGTAGTGCGGTCCAGATAGGACGGCAGGCTTCTAAATTCAGAGTTCTGTTGGACGTCGAGTTTGGTAACAAGCTGGCCGACGGAGCTGACTTTGAAGGTGCCGTAAGTGGTTTGGTAGCTGGCGCTGAGGACTTGGCGTTCGGCGTTGTTATCGAGTGAACCGCCGTGCATGAGTTGCCAGAACACAGCCGAATCCGGCGTGTTGCGTCCCAAATCGGCGCCGTTCTTGGGGATGAACTGGTATTCGTATTGCTTTTGGTCGGGGTGTTCCAGGCGGATGTAGTTGTACTGCTCAATCGGTTGATTGCCCACGATGCAGAATTGTTCGCCCAACGGTTGCCAGTCGTATTCGTTGCCCGACGCATCCACACCAGCCGGACGAAGAAAAATAGTGAAGACCGAAGCCCGTTTGATGTATGAGCTGTTTGTACCAGAGGCAACTTGGACGCGGCGTTGATCTAGGTTTTCAAGTTGTGCAGGGCTTGGAATGTTCTGGAAGTTGCAGATGCCGTTCAGGCGTTGGAAGACGTTGCTGCGGATGCCGATTTCGGTGACTTCACATGGACGGGTATTACGCACGGTGGCCTTAGCCACTTTCATCAGCGGGTAGAAGGCTGCTCCAGCGTTGTATTTGTCGGGGGTGTTGTTGTCGTTGATGTAGTTCTGGCGCAACATGTAGTTGGACACCAAGCCAATCTTGTTGACGGCTGGTGCGTTGATGTCGATGCACTTGAGCTGGATAACTTGGTCGGCGTTATCTTCGGCTCGCCACATTGCGCGGCTGCGGCTGATTACTTGCCACGTTGTTCGGCCAATCATGAAAAGTTCGCCTATTTGCAGCGCATCATCTGCAGCAATGCGTTCTTCGGTAGTGGCATCGTTGATGTCTTGAACGCTGACTTCGCGGTCCGTACCCTTGTAAAAGTTTTCTGGGATCTGATTGCGGGCGATTGTGAAGGTTGCAATATCACCAACATTTACAAAACGCTCTTCAACGCCAGTGCTGTCAGACACGCCAGTACCGTTTAGCGCGGTAATACCCATGCGGCGGCTGTAGTTCCGGCCAGTACCTCCCATGCCAGTACGTAGCATGGTTGCAAACACGTCGTTTCCGCTTGCCAGTTGGTTATTGGTAAGAGTTGCTTGGCCGGCAATTTTGATGCGCTCGAAACTTAAATTCAGTCCCGGATCTTCCTCTACCCCAATGTTGCGGGGCATGGAAATAACGCGCCAGTTGACGCGGTAATGGCTGCCGTTTGCAATCGGTGAGTAACAGCCAAATTCAGCGTTATTACTCAAACCATGAGCAGCACTGAAGCCCGTATCGTTTTGGGAAATAGCGGTGGGGCAGCTAAAAATATCGTCAAAGCTTTCTGGATCACCTGATGCCAGCGTGCCACGGGTGCCGTAGGTCAGGTTGGCAGAGCGAATACGAGAAAAGCCTGATGTGGTGGTGTTGCGCTTCCAGTAAAAAGCAAAGGTTTCGTCGTAAACAGCATCCAGTGCACCGTTACCAAGAAAAATGCCTTGCAGTGCTGGCGGTGGGTCGATGCCGTCGGGCGGGATGCCTTCTGCAACGCCTTGTTCGCCCACAACAAACAGCAGCTTGACACCTTGCTGGCGCCCGTAGCTGAACATGCGGGACCACACCAACTTGGGGGTCACAATCATGCCGCCGGTTGTTCCAGTCCAACGGCCAAAAATGACGGGGATCGGGTCGCCGTATGTGGCTAGTTCAGCTTGGCTATCAAAGCCATAAGTCGGACTAAAACGTTGACCGCCTTGGATGCTGGCAAGATTTAATTGTGTGCCGCCATTTTGTGTTGCAGATTGCGATGCCTTGGGTTTGGGCATCAAAAAATATGCCAGCGCCGTAGTGGCTACACCAACAGCAAGACTGACAAGGGCAGCGGTTGCAGCAGCACTTTTTGCGGCGGCAGCACTACCGGCAGCCAAATAACCAGCAGCCAAGAAAGGTGCCACATTTTGAATATCGGGAATATGGTCATACTCAGCCGGTCGGACGCGGGAACGCTTATATGCTTCGGCTACAAAAAAGCGATACTCGTCTTCAGTAAGACCTGCTAATTCGGCAATTTGCCTCTCGTACGGAAGCAGGCGGGGTTGGAAAATAACTGCACCCGACCCCAAGCGACCTTGGCCAGATACGGGTTGATGTACAAGATCCCGGTCTGCCATGTCACCGCAAATGCCCAATTACTCTCGCGGAGTAACAAGATGTCCCCATCGTACTCGGGTCGTGGGATACGGCGACCCCAACGCAACAGATCCCGCACCACGGCACGTTTTGACGCCGTGTACCAGCTCTCGTTGAACGGTGGTGTTTGGATGCCGAGTCCGTCCAGCACGGTGTAGACCAAGTGGATGCAGTCGATTTCGTCGCCGCTGCCATCCGCGCCAAGGCGGTAAGGACGCCCTACCAGATCACTGAAGTCTGACGCCACTGGTCGTTGGGATGTTGCCGATCAACTTTTGGGTCAGACGGCGCATCGGAAATTCAGCGCCAACCGCGTCAAGTACCGTATTCAGATTGACGGTCAGCTCAGCTTCTTTCCATGAGCCGCTGGTCACAAGGCCAAAATACTGGTGCAACCGTGTGGCTGATGTGCGGTCATTGGGATCCAGCAGCAAGACTTGAACCTGCGCCAGCCAACGGTTTTTCAGTGCGTCAACTGCCCAGTTACGGCTCAGCGTGTTGTTAGGTAAAAGCAAGCTGGCGTCGGTGTTGTCGCCGGTGCGGTTGATGGTAACGCCCGAAAAGCCAAACGGCAGGAAGCCATACTCGTTGCCCTCGTACGTGATCGTTTCGCTGATAAAAAAATTCTGGAAGCGTTGGCGGACGTTGCCGTTATCGCTGAACGTTAGAAAATTGCCGACTGCGAGTTCCATCAGATTCCGAGGCGTTTGCGGGTGCTATTGGACGATTGCAGGCGACGGAGGGTGCGTTGTTCGCCTTGTGCGGCGCCTTGGGCAGCAGCCTGTTGCATACCGCGCTGGAACTGGTCAGCCGTAACGTAGTCCACGCTATTGATGCGTTCCACCGTGTAGCGCACGTCGATTGCACCCGGAGCAGCCATTGTTGCGGTCATGCCATCGCCACCCTCAGAACCAGCCGGAATAACGGCAGATCCACGGGCACCGGCGGCATAGCGATTCATGGCGCCACGCATCTTGCTGGCGGGGATGACGTATTCAGCTTCGCCACCTTCACCGACCATGGCACGGGTAGGAGCAGTAACAAAACCACCTTCGGCAAAGCCGAGAGATTTTGTGTCTCCGCCAAAACCTAAAGCCAGATAGCTGAATATACCTCGGCCATCGTTACCTCCTAGCGCTCCTAACGCTTTTGCGAGTCCGTAGAAAATCAACATTTTACCTACTGTGGTAAGAATGTCTTGAGCTAAGCGCTGTAACGCTTCACCTAAATTTTCTGTAGAACGAACCACAATATCTATAGCCCCGCCTATACCGGTGGCTATCTGACCTGCAATGCCTTGGTATAAAGACTGTAGTTCAGCCTGATTACGACGAATCTCTTCGGTTTTCTTACGTGTTTCCTCTAGACGCATATTTACTTGCCTAAATGTCTGCTCTTCTTCAATGTTTTTTATAACTTTGTCTCGCCTTAATTTTAGTATTTTTTGTTCTAATTCTTCTTGTTTACGGGCTTCATCAGTCACTTTAGATTCGATAGCTATTTGAGCTTCGGTGTCATAAAGCATATCCTTAAAATTCTGCAAGCGTGCTGCTTCGGCTGTTTGCAGTGCCAGTGCGGTCTGCACGTTTGACGCGTCGATGTCAGCCAAAGCTTTTTGGAATAGAGCTTGCTGTTCACGTTCATCTGTA
>Ga0222712_10005016_pt1 | contig 13580 bp, 13 predicted proteins | sample C33_657DmetaG_FD_165043 | JGI IMG/M metagenome (GOLD analysis project Ga0222712, IMG submission 165043) | Estuarine water microbial communities from San Francisco Bay, California, United States - C33_657D | ecosystem: Environmental > Aquatic > Marine > Unclassified | place: USA: California...
TAGCATCGCCAACCGACAGGCCCATAGCGATGATAGACGGTCTAGCAGCTACGACAGATTTGGTAAACATAGCTATGCCTATGCCCGATTGATTAGCTAGCTGACCCATTTCACTGATACCGCCAGCAAAGCTACCACCTGCACTCATAAATGAAAACAGTTGATCGGCACGTTTTTGGAATTCTTTTTCTAAGATCTGATTTACCGTGCTGAATACCTGATTCATCACATCAATAACAGTGTTGCCTACGTCACCTAATCCTTGTACAGCGTCAGCTAAACCAGCACCAATGAATGGAACCCATCCCACAGCTGCTTTGCCCAATGCCACACCAACGTCTACGAAAATATGTGCTACCTGGGAGGCCACATTATTCAACATGTCTAAGATGCCCGCTCCAGCTTTGATTGGTTCAGCGGCCATGGTATCATAATTCTTAATGAACTTGCCCGCAAGTGCTCCCACAGTCACAGTGAGGTTAGCAAAAGTATCAGCAATGCCATCACCTACCTTAGACATGTCACTGCTGAATTCATCCAAGGCTGTGCGACCTTTCTTGTAGCCGGTGATGAGTTTGTCCATTTCACTGCTGGATTTTTCTGTTTGTTTGCCGGTCTTCTTAAGCTGTTCTTCTTCTTTCTTCTTGAGATCAGCTATTTTCTTGTCCTGGGCTATCCGGTCTGTTTCTTCCTTGCGTTTGGTCCGCTCGCTCTTGTTCATGACAGCCAGCAGTTTCTGCAGGGTATCTTCCTGGGCAAAATTATCAGCAGTTACGTCACCGACTCCGGGTATATTAATTGTTACGGCCATGATTTTCCACTATAAATATTATGGTACTATACTTATTTATGGAGTTCAAAAACCAATGGAACAATCGATAGCTAATAATCCGCTTGCCCGACACTTTAGGCAACCAGCGATCTACTTAAAATTACCCAGCGGAGGCAGATTTTATCCTGAAGGCACTCTAGATCTGGGAGTAACTGGAGATATCCCCATATATCCCATGACAGTTAAAGACGAAATCTTGCTTAAGACTCCAGATGCGCTGATGAACGGATCTAGCCTAGCAGAAATGATACAGAGCTGTTGTCCTAGCATCAAAGACCCATGGTCGATACCCATGATCGACATGGATGCTATCCTTATCGCCATACGCTTAGCCAGCTATGGAGAAGGTATGGACATGACTAGCAAGTGCAGCCACTGCGATCACGAAAATGAACACACTATCGATCTGCGTCTACTGCTGGATAATATCACAGTAGTCAAGGAGATGCCGCCCCAGACATTCTTAGGTGGGTTAGTATTCGACATCCAACCACAGACATTTAAAGATCTTAATCTGGCCAGCATGATAACCTTTGAACAACAGAAATTGGTCAGCGTGGTCAGCAACAGCGAGCTTTCACAGGAAGACAAAGTAGCACAGTTCCAGGCCAGCTTTGACAAACTCACAGACCTTAACATCAGTACTTTGGTGGCCTGCATCAAATCAATAACCACCGAAGATGGTACTGTGGTCAAAGAAAAAGAGCTAATCAAAGATTTCCTAGTGCATGCGGATCGCAAGACCTACGAAGGCGTCAGAGAATTGGTCATGGATCTACTGAAATCCAATGCGCTAGAACCATCTCCAGTAACCTGCGAAGAATGCCAAAAAGAATACAAGATCAACATGGAGTTTAATCAGTCAAATTTTTTCGAATAAGGCTTTTGGCGCTTTCTAATGAAGACATCGTCACTTTGTTAGACCAGATGGAAAAAGAGACAAAAGCCATGCGAGATGACGTGCTAAGGATATGTTGGTACATGCGCGGTAGTATCAGCTACAGCGACGGTATGTTGCTGTCACGCACTGATCAGATCTTGATCAATAAGATTATCAAAGACAATATGGAAACTACTAAGAAGTCCGGACTACCTTTCTTCTAAGCTATAAGTATCTCTTTTTCCTAGTCATTAAACACTTTTATTACGATTTTTCAACGGCTCTAAATAATATACCCATTGCGTGAGCAGTGTTGGTTTTATAGGAGTGTCCAGATAATGGAAATCTTAGCAACAATAAAGAAATGGTCAGGTGCAATCGCTGACACAGCAGTAAGTGTATTAGCACTACTAATCGTATTAGAAGTGTTACTCAAAGGCGCAGCATTACCTTTCTTACCAGCAGTAGACGTTATCGGTAACGTTACATCAATCGTCAAAACACTAGGCGGTGAAGGTGTTGTTGGTTTAGTGGCAGTATGGGTACTGTATTCTATTTGGAAGAACAAATAAGTTCTTTTTGGTAAGACGCAAAGCGTGGTAATCCATTTATCACGCTTTTTTATTGATTCCGTTTTAAGATGTCTACGACATCTGCATTTTCGCTCGCGCTCAATGCTTTTACTTCTATCCTATAAACTTTAGATTTAAGTTGATTACTGTATGATTTTGCTGCATTATCCAGATGCAAGTCACAATTTACCTATCCGAGGCAAATTGCAACCAAGCACATTATCCGAGTGCGGAGGCACACTAACTAGAAGAGATTGTTATCAATAACACGGAGGCGGTCAGCCGGTACCCCCTACTCTAGATTTCTCTGGCGGTAGCTCACTCAGCCGTAGTTAGCCAACTGATGTTTTGCTCCCGGGTCGGTTTGTTTCGGAGCCCGGATCTTTTGGTTTTTACACCTAATTGATTGCCGTGCCATCCAGTGTGTAGTCTACTCTACACGTTCCAAGTGCGGCCATTACGCGAGCACCATCTCCTCTGGATACAGAACTAAATCTGCAAAAAGGCTGTAAATTTATTACCGTTTATTAAATGATATTGAATAAAGTCGTTGCTATGAAAATTAATAGTTGCTTTGCCTGAAGTTGTCCAATACGTTGTGTAAGTTGAGTTTGATTTAGTATCAGTAAAGTTACCAATTTGGCATAAAATACTTTCAGACAATTTTATACCTCCGAGCCATAAGTTCTGCAAATGAACAAATGAATTTGTAGGATTGTTAATAAGTAAATTAAGTGAATTTGGTAGATCAATTTTATTTTCTAATAATATTTCTTGTGTGCCATAGATTGTTTGTAAAATATTGTCATATCTATCTGTCACAGTTATTGAGGTATCTGTTGATCCAATTTTTAATAATAACTTGATGTTAGTAATCATCTAAATTAAAACCACATTCCTCTTGACATAATTTAACAAGTTCATTATGATATTTGTTTCGTTGTTCTAGGCTAATTTTAGATTTTGGATTAACCCAATTTGATATACTTGTTATGTTAATGATACCTAATTCTTTACTTTTTCTATCTAGTTCTGTATTGGGTAATATTGCCAATGGCGATAAAAATAATCTAGCTACTGGGTTAGTAGCATAGTGTTTTCTATCTCTAAACCATTGTTTTGTGTATTCGTAATCTTCTAATGTTTCTGTAGGATATCCTGTAATAATCATAATGTTTAATTTAACATTATATTTTTTAGCCATCTCAAGATGATAATCAATATCTTCATTTGAAAATACTTTACCTAACCCCGATCTGACTGTGGATATTACACTTTCTATCCCCAATGCTAATGTGCCATTGGATGCACTTATATTTTGCCATAAACTTTCTGGGTGTTGTTTTGCAGGCCTAACAATAAACGAAGCATTCCACGTAAATTGTTCTGCTCTGCATTTATTTTTATTATAGTCTGCAATTAATTCTATCAATTGACTAAATTCTTTAAGATTTCCATTAGAAATACTACTTCTAAAATCAAAATTATTAATTCTGTATTTTTTATATTGTTCCAGCATCTCTGAAAAAAGGCTATTAGCTGATCGATATCTAAATTTACTCCAAAATTCGATTACGTCACAAAATTCACACCGCCTAACACAGCCTTTTGCATCAATGATTGGTATATACGGTGTGTTATACCAGAAAAAATTATAGTCTGAATAATCAGGTATGGGCAATTCATCTAAAACTAACTTTTGGTCCCATGCTTCAGAGTTAATTCCTGGATAATCTAAATTACCTTTTATATACTCTACAAAACTTTGTTCACCGTCGCCGGTTATATAGGCATCTATTAAATTTTCATTTTTTAATTTTTCTTTATAGGTAGTATCATCAAAACTTACTCCATGTTTTGTTCCGGGCCCACCTATAATAATTTTACAGTCGGGGTCTAGTTCACGTAATAATGCACACAACCAAACGGTAAAAATCTGACACTCATATGTGAGTAAACTAAGCCCCACAACAGTAGGGTTACTACTTAATATTCTGTCAGCACAATAGTATAAAATCTGACTAATATATTCAACTGCTTCGTCATGAATAATTTCATGATAATAAAAATCTTCTAATTGTTTTGTTAATGGATGATTTTTGGTTTTAACTAACACTTCTATGTTGAGATCCAATGCAATAGAAGATATGTTGTGTTTTTCCAAGCATGCCTTTAATACCGCCGGAGCTGCCATTGGTGCCGTTGGAGTATCAACGTATGGCATTGCAGCAATTATAACGCAATTATTCAACATTATTTCCTATATATGATTTTGCTAAATTATCTTTAGCCCTTTAACGGAATTCTTACCTAGCTTAATCTGTATGATGCCATTGTAGTTGTCTTCACGCAACAGCACACCTTCAGTAAATTGGTAATAGGCTTCCATGTAATTAGTTTCGCCACGTGACTTACATAGATGTATAATCTCACGTGTAAACTTATCTCGGCCTAGTGTATCTATGTCTGCTTGTAGTCTAGGACTACTACCCCAGTATTCTTTCCAATCAGTTTCGACTGTTTCCCTGCGCTTGTTTTTCTTGCCTTTTAGAGGTGGTCTCTTTTTGACTGTAGTAAAGTATTTGCGGCCTACGTAATCGTAGCCATTTGTGATATTTGTTATTCTGTAGATAAAGCCATAGTTGTCTTGAATATCCTCGGAATCAAAAGTTTTACCACGATAGATCCAAGGATATTCATATGACATAGAGTTACTTATTTCGCCGCCTTGGCAGCATTTTTCTTTTCTTGGATTTCTGCACGACGAGCTTTTGATAACTTACCCAAATCACCCAATGCACCACGAGCACGTGTGCCTGCTGCGCCTACACCTTTGCCTTCAAACTTTTCATTTTCTGCTAGATATGCTTCATATGCTGTTACGATCTGTTCATGTGTTGTTGCCATTTTACTTTTCCTTTATAATAAATTATACTGCTAGTCTTGCTTGTTTACGAGCGATTTCTCTGGTAATCTTTGCTTTGTCTTTTTTGCGTTGTGTTTTATCCATTAGTGCCGTTAATTGTGTTAAGTTTAACGGACGTAATCTTGGTTTACCATTTTTATACTGCATGGGATTATTGTGTCTTTTACCTGGGTGTACTCTTGCTGTTGATCCGCCTGCCATGTTTTTCTCCTTGCTTTATATTATATATTACGCGATGTCGACATCGGTATTATAACTGGTAAAGCCGTTTTCTTTTACCACAGTTAATATGTTATTTACACGACCACCTAGTTCATCACGATGCGATACTAGCCAAATTGATTTGTGTGCTTCACGCGACATTTTCTTGAGTATGGCCATAGCGTTCTCTACACCCGACGCATCCATGCCACTGTCAATCAATTCATCGATAAACAATAAGTTAATTGGTTGATACAATGACTCCCAGACATCACGGAATGCCCACGATAGCGAAAGTATAAGTCTATTGCGCTCACCTCTTGACAGGTTGTCAAAGTCTAGTTCACGTCCTAGTTCAGTGATGTTTACTGATAAGTCGTTCATAAACACCACAGTATGGGGTAAGCCAATACGGTCAAGATATTGGCTTAGTCGAGCGTTCAAGTAGCTCAAGTTTTGATCGATGATACGTTTACGTATGTAACTGTCTTTGTTAGTTAATAGTTTATACAAGAATTCTTGATGCTCTTTAACACGCACTAGCTCATTCATGGTAGTGTAGTCAAATTCAGCAAGAGCAGTTTGTCTCATCTCCTCAATCTGTTCTCGATAAGGATCTTCTTCTGCAGATTTAGTTTCAATTTGCGTTTGTAAACTAGCCAAAGAACTGCGATGATGGATAGCATCTTCTTCTTTGTCATAAAATACTTTTGGTTGGATACCTACTTCACCAATTTCTTTTAGTGCACCTGTTAGTTCTATCCATTGTCCATTGGTAGTTAGGTATTGCTGTGCGGCTTCTTGTAAAGCTGACTCTTTGCCGGCCAACACTTCTTCGTGTTTCTCATCGTGCAGATCCTGTCCACAAGCATAGCATTTGTGTGCTTTGAGATCTAGTATTTCTGTTTTTAGTTTTGCGATAATCTTTTCTTCTCGGGCCTGATCCTGTTCAGCACGGTGGATAGCCTTGGTTAACTCTGAGATATCTCTACGCTTTTGATCATATGCAGTAAGTTCTTTGTGTGCAGCGATCTCTGCGTCAATATCTAATTTAAGCAATTCGTCTAGGGCTGATTGTAGTTTAGCGACATCGTCCTTGTGTTTGGTCAGCCAAAGCATCTGACGACGTTGTAGACTTTCAATCTGTTCTTCGATCTTTTTGTTAGCATCTTGCACCGCTTTGATCTTGAACTCTTCCTGTTGAATGGCGTCCTTTGTAGCCTTACTCTGCTCTTTAAGTGCTTCGGCTTTCTCACTTAATAAAGTAATACCTAACAGTTGTTCGATAATAGTGCGTTGATCATTGGGTTTCAGTGCAAGAAATGGTTCAGTGTAGGTGTTTAATGCCACGATGTGTTTGAACATGTCGTGCGTCATGCCAAGCAGTCGTTCGATCTCCTGCTGTGTTTCGCGACTGTCCCCTTGACTGTTATCGTCTTTAGATTCTTGTTCTTGATCACCTATGTAGAATTTAAGCACATTAGGTTTGCGCCCACGCTCGATCTTATAGTCGACTCCATTGACTTCAAAGTCGATAGTAACCAGCATGGCCTTGGTATTGGTTTTGTTTACCAGATTGTCTTTGCGGATGTTGGTCAGTGCTTGTCCATACAAGGCATAGCTTAGAGCATTGATGATAGTGGTCTTGCCTGTGCCGTTGCGTGCACCTGTGTCATCACCACCTAGGTCGATGTTTTCACCCAAGACTAAAGTCAAGTCCTTGCGGTCAAAGTTAACAGCCTGGGTCGAATTACCCACGCTCATGAAGTTCTTAACTGTGAGATATTTTATTTTAAACATAGATGTTGATAGATTAAATTAGCTAAGTGCTCATGTCCTTGCTCTAAAATATGCCCCTCTGGACCACAGGGAAAGCGATCACACAGTCCTGTGATGTAAAATTCATTCCAACGATAAAATGTAGAAAAGTCTATTAGACTTATATAATACTGTATTTCTTCGTATTCGTCAATGATTTGCTTATCATTCATTAGATCAAAATTGATTAATTCTTTTACTGAACTAATAAAAGATTCTTTTGGGGCCAACCATTTATGTAAATTATTCTCCATGGTATTCAACATTAGATAATTTTTATTTTTTAATATATGCTGTAATTGAACTATCTGTTGCAGCCAAAGTTTAAAAGCATACAATTCATTATACCAATGTTTATACAATACTTCGCCCCATTGCTTGTAAAAATTCTCTGATGAGTACAGAGCATGGATTAAATTAGGATTAAAATTAGTTTCAAAATTGTTATCACTTTTATAAAAAGTAAATCTACTATAGGTAGTCCATGCAATTACGTATAAATCATACTTGTTCTGAGTATGTTTAATAGTTTGATATACAGTTCTAGCATTTGTGCCACCTTTCGCAGCGACATTAGTAAATTCAGCCGATAATTTAGCCGCTAGTATTGCCGGCCACGAATGTGCTGCAGGATCGGTTAATTCGTCACCATAAGTAAAACTACAACCACATGCATATATTCTCATAGATGTCTATAGATATCTAGTAATAAATTCGGATCATAGTGATCACTGTTGATGTTTGTTAAATTATTTGTTACGATAGTGTCGATGCTTTCAAATTGTATATTACCTAAGGCGATATCTTGACCAATATCCATATTCTTAACAGGTAATAATGTTAATTCACGTAAGTTATAAGTACCAACGAATGTTTCTTTGATGAATGTAGCTTCTTCATAGGTGATGTCGATATCTAAATTAACACGGCAGTGCATGTTTGGTAGTAGTAGTGCTTCTGGAGTACGTAGTACATCACTGAGATTATATACGCGATACATAGGCTGTCCGGGCCAAGTGTGATATTCTGGATCCTTGCCCCACTCGATGATCATCATACCACGAGCATCGTCACCTGCGTCTGCATAGTTATGTGGAAAACAGTTGCCTAAGTAGACTATGTTACTACGTTCTTGGCGCTTATGGAAGTGCCCACTGAACACACGCTCAAATCCCTGGAAAGCATCTGCTTGTATTTCTCCGGTATCGGGCATGGCTACCATGGCATTCATGAAAAAGTGCGGCAGTTCAAAATGCCCAAAGCAGTATTTGCCTTCGAGTTTCTTTACACGTTTATGATCGTCGCCAACTAGCCACGGAGCGATAACTACATCACCTTCACTAAACCAATCATTGACGATCTTGACATTAGGTAAGTGTTTGGCCCATTCGACACTCTGTATATCTCGTTTATCCCTATAATACAGATCATGATTGCCAGGGATAAAGTAAACCACATCAAAGGCATCGTTCAGCATTTCTAATGCCCTAAGACTGTAATTTAGTGTGACGATATTGATCGCCGCACGATTGTTATGCCAATCACCAGTGAAAAAACAGGTTTCGCAACCTTCTGCCTTGGCAGTTTCAATAAACCATTTGATGAAGTTTTCACAATCGTCGTTGTGTGTAGCACTGTTAGACTTCAATCCAAAATGTATGTCCGTGCAAACAGCTGCTTTTTTAAATAGATTAGCCATGAGTTATATTATAGTTGATAAAAGGTGTAAAGTCTATTGACGATTTCGCCATTTACTCTTCGTAATGACCACCACCACTGCCCCAGTCACCTTGGCGTGTGTAGCTCGGTGAATAATTGTTCATCTCTAGGATATCATCACGGATATTTTGGTTGCGTTTTTCAATGTTTAACACACGGGTGAAGCTGTTGGTAATAGCCGCTGTGTAGTAGGCGAAAGGATTTTGACTTTTTGATTCATCAAACTGTAGGCCAATCTGGCTTAACTGTAACAATGCTTGGCTACGCATCTCATCATTGTAGGTATAACCACGCCAGTTACTACGTGTAGCATAACGTTCGCACAATTTAATAAACATGTGAGCTAGTTTAGCAGTCATTGTTCCGTGATCTTTTGAGAACTTGCCTTTTTCAACTCCGCCTTTCCAATGGCTTTTTCCAACACAAACAGGTACACCTTCAGCATCTACTCGGTAGTGTTGGAAGGGAGGAAAGTTAACCTTAGTATATTTGGTCGCACCTTTGACCACTACTGGTTCGTCGTACTCTGTTTCAAAATTATCTTCGTCGGAGTCATATTCTTCCTGTGCTTTGGCATCGGCTTTTTTCTGTTTAGCTTCGTCGATAGGTATATGTTCCCAGGTCATCACGCGGAAAACCACATCTGTGATGGGAATATCTTTGGTGGGCGTCAGGAATTCATCTATTTTACGCTTGTTCCCTAGTAATAATTCTGCTTCTTGTAGTTCTTTGGCTAGCCGTTCTGCACGCAGTTTGCGTGCTTCTTGTATGACTTTCTTGGTGATCTTGTCAACTCCCAAGACTATCATGTCATAGTTCTTTACTTCATCGTTGATGAAACTACAGTAAGTCAGCTTGCTTTTTGCGATTTCCTTGAGGATGTCTTTATTATTAAGATAATTCACCTTTCTAGTCATTATTAGGGTTCCTTTTAAACTACTACTATTATATAGTCAATAAATATAGTAAAGCAAGAGGAATTTGATAAAAATGGCATTTTTCCCACAACAAGGCACAGGCGTACCTAGTCCTACTAGCGTAAATTTTGGCGGATCTAACACAGCGTTTGATCTATTAAATCCCAGCAGAGCACGCAACGCTATCTCTGGACTGTTGCCCGGAGGCATGAGCAGTATGTCTAAAAGCATACCTAATATTGGGTTTCAAAGCATGTCAGGCACCAATGGCGCCACTGCAGCCGCGGAAGATGACTGGCGTGTGCGTGTGAGTCTCAGCCCTAACGCTAAATTATTTTATCAAGATATAACCCAAGGTGCTAATGCAATCATGCACCCTTTACTGGAAACCAATGGTGTTATCTGGCCCTATACTCCCAGTATCCAAGTTAGTCATATGGCAAATTATCTATCTACTCCCCTCACACACAGCAACTACCCTGCACATTTCTATAACAACAGTGAAGTGCAGGACATACAGATATCAGGCGATTTTACTGTGCAGAACATGGAAGATGGACAATATCTCATGGCCGCAGTATATTTCTTCCGCTCAGCTACCAAGATGTTCTTTGGACAGGGATCTAACGCAGGTAATCCACCACCCATTGTGTTCTTAGACGGTTATGGCAGCCATTATTTCCCTCACGTACCTTGTGTGGTCACTAACTTCACACACGTGTTGTCAAATGATGTTGACTATATCCAAGTGCCCATCAGCCAGACAGTGTTAGATACTAGCCCAGTAGATCCTAATCGCAGCGTGAATCTAACACCTGAAGAACAGAAATATGTGCCTAGCCTACTGGTATCTAACACACAGGCCACTACACCCAGTACACAGGCCACGGTGCGCAACAGTAGGACCAAGTCAATAACGACCAGCACACGTGTACCAACTACCAGCACAGTTACAGTGACTCTGCGTCCAATGTACAGTCGCAGTAATCTACACAATAGATTTAATCTCGATGACTTTGCCGCAGGTAAGCTGGTAGCTGATCAACAGAACGGATTTGGGGGATTCATCTAATGGCCATCACTTACAACAAGACTAGTCCTTATGCAAACACCAATACATTTGCTTTTTTCTTAGATGTTGCTGACATTCCTGCCATACCCTATGATCCCAATGACGTACAGTACCAAATTGATGCGATCTATAGAGGTCGTCCAGATCTATTGGCCTTTGACCTATATGGTGACAGTAATCTATGGTGGGTATTTAGTGTGCGCAATCCAAATGTCTTGCAAGATCCTATATTTGATTTCCTGCCCGGAGCAATCATATTCATTCCTAAAAAAGACACGATAACCTCTATACTAGGAATATAATAAATCATGGCTACCACATCAGTAACCACCTCAGCACAACAGGCCCAAGAATTTTTCGTCAGCAAAGGATGGACACCAGCCCAAGCAGCAGGCCTGGTGGGAAATTTACAAGCAGAATCTGGAATAAATCTCCAGCCCAATGCTGTTGGTGATGGTGGGGATGCATACGGTATTGCACAATGGCAAGCACCCCGTCAAGCAGATTTTCAAGCCAAATATGGTTTTCCTATACAGCAGGCTACTTTTACTCAACAGCTAGAATTCGTTAACTATGAATTAACGGAAGGCAAAGAACAGCCCGCGGGAGACAGACTCCGAGCAACAACTACCGCCGGTGAAGCCGCAGCGGTTGCCGATCAATATTATGAAAGAAGCAGTGGAATCCATAGACAAAAACGTATAAACTATGCTAATTCTCTTTATGCCGGCAGAGATCCTAGTGTAACCCCACCACCGACTACACAGGCTGCCATAGATGCCAATTCAGGAACCAGTAGCCAAGTCGAACCCCCAACAGAAACCGCTCCCGGCCAGACTGCATTTTACAAGATCCCTGGTGGAAAAACTAATAACATTCCATTGGCCGATCAACCAGACAGCGTGGATACCAGCAAACCTTTACCTAATGTCTTACATCAATATCCCAGTTACATCTACGCACTGAGCCTACACCTGCTGTCAGCCCAAGAATATAATAATGTGATCGCTAGTGGTAACTACACGCCTAACCGAGTGTTGGTGGCCAGTGCTGGTAGATATAATAACATTCCTGGAGTCAAACAATTCATACGCAGTCCTTACTTTGCTGAAGATTTCTATTTTGACGAATTTACCATGACCACGGTCATAGGCACCAATAGCCATTCTCGCAACACCAATGCCATAGAGATGGCATTTACTCTGTTAGAACCCTATGGCATGACCCTGATCAATCGACTGTTAGATCAAGCCAATGATCCCGAATTGAATTGTTCTAACTATCTAGACATGGTTTATCTGCTACAGATTGATTTCTTTGCCAGCAACGATGCGGGAGAAATCGTAGGGATAGTTCCAGGTATCACCAAACGTTTTCCAATTAAAATCACACAGATGAATATTAAAGCTGGGGTCAGAGGATCAGAATATCAGATACAGGCAGTGCCATATAATCATTCAGCTTTTGATCAGACCACTGTGAGCACACCAGCTAACTTTGAGTTGGTCGCCGGGTCGGTGGGCGAGATGTTCCAGTCTGGCGCTAACACCAATCCGCAAAAACAAGTCACAAGCCTACCTGCAGCACTGAATGGTTGGCAAAATGATCTGGTAAAAAACAACAAGATAGGAGTCCCAGATACCTATGCGTTTAATATTGATCCAAAGATAGCCGATTCTGCATTAACCTCAGCATCCACATTAAGTGCCAGGGATACCAGTATGGCAAATCCTTTGGCCACAAACAGCATCAGACAAAGCAATCTAGGCACATCTACCAAAGATTTCAATCCGTTGACCCGTACTGTAGGAGTAAATGCAGGTACCAGCATAGATAAGATCATTGATAACGCAGTGAGAAACAGTGATTATATCAAAAAACAGATAGCCATACCCGACGGAGTTGATCCTCAAGCATATCTGCAACAAAAAGCACAGCAACAGGATCAACCATTGAATTGGTATAGGACTACCCCTACAGTGACCTTGGGAGAATTTGACCCCATACGTAAGGTCTACAGCCGTAATATCACCTACAATGTGCAACCATATACGATCTACAATGTTAAATCGGATGTGGCTCCACAGGGTAAGGTAACTAATTTTGTCAAGAGCTACAATTACATCTATACAGGCAAGAATGATGATGTGATTGATTTTGACATTAATTTCAACACGCTGTACTACACTGCACAGACAGCCTATAGAGATGCGGTATCCAGCATATACAAAGCACCTAGTAAACCAAACGCCGGAACAGCACAGAATTCAGGTAATTATCAGGGACAGGCCCAAGGACCAAACAGTGTAATGCCAATGGTTATGAAACCACAGGTTTACAATGCTCGCGCCAGAGCCACAGGTGGTAGTATCAGTGCTAAAGATGTGGCAGTGGCTGATCTTGAAGACAGCTTGATGACCCTAAGCGCAGCAGACATGCTGAATGTCAGTCTGAAGATCTTAGGTGATCCACAATTTTTAAAGCAAGATGACTGTTTCTATACTCCATCGACTGTTACTAGCATACCAACTAACGATCCTAGATTGACTGGTAACGGTAGTTTGCGAACTGACTACGGCGAGATATACGTGCTGTTGACATTTAGGACTCCGACAGACATAGATGAAACTACTGGACTGATGA
>Ga0222712_10005017_pt1 | contig 13579 bp, 27 predicted proteins | sample C33_657DmetaG_FD_165043 | JGI IMG/M metagenome (GOLD analysis project Ga0222712, IMG submission 165043) | Estuarine water microbial communities from San Francisco Bay, California, United States - C33_657D | ecosystem: Environmental > Aquatic > Marine > Unclassified | place: USA: California...
ATTTCGTCGGCGGCATCTCGATCACCAATTTGACCACGAATTACTGGACGGCCATTGGCCAAGCTCTCGGCACACCATGAAATTTCTCACCTCATTATTTCTCGCGTTTGCGCTATCCGCGCAGGCCGCACCGTTGACTAACACGGTTACGTTTAACTGGTTGGATTTCGGCTACCAAGTTGACAGCGTGACGAACAAGCCGGTCAAGATCACGCCTCTTGAATACGCAACCATCGGCTCATTCTTCATGGTGAAGACGCCGCGCATCTACACCAACACCTTTGCGGGCCAGTGTATCGTCACCAACATGCAGGAAGGCAGCTATCGCGTGGAGCTTGCCACCGCCTTGGGCAGCATCACGACGTTCACCTCAACCATTCCTTCCACGGCGACCGGATCGAGCAACTACGACGCGACATCCTTCGTCAGTAACTACGCCACCAACTCAGGCTCGACGCGATCCTATTCCATCACCGTCTCTGATTTGCGCTACCCTTCCGTGGCCGGCACCAACATCGTGTTTACCACCAACGCTGGCCGCGTCACCATCGCTGGAACCGTTGTCACCGGCACATCGCCAGCGGTAGCCAGCAATTACCTCGCTGTGACCAAGCTGGACATCACCAACGGCACGGCCTACAACCTCGACATTTTTACCGGCACGCTCACCAACATTACCGAGCGCATGAGCACAAACATTAACCCGGTCATTCAAGGTGCGCGTGAAATTTCCGGCAACATTGGCCTCCTCACCAACGGCACCATGCGTGGCACCGTCTTGACCAATGTGAACGTCAGCGGCACCTTGTCTGGCCCAGGTGACATCGGCACCAACAGCCAGAAATTCGGCTTATCCTCGTATGCGGCCGGAAATTTTTCCCTAGCATTAGGGCACAATGCCCGTGCCGAGGCGGCCTCAGAGGATAGCACCACTGGAAATTTTGGAACCGCTGTCGGCTACTCCACTGTAGCCAGCGGCTACGGCACGGCCTTGGGCGGTAACGCTTCGGCAATCTATGACAATAGCGCGGCCATCGGCTACAACTCTCTCGCCACCGCCGCCAATCAATTTCGCCTCGGCAACTCATCAAACGTCTTTGTTTTCGGCGGCAATGGCTCGATCACCGGCAATGGCTCTGGGCTGACAAATTTGAATCTGAACACGCTTTCTAATCGGGTTGTGCAAGCCGAAATCACCAACGCCGTGCAACAGACCGCATTGGCCGGGCTGACCAACAGCATTGGCACCAAACAATTCGGCAGCGCGGCCCTCACTAACCTCTCGGCACAGGTCAATGTGGCAACAAACATTATCGGTGCTGGATCAGGCATTACGGTCTCCAGCAACAACGCCGGCACATGGACAATTACCGGAGCAACGACGAACTACATCGCCACGACCAACGGCATGAGCCGTAACCTGACTAATTTAGGGCGGGCGTATTCTGACCGGCTGGTTGTCACCAACCTCATTATTGGAACCAACACTACTTCGGACGTCAGCCGGCCGCCGGCGGAGACTATTCTGACCGTCAATGGCCAAGGTGAATTCGGAAGAAATTTGTACGTAGGTACACTTAGTGGCGGCTCCGGCGGGGCAGTTCACACGTATTACTGTTGCGGCGGCATCTACACGTCCATGTCTACTGATCAGTACATTCCAATGGGAACTATTAGATTCAGTAGTAGTTACGATAGCGATTTGCATGCTATACGAATGGGTCATTTCACCTCTGATCCCGGCAAAGCCATTCAATTTACAAAAACAAATGGATTTCTCTACCTCACCAGCGGTGATTCAACCTACGCCAATTCAACAAATAGATTCCACATTCATCAAGTAAATTCTCGTGGCGTTACCGTCACCAATAGCTCAACGGAGAATGTGTCGATTACCAACGGTGTGGTGAACGCAACAAAAGGCGTGATCCTGCCAGCCTCCACTCCATTCACCGCGCCAAATTCTCTTGGCATTCAAGGCGCACATCTTTGGAGCGATGGAACCAATCTTTGCATCGTTCTTCAAAATTCCGCAGGCACTCGCGCTACCAACAAAGTTACAATGACCGCTTGGCCGTAAATAACATTATGAAAAAACCCATCATCTACTTGTCCATTATCGCCGCGCTCGTCGCGGGTTACACCTTTGCCCAAGACTTTGGGCAACCCATGCACCGCGAATTCTTCCGCAACACTAAACTCAACGGAAATCGCACCGACCAATTAAATGCGATTTGGGATGCCATTGACTCCAAAAAACCTAACACCACGCTAATTCGCGTCATGCTTACCCGCGACGGAACCAACGACGTGACCATTGGCGTCATGGAAACTGTCCGCGTGAAACTTGTTGAGGACTAAATGAACCATACCAACACCATCATCAATGGCACGGTGGGCTTCGGAGCTTCGGTTGCAGGCGTCTCCGTTTCGTTTATGCCGGGCATCGAAACCAGTTTGCGCCTGTTTTCTCTGACCCTTGGCGTGATCATCGGTTGCATTACGCTTTATCGGCTGCTCAAAAGAAATAACTAATCATGACTGCTCTGCTCATTATTATCGGTCTGGCGGCTTGCGTTGGATTTGTTGTGCTGCTCTTGTGCGCGGTGGCGAAGAATGAAAATGCTAAACCGTCTAAAGAATTCAACGAATAGAAAACCGATATGATTGAACCATCTCAAATAACCAGCGAACTAAGCTGGACGCTGGACGCGCTCAAAGGTGATTACGGATGGGCCTTGTGCTACACCACGTGGCGAGCCGCTCTTTCCTTTTCGTTTGGATTTATTAACGACAGAATTCAGGCTTACGTTGAAAGCCTTATTCCTGAAGATCAAAAGTTTCTCAACGAACGCGTCTTTGGTAAGCGTTGGTATCGGATGACTGCAAAGATGTTAAAGGTAATCGCCGCTATTAAACTGCCCAACGAAGGAAGGAAATTATCCGGCAACACCAACTCTCCGTTTCCGACCTCACCGAAGCCATGAAAACCATTCTCCTTATCCTTGCCCTTGCGGTAATGCCGATGGCAATGACGACTGGCTGCAAGACCAACACTCCGCAACAGATTGGCTTTAAGTCCTTGGCGTCGGTTCAATCCGCCACCGTGCTTGCATTGGAGTATTACCGAGTGCAATTCAAGGCTGGAAAGGTCAACGTCGCCCAGCGCGAACGGATCGCAACCATTTATTCGCAATACCAATCCGCCTTTTCGCTCGCGGCAGTTGCGGCAAAGATGGATTTCAACCAGCCGGCAACGACTGAACTGGTGAACCTTGCCAACGGGTTGATTCAATTTATTAACGCTTTGAAATAATATGAACCCGATCATCCTCTTAATCGCTCAGTATGGCCCGGTGGTTGCAAAATCAATTTACGACATCGTGAAGACCTGGAAGAATCAGCAGCAGCCAACCGAGGAAGAATGGAACAAGCTGCTGGCCATCAATGCGCGGGATTTGAGCTACTACGAAAAATAATGAGCCAGGAGCCGAAAACCGAACGGGAGAAGCTGGTGGAGATTTACCACAGCCTCGGTCAACATCTTGACCACGTTCACCTATCAGCCTCCGTTCGTCAGCAGTTGAAGGACGAGCGGGCGCGTGTCATCAATGCGATCAAAGCCATCGACGCAAAAAAGTAAGGTCTGCACGACGACCATTGAAATGCGCGATGGCGTAATTTGGTTTCAGCGCGGATCTGACGCAGGCAACATCTTGCAAACGCTGTTCACGGCCTGCGGCTGGAAGTGCCGGTTCCTCCCCAAAAACAAAGGAAAGAAATGAAACCTCGTTCACCGGCAATCGTTAGAAAATGGAAACGGTTGATGGCGGTGGGATGTTCTCACGGCAACCTTGCCGACCCTGCCGCCCTTGCCGCCGTCCTTCGCTTCAGGGACGCTTGGAAGCCGGACACGACCGTTCACCTTGGCGATGCCATCGACACCGCTGCGCTTCGTTCAGGGGCCAAGGGGACGAGCGACGAATCGGAGCCGATCTTGCCCGACCTCGACGACGGCTTGGAATTCATCGAGCAGTTGCGCCCTAAAATTTACTTCGCCGGCAACCATGAGGACAGAGTTTTTAAACTGGTCAATTCCACCAACGCTGTGGTGGCCATGTGCGCGGGCGAAATCCTGAACCGGATCCAGATGAAGTGCGACAAATTGAAATGCGAACTCGTCCCGTGGCATTTCATCACCGGCTGGCGGATGCTGGGTAATTACCGATTCGGCCACGGCTATCTGTTCAGCGAGAACGCAACCCGCGACCACGCGGAATCGGTCGGGAATTGCGTTGTCGCGCACACGCACCGCGCTGGGATGGCGAAGGGTCGGCGGCTGGATAATCCGTCCGGCTTCAGCGTGGGAACCTTGACCACCATTCCCAACATGGACTACGCGAAAGCCCGCCGATCCACGCTGTCCTGGAGCGCGGGATTCGTCTGGGGAGAATACACCGATGACCGCGCTGTGATTTGGCTTCACGAACAACCACGAACTGAAACAACATGGAGACTCCCAATTTAACCTCGAAAACCTCGGCCCAATTATTCGCCGCAATGGTTGCGGCGAAACTGAGCCGCTCGCCGAGACCGCCCGGCACCGTAACCGCCACCGAATTCGCAACTGACCACAACCTGTCGGCATCCCAGGCTGGCCGGCTGCTGAATGAGGCTTACGAGGCGGGCGCAATATGCCGCGAAAAGTGGAACGGAAACGGCCACGTAAAATACGTTTATCGCCTCAACAGCGGCACCATCACCAAGGCCGTTTCCTCTCGCGCTCGCGGCAAACAGGTCGAGCAATAGGGCCGGGACTTCTCCCTTGTGTCGGCAGGTTGCCAAAGGATTACAGCGAGGGCTTCACACGCGGAGCATTTCAGGGGCGGTCGATTCATTTCCTCATACTATATGGGTGCGACAGGAAAACAAGTCCCCGCCTCGCTGTTGACAATCAAACGACCTTTGCTTAACCTCCACAAATGAACATGAAATTTCTGACGGAATTCCGAAACAAAATCGTGGCCGGCGGTCGCAAAGGCGGCCTGAGCAAATCCCCGAAAAAGTCCGCTGGACAGCTTCGCCGCTGGGAGGAACACCGCGCAAAATCGATTTTGAAGCAGTGCAAGTAGTTGGAGCGCAAGGGATAAAAACTATCTTCAAAAATCGTGCGAATTCGCTAGACACAAAGCCCGTTTGATTCTACCTTGTCCACATCGAAGGGCCAGTAACCCGACGAGAACAAAAAATAGCATGACAACGAAAATCAACACGGGCGACACACTGACGGGCCGGAGCGTTTGCGATCACGACTGCATTTTCTCTGCTCAGGTAATTGAGCGGAAAGGCGGCTTCGCTAAGATCAGCTTCCAGAACACGATTAAGCGCGTGAAAATTCACGTCCTAGATGACGTGGAATTCATCTTCCCCGGTGGCCGGTATTCAATGGCCCCGGTGTTAAAGGCTTTGGCCGCAGCCAGTCATGCGGCGGCGTAACCAACCGGAGCGGCGGGGAAACTCGCCGCTCCAAACTGACAAAAATATGACAAATCTCAAATACATCACCAACCTCCTCGCCGAGCGCGACGAGTTGCGGGCTGCGTTGGAACGCGCCCAGAAGGTTCTCAACCTTGGATTCAATCCTGGCGGCGACGAGGACACGATCCTGATGATGCGGTCAACGCTCCAGCACGCGGCCAACGATTGCCGGGGCGCATTGGCAAAGGAGGGGAAATGAAATACCTGCTGATTATCTTCGCGGCATTGCCCGCGCTCGCTGGCCATCCCGACCCAGAGAGGCTGGCGGATGCGATATACCGGGCCGAGGGTGGGGCGAAGGCCCGCAGCCCCTACGGCGTTCTCAGCGTCAAGGTGCGCGACGAGGCCCACGCCCGGCGCATCGTCCTGGTCTCCATCCGCAACAACTGGACACGCTGGGAGCAAGCCGGACGACCCGGCGAATTCATCGATCACATGGCGAATCGGTGGTGTCCGATTGCCGCCGACCCCGTTGGGAATCGCAACTGGAAAGCCAACGTCCGAAAGATATACGGGGGTGCCAAATGAAATTATCAAATCCACCCAACGCAATCGAAGAGTTGAAGCTGGTCGAAGAATTAGCCTTCGAGAACTGGAAGAAATACAAAGCCGCCAAAGCGAACCACGATCACGCCGTGCTCTACGAAAAAGCGCAACGCGAAGTCATGCGCGACCTGATCAAATCCGCCGGGGTCTTGAATGGAGGTGCGCTGTGACGCCCGACGAGATCAAATCCGCCCGCAAATTCTTCGCGGAGTTTTGCCCGACGGCGGGAATGACCGCGACGGAAATCTGGAAGGCCGGCGGCTGGATTGCCAGCGTGCTCCGCGAACTCAACGTAATCAAGCGCGTCGGGACGGGTCGCTGGAATGAGCCGCTGTATGTCCTGGAGGAATCGAAATGAATCCACTCTGGGCAACCGACATGGCCGACTTGGTTGATCTGTTCATCAAGCGCGGACTCATCCGCCGGCCACGACCGATGACCGCCGAGCAGGCCATGGCGATGCACCGCTTGGCGCAGCGGGAGCACAGCGCAGAAATCAAACGCGCCTACCGGGCGAAAAGGAAAAACACGAAATGAACATTTACGAACGACCGATGAAACTCGCCGTGGAACTGGCCGACGTTCTCGCGGGAATCACCTACGCAAAAGCGGCAACGCCCGGCGATGATTTCCACCAGCATTTTGAGTTGAGTGCGGCGGCGGTGAAACTGGCGAACGAACTGGTGGCACGTCGAGACGTCGAAACCGCCAGGCTCGCGCTGCTGACATACTGGTGCTACGGGTGCGAGAAGGAAAAGATTGGCGAGCACACCGGAATGTTTCCCGCTTACTATTGCCCCGACTGCTCGGCACCTGAACGCGAAACGGAATCGGCCAGCGACCGACGCGCACGAATCGCCTGCGAAAACGGCGACATCAAACACGACCAATACCGGGAGGACGGAGAATGATTTGAGCCGGGCCGTCCCGCCTGCGTTTGCAGGATCGGGAACCAACACAACCGTTACTGAAAACAGCGGCTCTATTCGGCCCGGTTCTTAATTTCCGAAACAAAAACAACAACATGAAATCTGAAACAACATCCAAACTATTCGGCGCACTCGCCAAAGCTCAATCCGAAATGAGGCCGGTGCAATTCGACGCCGTAAACCCGTTCCTAAAAAACAAATTCGCCTCGCTCGGCGCGGTCATCCAGACCAGCCGCGCCACGCTCGCAAAACACGGGTTGGCCGTTTCGCAAATGCCGACCAGCGGCGAGAAGACCGTCGGCGTGGAAACGATCCTTGCCCACGAATCCGGCGAGTGGATCGGCTCGACCATCTCCCTGCCGCTTGGTGAGGAGAAAGGCAAATCTCAAGCGCAACTGGCCGGCAGCGTCATTACCTACCTGCGCCGCTACTCGCTGGCCGGCATCCTCGGCATGTATGCCGACGAAGACGGAGACGGGAACACACCGCCAACCGCCCCCGCTGCCCCGCCAACGCGTCAAGACTCACCGGCAAGGCCCACACCGCCCAAGCTCGCCACGGCTGGCCAGCGGGCAAATATGATTCAGCGGCTCTTGGAGGCCGGGAACACGGCCAAGCAGTTGCAGGAATTCGCCGTGAAAACCGGCCTCATCCTCTCGACGGAATCAGCGGAGGCCGATTGGCCGCTGGACAAGGCCGCGACGGACAAGGCGAGCATGGCCAAGATTCACGACGCCGTAAAAAAGTTCCTGGCCGGTGAAGATAACGTCCCATATTAACCCCCAACCAACACAACAAATGATAATCAAACTTAAACTTGACCTGACCAAAGTGGACAAGACGAAGCTGTTTCGAAGCGAGAAAACGCCCGCCGTCTATCTCGACGTGACGCTGCTTGAAAACAAGAACGGCGTTGACCAATACGGCAACAGCTTCATGGCCGTGCAAGACATTTCCAAAGAGGCGCGTGAAGCCGGGGAGAAGGGCGCGATCCTAGGCAACGGCAAAATCTTCGTGCCGAAAAACTCCTCGCCAACCGCGCAGGCCAAGGCATCACAGGAGGACGCCCCATGGTAAATCAAATTGTGTTCGACATCGAGACCGGGCCGCTGCCCGCCGCTGAAATCTTGGCGATGCTCCCGGAGTTTGACCCGGCGGAAGTCAAGGTGGGCAACCTGAAGGACGCGGAGAAAATCGCGGCGAAGATTGCCGAGGCGAAGGCGAACCATCTCGCAGACTTCACGGAGAAGGCCGCGCTGTCGCCGGTCACTGGGCGCGTGCTAGCCATTGGGTTGCTCGCCGGCCAGACGTTCTCCGTCATCGGACACGACGACGAGGCGCAACTGCTGCGCGACTTCTGGTGCGCGAGTGAAGGCGTGGAGTTGATCGGGTTCAACTGCATCCCTTTTGACCTGCCGTTCCTGATTCGCCGGTCGTGGAAGCTCGGCGTTCAAGTGCCGTCGCACATCCGGCACGGTCGCTACTTCGCGGACACCATCACCGACCTCCGCGCCGAGTGGCAGTTAGGCAACCGTGAGTTTCGCGGCGGGCTGGATTACGTCGCCCGCTTCCTCGGCGTCGGGGAGAAGACCGGCAGCGGGAAGGACTTCGCCGCGACGTGGGAATCAGATCGGCACGCCGCGCTGAAATATCTTGAGCACGACTGCCGATTGACGCTCGCCGTTGCGGAGAGAATGGGCGTAATTCGTGACGATTATTTTTGACGCACAATGAAATTGGAAAACTACATCAAGCTTGTTTACGGATTCAGCGGTGAATTACAAGCACCTGCGTCGATGGAATCAATCAATGCCATCGCCATGCCTCGGCGGTATTCTAATGGTTCCGTAACATGGAACGAGCTACGTTTCTGGCCGAATGGACGTGTGTCTTTTTTTCGGTTTAATGAAAAAAATCAGGATGCCTTAATTGTGCCAAAACTTCGCTGTAAAATTTGCGAAAGCGAACTCAAAACATACTCTGCAATGTGTCCGGATCGGGCGTGGAATTGGATTTGCAGGGAAAAACAGGCTGAGGTGATAGGCGGCGTATTATGGTCAGAAATAAGCGAAGACATGCGCCGCGCAATTTTACATGTCAGGCCGGCACCTGATGGGAATTGCGCCAGGTGCTTTTTGACACCAGCAGGCCAGAGGGAAAAACGAATCAAAGAACTCAATGCGCTGGTCGAAAAATCCCGTCAATCCATCACCTCCGCCGAGGATGAATTAAACCGACTCAACAACAAATTGAAAATGGACAAAGCGGCAGCAGAGCTTGCCCGACAAAAATCAGCGTCGAGAATTTCTGACAAGATGCGTTCAACGGCTTATTTCCAAACACTTCACGCGGTCAACTCATTAACCTAGCAACATTATGCAAATCAAAATAGACAAAGAAGCGGCGCAAATCATCGACCTAATCAATCGCGGCATCCAATGTTGGACAGATGCCGGAAAACTGCTTGCCAAGAACATGGATGAAGACCCGGAATTCATTGAAAAGATTTGCGACTTCTGCAAAGACATTTCGCCAGAGGCTCTTTATCGACTTGAGCAGGTTGGTCGAGGCCAGCTTCACCCCACACTTCTGCTGAACGATACGCCCGGCGTTCGACGCCTTCGCCGCCTGCCTTACTCGCTGCAAAAGAAGCACGCCACAGAACCGCTCACCGTGATTATCTCCGGCGGAGAAACGCTTGAAATCGACGTTCGCAATTTGACGCCGGGACAAGCTGCACAGGTTTTCACACGCGACAGCATCCGAACGCCAGCCGAACAGCGTGCGTTCATTGAAGATCGAGCCGTGATGTGTCAAGCGGTCAGCACGGGCGGACTGCCTTACCGAATCGTAGGCAAAACTCTGGTCGTGCTGACTGGTTGCAAATTTACAACGTCCGACCTTGCCGGAATCATTGCAAGGATCGAAGCGTGAACCCACTCGATTCAACGCGATCCGCCGCAAACGGTGAACTTGCACCGTCTGAACCTCATCCCGCCGCCTACGAAGCGAAGGCGTGGATAGCACAGCAGCCGCCCGAAGAATTGTACAAATGGCGTGAGGCGTTCGCGTCATGCGCCATCGAAGGCAACCGACTAGGTGACGTGTGCGCCGAAACACTGAATCGGCTTATGTCCTCAAAACCCGTCAGCGACCGATACCTTCTTGGCCTCGCGTGGACGATGCGATCGGGTAATTGGCCTAACGCAGAACTGAACGACAGCCGCCCATGAAACTCGAGATTGTCACGCCGGTTGCGAATGCGCGGGCGACATTCCAGCAGTTCAAAATCGTCATCACCGGACAAATCATGGGTGGGAAAAATAACATCATCATCACGCGCACCGGCCACCGATTCCCGAAGCCATCGTGGGCCAAATGGCGCGACGACGCCGTGCGGCAGGTGAAGCAACACATCCCTCGCGGGTTCACGCCGTTCTCCACTCCGGTCAACGTGAGGCTCGACTACATCGCCGGAGACAAACGACGCCGCGACATGCCCGCAATCGTTGACGCCATTTTCCACGTGCTGGAGAAGGCTGGAGTCGTCACCGATGACTGGCATCTGTGGGTCACGGAATCGTCGAGGGGATTCGACAAGCAAAACCCTCGCGCCGTAATTACATTTTTGTGAACATCGCCGCCACCGAAATCATCCCCGCGCCGACAAACTGCGCTCATTGCGCCAGCCCGGCAATCGTCCTACACCAAGAGAAGGACACGCGAAAACACCCGACGCCGTTGTGCGCTGATCATCTGCCGAAACTAACGCAACGGCTCAAGGATTGGCTCAGGATGCAAATGACAATTTCCGTAAAAAACAACATGAAAACCGAAACACTAATCCAAGCGGCTCAAGCCGCGCAGTTGCTTTGCTCATCTGTTCAGCAGGCGCACAAAGCCCACGTCACCCCTCTCGACTTCGCCGCCGAGATGGTGCTCTATGATTTAATGACCGATGCCCACAAAATCCGGCAACGGCTCGAAAGACTCGCGGGAGGTAAGAAGTGAACTACGAAGATTTCATTAACCAGAAATCGCAAATCGGCGGCAAAGCTGGATTCAAACCGCTGTTCATGCCTGATTTCCTTTTTGACTTCCAAAAACATCTTGTCGAGTGGTCGGTTGAAAAGGGACGGAGCGCAACGCTGGCAGATTGCGGTCTTGGAAAAACACCAATGCAATTAGTCTGGGCGCAAAACGTGGTGCAAAAAACAAACAAGCCCGTTCTGATTCTGACACCCTTGGCCGTAGGTCAACAAACTGTTAAAGAGGCTCAGAAGTTTGGGATTGAGGCAGCGCAATCTAGGGACGGGAAGATAGCGAAAAAAATTACAGTGACCAACTACCAGCAGCTTCACAAGTTTGATTGGAAGGATTTTGGCGGTGTTGTTTGCGATGAATCCAGCATCCTTAAAAACTTCGACGGCGCGATAAAAAGTGAGATTACGGAGTTCATGCGAAAGATTGAATACCGTTCGTTATACACCGCGACCGCCGCCCCGAATGACTACATCGAGCTTGGCACATCGTCAGAGGCTTTAGGCGAGCTTGGCTATATGGACATGTTGAGCAGATTCTTTAAGAACGGAACCAACAGCTTGCACCCTTCGATTGCTAAAGATAAAAAGCAGCATGAGATGGCTAAGTGGCGTTTTCGCGGCCACGCTGAGCAAGATTTCTGGCGATGGGTTTGCTCTTGGGCGCGGGCGGTTCGCCGCCCGTCCGACCTGGGGTTCTCTGACGATGGCTATCAGTTGCCGGAATTGTTAATGAACGAACACGTCGTCAAATGCAGGTCAAAGAATCTGGACTACCTTTTCGACATGCCCGCCGTCGGGTTGCAGGAGCAGCGATCAGAGCGCAGGCGCACGCTAACGGAGCGTTGCGAGATGGCCGCGAAGCTCTGCAATGAACACAAAGGATCGTCAATTGCTTGGTGTTTCCTTAACACTGAAGGCGACTTGCTGGAAAAGATGATTCCAGATTGCGTGCAAGTCTCCGGTGACGACGAAGACGAATTAAAGGAAGAAAAGATGTCGGCGTTTATGAGCGGCCAGACCAAAAACCTTGTCAGCAAAAGCATCATGGTCGGGTTCGGATTGAACATGCAATTTTGCCATCATCAAACGCATTTCCCGTCGCACTCGTTTGAGCAATGGTATCAGGCTGTTCGCCGCTCATACCGTTTTGGGCAAAAGGAAAGCGTCATCATTGACATGATAACATCCGAGGGGGACAGCAACGTCCTAAAGAATTTCAGACGTAAGGAATCAGCAGCGACAACGATGTTTGCAAAGCTGGTTTCCCTGATTAACAACGAACTGAAAATACAGACCGTAAACAAACACACTAACCAACTCAACAAACCATCATGGCTATAATCAATCAAACAATCACGGACAATTACGCGCTATACAACGGCGACAACATGGAAGTAATGGCAGACCTGCCGGACGACAAAATCGGCATGAGCATTTATTCCCCGCCGTTCTGCGGACTCTACAATTATTCCAGCGACCCGCGAGACGATTCTAACTGTTTGACTTATCAGGAGTTTTTTAAGGGATACGAATTCAAGGTGCGCGAGATTAATCGCATCACCATGCCGGGCCGACTGACTGCCGTTCATTGCATGGACGTTCCAGGAACCGGAAACGGTAACACGGCAAAGATGGGTGTCGGCGCAAACGTCGGCACCGGACTGATCGACTTCCCCGGCGACATTATCCGGCTTCACGAAAAATGCGGGTTTCAGTTCTGCGGACGCCGCGCCATCTGGAAGGAACCGCTCGGCGTGCGCTTGCGGACGATGGCGAAGGGATTGGCGCACCAGCAGATCGTTGAAGACTCCACGCTTTGCGACGTAGCATCGGCGGATTACCTTTTAATGTTCCGCAAGAAAGGGGAAAACAAGATTCCAGTTGCACACCCCTCCGGTCTTCACCGTTACTGCGGCGAGCGGGTTATGCCGCACGAATTGCAGGAGTTCAAAGGTCACAAGGGGAAACAGACCGAGAACCGTTTCAGCCATTGGATTTGGCGTCAATATGCCTCATCTTTTTGGGATGATATTCGCATCGAAAATGTTTTGCCTTACGAGGAAAGCCGCGACACTGACGACGAAAAACATTGTCATCCGTTGCAACTAGACGTGATTGAGCGGGCCGTTATTCTATGGTCAAACGAAGGCGAGATTGTTTTCACCCCTTACATGGGCGTCGGATCGGAAGTTTTTGGCGCGGTCATAAACGGGCGCAAAGGCATCGGCGCGGAGATTAAAGAAACTTATTACAAACAGGCCGTGAATAACTTAGCCAAGTCTGACGAATACACCTACCAACAGGACTTGATCAAAACTTGACCCCGCGCCCACTTGTGATACATTGAAGAGTGATAAATCACAGCGACCCCGGAAGGCCGCTTGGAAAAATAGACGAATGAACAGCAGACTTTTAACATCATCGCCCGTCGTGAACCGTGGGTTATTGCGCCGCACCCGCTGCGCCTCTTCCCGCCTTCCGCACGGCTGGGCGATGAACTTAGGAGTTTGCCGATGAACCGCC
>Ga0222712_10005018_pt1 | contig 13577 bp, 24 predicted proteins | sample C33_657DmetaG_FD_165043 | JGI IMG/M metagenome (GOLD analysis project Ga0222712, IMG submission 165043) | Estuarine water microbial communities from San Francisco Bay, California, United States - C33_657D | ecosystem: Environmental > Aquatic > Marine > Unclassified | place: USA: California...
ACAAGACGGAGTTCACTCGCTTGCTGGATGAGTTCTGCAACAATTACATGACGACCGTATCCAACATGGCGTTCGCGCAAGGCGATATGTTCAACCGTAACGACTATCCGGACGTATCCGAGGTGCGTAGCAAGTTCGGCGTAACCCTGTACACAAGCGAGATTCCGGTGGGCGACTACCGCTGTTCCATCGCGCAGGACTTGGCTGATGACTTGAACAACCATTACAGCAAGCAAGCCGAAACAATAGTTCAGGGCATCCTGAATGATCAGATGGAGCGGCTGGTCGATGTCATGCAGAGCCTGTCACATTGCTGTGGTGTGGATGAATACACGGGCAAGGACGGCGAGATGAAGCAGAAGAAACGCAAGATATACGAGGGCACGGTCGAGAAAGCTAAAGAGTATTGCCGTGTCTTCAAAGACTTTAACTTGATGAACGATTCGAAGTTGGACGAGGCGGTGTCACAGTTGGACGTGGCGCTGCGCGGTATCAATGCCGATATGCTGCGCGAGTCTGACGCAGCGCGTTCGCAAGTGAAAGACGAGATGGACGACATCCTCTCGAAGTTTGCCCCACGTAACATCTAATTAACGATTCACCCAACCCTGAAAGGTAATAGTCATCATGGCTAAAATAAACTTTGCGGATGCAGTATCCATCGAACAAGCCGCTTCGATCATTCCGGTTCTCTCTGCCACACATGAGGGAGAAGACGGTCACATCACACCGATCTTACTTAGCGAGCCGGGCGTGGGCAAGACATCGACTCTCAAGCTGATGAAGCAGCGGCTAGGCGACGAGTACGACTACATCTACGTGGACTGCCCGTCGAAAGACTACATGGACATCGCGGCGACCATCCCGAACCATGAGACCAAGGCGCTGGAGCAGTACATCGGTTCGCTGTTCAATCTGGACAATGGTCGCAAGAAGTGCATCATGCTTGACGAGGTGTTTAAGGTTCCCAAGCTGATGGGTGTGTTGTTTACCCGACTGATGCTGGAGCGTATGGTGGGCGACCGTGAGCTTCCGATAGGTTCTATCGTGTATGGCACATCTAACAACGGAAGCGATGGCGTGGGTGACAACATGCAAGCGCATCAGTCAGATCGTGTCTGCTTGTTGCCGATGTCCAAGCCTGATTGGCGTCAGTGGTGCAAGTGGGCGGCTGAGAACGGTGTGAGTGCTACGCTGCGCGCATTCGTTGCGATGAATCCCCGCATCTTGGCATCCTATCGTGATGGTGGGCAGGACAACAACGAGTTCATCTTCAACCCAAGCAGGTCAGGCAAGTTTGCATCGCCCCGTACTTTATTCAAGTGCAACCGTACAGTCATGAACAGAGACACTATTGGTTCAGGTGCGGCTGAAGTGATACTTGCGGGGATCATCGGTTTACCAGCGGCCAAGGCATTGTCGGTCTTCATCGACATGGAGAAGCAGTTGATTCCTGTCAAGGACATCATCGCCAACCCCGAGGGTGTGACTATGCCGGAGGACGTAGCTGCACTGTGCATGATCATGTTCAATGCAACGGATGATATTCAAACACAGGACGAGTTGTCTTCGTTCATGAAGTTCGTCAAGCGTATGAATCAGAGCGAGTTGCAGTCGATCTTTTTCACCATGCTCATGGGCAACAAGCGCACCGTCAAGCTGGCATCGAGCAACGATGACATCAAGGCGTGGACGAAAGACAATTACAAGTACCTTTAATCTAGGAGAACAACATGGCATACTTAACAGACGAGGAGCGCCTGAAGAAGAGTCACATCATTTTGATGCGACATCAAGAGACAGCGCTGTACGGCAGCATCATGATGATGGGCGAGAGTGAGGTAAAAGACGGTATCCCCACAGCCTACACCGACGGCCTTAACAAGCGGTACGGTCGGGAGTTCATGTCTCAGTTGACGGACGAGGAAGCACGGGCGGTGATCTGGCATGAGAATTTGCATGTCGGGCTGATGCACATCCCACGGCACAAGGACTTGATGAAGGAAGATGGGCTGTTGGCTAATGTAGCAATGGACATCGTGGTCAACAACATCATCGACAACGTGAACGACAAGACGCTGTGCAAGCTACCTAAGAGCGCAATCTTTGATCATGAGTTCGATGGCTGGTCAGTGCGTGAGATATACAACGAACTGAAGAAACAGAACCCACAACGTGGACAAAGCCGGACACAGCCGGACGGTAGCGGACAAAGCCGGACAAAGCCGGACGAATCCGGACAATCTAACGGTTCAGGGGAGGGTGAAACGATAAACATCAACGGCAAGCAAGTCACTGTCGAGGGTGGGGACGAGCATGACGGAACAGGTGTCGAGGCTACCCCTGAACAAGCCAAGGAGTTTGAGGAGCGGGTCGGTCGGGCATTACGTGAGGGCGGCATTCTTGCGGGGCGACTGGGCGCAAAGATTCCCCGTGAGGTAAGCGCATCTCTGGACAAACCGATTGACTGGAAGGAAGCAATGCGCGACTTCGTGTCCACTGCGGTACGTGGCAAGGACGAGTTGTCATGGCGGCGATTCAATCGCAATCTTTTGGCTAATGACATTCTTGCGCCAAGCTCAGAGTCAGAGACCATGACCGAGGTTCTCTTTGGCGGCGACACATCAGGGTCTATCACTCAAGAGATGATTAGCAAGGCGGCGTTCCAGTTGCAGCTAATTTGCGATTCAGTCAACCCTGAAACGGTACGTATCCTGTGGTGGGATACCGAGGTGCATGGTGAGCAGGTCTTTAGTGGCGATGTTAACAACATCAAAGACATTATCAAGCCAGTAGGCGGCGGCGGTACGCGCGTCTCATGTGTTGCAGAGTACATCGCAGAGAAGAAATACAAGCCAGACTGTGTGGTGATATTCACTGACGGGTACGTGGAGGACAGTATCAAGTGGGACATCGGTGTAGAAACTCTTTGGCTAGTCACAGAGAATCGTAACTTCGTTCCGCCCAAGGGCAAGATGGTCAAGATCGATAAACTTTGAGAGGGCATCATGAAAACATTCATTCATCCATTCTCAGTGAAGGTCACTGAGGAGCAGGTCGTATCAAACAAAGCGTTCCCGCTTGTGCGGGAATTGGCGCACAAGTATGACCTGATGGTACTCACACTGAGCGAACGCATAGACCGTAGCTTGGACATACTGTACCTGTCGCGCAAAGATGGCATCCCGATCTGTAAAGTATTCTTTATGGAAGACAAGGAGTCGTTTGCCATTCGTAATTGCATGACGGCTAAAGATCGTGGGCGCACAAGCGATGACAAGCTAACTTACTTTGGTAAGAGAGTTTCTTTTGTGATGAAGACTATTGAGAAAGAAGGTCTCATCCCGAAAGACACAAAGACATATTTTGATAGCACACTTGAACGCCCCATTCTTGCCGCAGTTGACAGCTTGTCATCGTCATACGGCGAGATACGCAAAGGAGGCAGCATAAGCGGCGAGATCATACACAGCTTGATCGAGATAGCTTTTGGCAATCGACATCTGTCTACCCTATCAGCAGAATCAATGACCAAAGTACAATCCGCACTTGACAAATACAGAGATGCAGATAAAACTAGAGTCGAGCGTCAACAAGAATTGAACGAGACGTTTAGCAATCCGGTGTGGGCAATTTTCCATGACGATACTGATTCGTTTTGCGTTGGCAAGATAAAGTTGTCTCCGATGTGGGGCAGCGCAAACGAGACAACACCCTCCTCTGTGGGTATGAGTATCGTCGAAGACTTTCGTCGCGTTGCGGATGTGACTGAGATACCCGAGTTGATTCCGACGATGGCGATGCTGAAGACTTCAATAGAACAAGCAAGACCGGATATTAAATACAACTTCGTCGGCGATAGCGGATTCTTTCCTACTAACTGGACGGGCGTGTCATCTAGTCTGCGTGTAATGACAGTTAACGTTGGCGATAGATGGAGCGGCAGAATGTTACTCAAACCCAAAATGATTATGGTTGCAGCATGAATGTGGATACAGAAGACACACCGATTGAAGAGTACAAGTGGATTTTTGAACCTGACGGACAGGTAAAAAGCCTGTCCCCGATGGGGCATGAGTTCGGTGAGGGGCTGTATCGTGTACCTGTTCAGATAGTAGATGAACAGCACACAGTGTATGTAGGCGACAACCACAAGCGGATGTTCGATGCGGATTCTTTGCCAGACTTTTTGAAGCACAAGCTGGCGATGATTACCGTTTCAGGTCAGGGTGAACTGTTAGATGAGCGGAGTCTCACTAGGCTGCATCTGTTTGCAACGAAGCGAGGTGATCTTGAATGTGTTGGTTGGCGTGTGTCCCCTAGCTTCTATGTTGTAGTCATGACTGATGCTGAACTTGAATCATTGAAGGGTACAAGGTGACACCTGAAGGTAAAGTAAAAAAGATTGGACGCGCCATAATGACCAAGATGGGGATGTATCACTTCCCTGCGTTCTCTGGTGGTTATGGGCGTTCGGGTGTCCCTGATGATATAGGTTGCTATCAGGGTGTTTTTGTTGCAGTGGAGTACAAAGCGAAGGGCGGTAAGCCAACCGCTCTTCAATTAAAAAACATGGACGACATACGCAAGAGTGGCGGCGTAGCATTACTTGTTGATGAGACAAACGTTCATCAGTTAGAGGAGTTAATAAACAATGAAATTCAAAGTCGTAGGTAAAGAAAGGCTGATCGTGCCTGATGTAGAACACGATCAGCGTATGAGTCCGCTAGACAATTTCCGGTGGACATCTGGGGCAGATGTACAAGCAGTGTGGCGTAAACACGGATGGCAACCGCCGACCGAGTATCGCAATGATTTTCTTTTTATGAAAAACAGAGAGGCTAAATAATTATGAAAAACAAACTAAGCGCAAGAGACTATCTATTGAAGTATTCTAGCGCAACAACTAAAGCGGTCATGCGCGCAACGGGTGTATCAGCTAAGACTGTTTATTCTGTACGCTGGAAGTTAAAGCAAGACGAGAAAGACCCAGTGAAAGATAAGGCGAATTCGGAAAGAGCGATAGCTCTAGCACGTCCGAAAATACGTATGCAAGGGTGTGGAGACTCTCCCATGCCCGATCCGGTCAATCATCCCCCCCACTACACCACAGGTGGTGTCGAGACCATCGACTTCATCGAAGCCAAGAAGCTCAACTATAACTTGGGCAACGTGGTGAAGTACATTACACGAGCCGACCACAAAGGTGACCGCATGGAAGACTTGCGTAAAGCCAAGTGGTATCTGGAGCGTGAGATTCTCTCCGCACACATCTGATCTGTATAGCGGTTCAGGGCAACCTGAACCGTTGTTTCTCCGAGGTATATCAATATGCAATGCCCCAAATGCAATGCTGGTAGTAACGTGTCCACTACAGTTCGATTAGATAAAGATACTAAGCGTCATCGCAAGTGTAAAGCGTGTGGCAATAATTTTGTAACTATAGAATCAATTGTCGAAAGCTTATCCGTAGGCAGACCCGCTAAACAGAAGCCAGTTCCCGACCCTAGAGGTATATACACACCTAGCGATGCCGTATCGTTGAAAATGCAAAAAGTTGAAACACGGCGAAAGAATGAAGATCGAGTGTCAAGTTACTACATAGAGGATGATTATGATAATTGAAAATATAAGCCTACGGCGCGTGTGGGAGTGGATCAATACCGTGTGGGCTAAATCTCTCGCCGCATTCGTCATGTTCTTTATTGGCATGAGCATTGGGCAACTGCAAACCGAGAGCCGCATCACATCTGACTGCAAATTTGCAGGTGCGTTCCGTGTGGAGATACAGGCATATAACTGTCAACGGAGGATTTAATGAAGCCGCCCGAGGTTATAGCCGCAGCGTTTTATGTAGCGATTGCCGTATTCAGTTTGTACTATGGCGCAAAAGTTATTTCAATGGAGCCACAGATACCATGCGGCGTGGCCGAGATCAGTCCAGACTTTAGCGCAGAAGACAGGGCGCGGTGTAGACAGATGAGGGGGCATAAGCTGTGAACAAAGTTAATCAGGACACGTATGCAAAAGTCTTGAAGCTGTTACTGACGCGCCCTGTATCAGCGCATGAGGTTGTCAACGAGACTGGGCTACACATAGTTACAGCACAGAGCCTGATGAGAACGTTTAGACAGCACGAGATCGTCTACGTGTGTAATTGGCGACAGGATACGAAAGGGCGTGACGCTATCCCTGTGTACGAGATCGGCTTTAAGAAAGATAAACCACGGCGCGCTATGACTCAAGCGCAAAGACAACAACGGTGCAGAGATAAGAAGAAAGGGAAGATATGAACAGAGAAGAATACAACATCCTGTTTCACAAGGTAGGGCTAAACCGCGTGGCGTTCAAAACGGTGAACGATTGTGATGAGGAAATACTTGCTTTGGTGAACGAAGCACTCCGCGCCCGATTAGCGCAGCCTGAACCGGACTTTTCAAAAGCTGGATTTGGAAAGCCGCAGAGCGAAGAAGGCTGCGCCGGATGCGGCAAGCAATCATCGGAAGGCTGGGCGCTGTACTGTGTTAAGTGCAATGAGCGTGAGTGGGTTGGGCTGACGGACGAGGAGATGCGGGAGATATGGGATAGAAGCGGATGGTACGTAACTTTGTTTAAAGCAGTCGAAGCCAAGCTGAAGGAGAAGAATACATGACTGTCACAAACCAACGGTTGGTTGAGATACTGACCACGGCAATGGATAAACCCGAGATAGCGAACGCTCTGATACAGCGAGTGATAAACACACTGAATAAACAGCCTGAACCGGAGCCGTTACCCGCGAAATCCAAAGGCGCGTTAAGCCATGAAGAAAACAAGCAACACAACAAAAAGATTTTGGACAAGTTTTATGCAGAGAACGCGCATCTTTACACCGCCCCACCACAGCGCGAATGGCAAGGGCTGACGGATGAGGAGATCAAAGAGATCGTTGGTCCGTGGGGCGGCGAACCGATAAAGGGTTACACACGCGAGTTGATTGACAAGATCGAAGCCAAGTTGAAGGAGAAGAACGGTGCCTGACATAAAACTATACGACTACCAGAGAGAGCCGCATAACCCGCGAGTTAAGTTCACAACAAGTTATCCGATGCCGAATAAGAAGTCAAACACGCTACACAGCAATGCGCCGTGGGTGGACAACCATATGCTCTGTTGCTACTACGACGATAAAGAGAATCTTATTGGAGTGCGGTTCGTCCATAAAGACGGGAAGTATGTTGACTTGATAAAGGTGGAGGACGCATGACTGAACAAGACTGGCACGACATTTGGGAACAATACGACTGGCATTCTTATGACATAGATGAAGAGTTCCAAAAAGAAATGGTTGCAAAGCACGGCGAGGCACACTACTACATGGACGATGATGAAAGTTGGAAGAGGCAGAAAGCTTTGATTCAAAAACTTGTTGAGGCCAAACTGAAAGCCAAGAATGCCCAAGCCACCGAAGTATGACCCGCACTGGCAAGCTGTGATCGACGGCTATCGTATGGGCGTGATGGGTGTCATTAACAACATCAACAAGGGAGAGGTAGAAGCTACCGAGCTTGAGAAGCTAAACAACTTCGCGCAGTTCGCACTGGCACTGATGCAGATAAGCGGGCGGGACAAGTGGGAACGAGCGAAGATGAATGCGGAGATGATGATGTACTTAAAGGAGAAAAAATGAAACTGCAAAAAACTTTTGACGAACGCAAACGCGAGTGGCAAGATTACCACCGCGAGAACCCTCTTATCTGGCAATACTTTGAAAGGTTTGCATTTGAAGCTGTTGCCAAGCGCCATAAAAAAATTAGTCATTGGCTAATCATTAATCGTATTAGGTGGGAAGTTTATATACTCACTACCGGCGAAGACTTTAAGATCAGTAATAACTTTATTGCTTTTTACGCTAGGCATTGGCGGGAGACACACCCGCAGCATAAAGAGTTATTTAACATTAAACGCATGATAGGAGAGCCAGAAATTTTATGAACGATACAAAGTTCTGTACAGGCTGCCAGATGACACGACCTAAAGAGGGTGGCATCATGAAGAAGTCGGGAAAGATTATCCGGTGGAAGTGTCTCAAGTGCATCGAGAGAAAAAGTTTTAGTCCATACACAAAAGGGGAAAAGCATGGAGAAAGAAATACTAGCAGCGTGGGCTGACATCGAGCAATATTTAATCTGCTTATCTTACGACGGTTCACCCGAAAGCGAATTAGTTCCGTGGTCAGCAGAGTCTGACTTAGATGGTTTCTATGGGTTGCAAGGCGGTGGGCTAACACCTCTAGCGGCTGTTGAGAACTTCGTGCATCAGGTACAAGAATTACGTAAGTACAACAACGAAAACCACGGGGTAAACAATCAATGAGTTTAGTCACCCTTGACTGGGAAACCTACTACGCCACAGGGTTTGGTTTTAAGAACCTGACCACTGAGGAGTACATCCGCGACAAGCAGTTCGAGGAGATTGGTGTGGGCATCAAAATCGATGACGCACCGGCGTATTGGGTTTCAGGTACACATGAAGAGATAAAGAAACACCTAACAGAAGTGACAGACTGGACGGACGCCGCCCTGCTCTGTCACAACACCCTTTTCGACGGGGCGATACTTGCTTGGCGTTTTGGTATTCGCCCCGCTTTTTATTTAGACACACTGTGCATGGCTCGTGCGCTTCATGGTGTGGATGCAGGTGGTAGCCTCGGCGCGTTGGCTGAACGCTACAAGATCGGTGAGAAGGGCGATGAGGTAAACAATGCTTTGGGCAAACGCAGGGCAGACTTTACCCCCGTAGAGTTGGCACGGTACGGTGAGTATTGCAAGAATGATGTAGAACTCACCTACAAGTTGTTTCACATGATGGCCCCGCACTTTCCCGGCGATGAGATAAAACTTGTTGATATGACGCTGCGGATGTTTCTTGAGCCTGTCTTTACGGTGGACGATGCGCTGCTGGTACAACGCTTGGAAGACTTGAAGAAAGAGAAGAAAGAGTTATTGGCGACGTTGAAAGTAAAACTGGAGTGCGAAGATGAAGAATCTGTTCGAAAGAAGTTGGCAAGCAATAAGCAGTTTGCCGCACTCCTTGAGGGACTTGACCCACCTGTTAAGCCGCCTCTCAAAATCTCCCCTGTCACAGGAAAAGAAACATTTGCTCTGGCAAAGAACGACGAAGGTTTTATTGCACTATCGGAACATGAAAATCCACTCGTTCAACAACTCTGTGCAGTCAGACTTGGAACTAAATCAACTCTGGAAGAATCTCGCATCACAAGATTTATCGACACCGGAAAGCGAAATCGAGGATTACTGCCCATCCCCCTTAAATATTACGGCGCACACACTGGACGATGGAGCGGTTCAGATAAAGTTAATTTCCAGAACTTACCAAGCCGAGATAAGAAGAAGAAAACCCTCAAGAATGCAATCCTCCCACCAGACGGCTTCGTGGTCATTAACTGTGATTCCTCCCAGATCGAAGCACGGGTGCTGGCTTGGTTGGCGGGGCAAGACGATGTGGTGGAGCAATTCGCCAGCGGTGACGATGTCTATTCAATCTTTGCCTCAAAAGTTTATAACCGCACCATAACCAAGAAGGACGCAGAGGAACGCTTCGTTGGCAAGACCTGCATCTTGGGGCTAGGGTACGGCACTGGCTGGAAAAAGTTACAGCACACGTTAGTTACTGCACAACCGATCAGCGTCTCGCTTCCTGACGATGAATGTCAGGCCATAGTAAATCTTTATCGAAATGTTAACGACAATATTATTTCCCTATGGAAAGAGTGTGACAGCGCGCTGATGGAGATTGCTAACTGGGACACCAAAAGTGACCCGTTTTATCTGGGGCTGCATGAGGTGTTACAGGTAACGGACGAGGGCATATCCCTGCCCAATGGGTTGATGATCCGTTACCCCGGCCTACGATTTGACACGAGCGAAGCCAAGTCTGGGTACAAATACAAGTCCCGCAAGGGCATGGTCAATATCTGGGGCGGCACAGTAGTTGAAAATGTAGTCCAAGCGTTGGCTAGAATTGTTGTAGGCGAACAGATGCTTGCTATTAATGAAAGGTACCGAGTCGCTCTGACTGTACATGACGCAGCGGTGGTCGTTGTACCGGAGGCGGAGTGCGAAGCGGCTATGAAATTCGTCATTGAAAAGATGTCCATCCCACCAGCTTGGGCTAAAGGTTTACCTGTTGCATGTGAAGCGAAATGGGGGCATAGTTATGGTGAGTGTTAACAAATAAAGGTAATTCATGCAGCCCATCAAGTGGTCGTTCTCTGGCCTGAAACAATACATTAACTGCCCAAAACAATATCATGAAGTCAAGGTACTTAAACGTTATCCAGTTAAAGAGACAGCGCAAATGCTATACGGCACTAGCGTTCACGAAGCGCTGGAAAACTACGCGAAGAATGGAACAGAATTACCCCACAACTACAAAAGGTTTGCGCCCTTGGTTGACCCGTTGCTGGAGATCGATGGTGAACGGTTTCCTGAATACGAGATGGCGCTGACCGTAGACAAAGAGCCGTGTGGGTTCCATTCAGAAGAATACTGGGTGCGCGGTATTGTTGACTTACTTATTGTCTCAGGGGATACAGCGTTCATCGTTGACTACAAGACTGGCAGCGACCGCTACCCTGATGTAAAACAGTTAAGGTTGATGGCGTTGATGACGTATCAACACTTTCCGCAGGTAGAGAAGATCAAGGCGGGGCTAATGTTTGTGATGCACAACAACTTTATTACCGAAGACTATCATCGGGGACAGATTCCAGCATTGTGGAATAGCTTTAACGGCGACCTTGCACGTATGAAGATGTCGTATGAGAATGGCGCGTGGCAGATGAATCCTACGCCGCTGTGCGGCTGGTGCCCGGTGACAACGTGTGAACACCATAGGAGTCGATGATGAGAAGCTGGGGAGAATTTCACGTTGAGCCGATTGAAGCTGAAGAGTGGGATGAAGAATATTTTCCCGGCAGAAATCACCCGCATCAGAGGGCTATATGGCGAGGTATTGATCTGACAACGATGTACAACGACGAAGTACACGGAGTAAGGAATGCACAAAAATCTTCCGACTGTAGAGCAACTGCGGAAGTCGAGCGAGAGAATGTTTAGACGGATGCTATTGTCCAACGAACTAACACACGGAGAACCAAATGCCATACGTCAACAAGCCGAGGCCGTACAAAAAAGAATACGAGCAAGAGAAAGCAAGAGGCGAACACCCTGACCGCATGGAGCGCCAACGTGCGCGTCGTGCAGTAGATAAAACAGGCGCGGACAAGAATGGAAACGGTAAAGCTGACAAGCGTGAAGGCAAAGACATTGCCCACGTAAAAGCTTTATCAAAAGGCGGTAGCAATAAAGACGGCACTCGTATAGAATCCCCTGCCAAGAATCGTTCTTTCAAACGTGCGTCATCTGGTGCGTTAGTGTCAGAGACAAGCAAGCGCGAGAGAAAGAAGTAAGACTACGGGCGAAAACGGAAGTGCTGGCAGGAGACTTTGGTCAGTTCACTCCGCACGGAAGTAAGTAGCCCACCAACAAGGTGTTTGCCATAAGGTGTGAGTGGGCGGGGTTTTTTCCGCAAGGGCTTTCTCCCCATTAACCGCATCAGTTATTTAGTGTCTACCCTTTCTTGCAATACTCCTGACACGGATATAACCGACTAACCCCCGTAAGGGGTCACGTTAACTTTACAGTGAGGCAAAATTGAATGATATTAAGTTTACAGTTGTAGACGACGCCGCCCTACAGTTTCGCACACCCAATCAAGTTGCAGATCAAATCCTGAATTACGTTAAGAAGAGTGAGATTCTTAACCGAAGCGATGACGAGACTGAAATTATTGTTTACTGGGGGAACGACGAAGCGTCTTTCTTAGCCGACTCCTTTGGCTATAACAATATCCCCTCAACGATACTCCGAGATTACAACTGGCCGGGTCTATTTACGCCGTTTGACCACCAGAAAACTACTTCCTCATTCCTAGCCAATCGTCGGCGTGCATTCTGTTTTAACGAAGCGGGTACAGGTAAGACTTCATCAGTCATCTGGGCGGCTGACTATCTGATGTCCTTGGGGTTGATCAAGCGTGTGCTCGTGGTGTGTCCGATTACGATCATGTATTCCGCATGGCAAGCCGACGTGTTTAAAACAGCTATGCACCGAAGCGTAGGCGTTGCCTATGGCCCTGCCCCAAAGCGTAAGAAAATATTAAACGGTGAGTACGACTTTATCGTCACTAACTATGACGGAGTAGGCATCCTGCACGAAGAGATTAAGAACGGCGACTTTGATCTGATCGTGGTTGACGAGGCCAACGCATACAAGTCCACAAGCACTGTGCGCTGGAAGCTACTTGCCAAGCTGATCAAACCTGAAACCCGGCTATGGATGCTGACCGGCACACCGGCATCGCAGTCCCCGCTTGATGCGTTCGGCCTAGCGCGTTTGGTTGCCCCACAAAGGGTTCCGAAGTACAGCACAGCGTGGCGGGACAAGGTTATGAATCAGTTAACGCGGTTTAAATGGGTTCCCAAACCGATGGCTAGACAAACCGTATTCGACGCATTACAGCCAGCGATTCGATTTTCCAAAGCCGAGTGCCTTGACTTGCCAGAGGTGTTGTATCAGACACGAGAAGTGCCACTGACCGTGCAAGCTGCCAAGTATTACAAGGTGCTGAAAGAAGACATGTTAGTTGAAGCAGCCGGTGAGCAGATAAGTGCAGTAAATGCAGCGGCGCGTCTTAGTAAATTGTTACAAGTGTCAGGCGGCGCAGTGTACTCCGACACAAGGGAAGTTATTGAGTTCGACATAGCACCACGGCTAAGAGCGTTAGACGAAGTGTTGGAGGAGACAGTCAACAAGGTGCTGGTGTTTGTGCCGTTCACTCACACTATTGAACTTGTTTCACGGCACTTAACAGAGAATGGCGTCACCAATGAAATAATTAACGGAGCGGTATCTGCTGGCGAACGGCAACGCATAGTTAATAGGTTTCAAACGGCGGCAGACCCACGAGTGCTAGTCATTCAGCCTCAAGCCGCATCACACGGTGTCACGTTAACTGCTGCCGACACTATCGTATTTTGGTCTCCTGTTATGAGTGTAGAAACATACATACAGTGCATTGCACGTATTGATCGCGTGGGGCAGAAGAATCGTATGACAGTGGTTCACTTACAAGGTTCAGAAGTAGAACGAAGAATGTACAAGATGTTGCAGGGCAAAGTTGATTCACACGAGAAACTTGTTGATTTGTATAAATCAGAGATGGAGGGAAGCTATGAATGATATGGAAGAATTAGTTAAAACCTACTTGACTATTAGGAACGAGCGTGAAAAGATTGAGGCTGAATTTAAAGAGCAGGACACTGCACTAAAAGCCGAGATGGCTACGTTAGAGCAAGCGATGTTAGCGGGATGCAATGAGATCAAGGCAGACAGTATCAGAACCCCTCATGGCACCATTATGAAAAAACTTTCAGAAAGGTTTACTTGTTCAGACCGAGATAACTTCAATAAGTTTGTGCTTGAGCACGGCGCTGTTGAATTGTTTGAAGGTCG
>Ga0222712_10005020_pt1 | contig 13572 bp, 11 predicted proteins | sample C33_657DmetaG_FD_165043 | JGI IMG/M metagenome (GOLD analysis project Ga0222712, IMG submission 165043) | Estuarine water microbial communities from San Francisco Bay, California, United States - C33_657D | ecosystem: Environmental > Aquatic > Marine > Unclassified | place: USA: California...
GATATTGGTAATAAGTTATTGACTGATTTAGATTTTAGCGACTTAAATCATACATACCAAGCGAGTGATGTAATTGCAAGTTTTGACCATGATAAGGAAGACGGTTACAAATATGTGCTACCTATCACCGACGACGCTCAATACGATCTAACGGAAATGAAACCTGCTGTTTATGTTTGGCAGTATCTTAACCGTATCTTTTCAAACGCTGGATATTCGTATCAGTTTGACGAAATGGTGCAAATTGGTTTTGATAAGTTGCTTATCCCTTACAACGGTGGTAAATCAAAGATTAGTACTTTAGTTCAAACGGAATCAGAGGTTATAGCGGAGGAAACAACATCGCAGGAATCGACGGGTTTATTTATTCCAATTAATAATACTCAAATATTTGATAAGCTAGATATTACAACTGAAATAGAGGACACCAACGGATATTATAATCCAACACTTTCACAGTACACAAGTCCATTTGCAGTATTTGCTCCGACTAACTTAGACTATCAATGTGAGATTGACTACGAATTAATATTTAGAAACAACGAAGTAGGGGCGGTTTATTTGAGTGGTTTAATTGAAAGTAAACCGATGCTTGCAGTTTTAAATACTTCATCACAATCAAAGGGTTTTGCTTATTGCTTTGCTAATTCTGTAAATCCAATTTGCTATATTGACGGTTCTGGAAACACTGTTATAGATTCTACTTTTGCGGGTTACTCAAATTTACCAAGTGGCGATACAATTATTTCAAATGGTGTTAATAATGTTACAGTAAGTTGTACAGGAATAGCAATAGGTGAAGTATTAGAAATTGGAGCATTGACACAATTAAGCACACCGCCACAATTCTTTCGGGTTTCCGACAATCAACCTGCAGACGTTACCTTTTCAATTCAGGTTAACTCAATCAAAATTCGTATAGTTCCAAGTGGCGAAAGTTTAGGTTTCTCGTTTCCAGTTGTGATGAATGATTTTATACCGTCAAACATAAAGCAAAGCGACTTTTTAAAGTCATTGTTTACGATGTTCAATCTATTTGTCATTCCTAATATTGACAATCCGAAAGACATAATAATAAAAACTAGGGATAAATACTACGACGAGGGAACGGTTAAAGATTTCACGCAATTACTTTGTAAGGAGTTACCGCAAACACTTACTTTCCTACCTGAGTTAACAGCTAAAAAATTAACGTTAACCTATTCAGACGACACTGATACGTTAAATGTAGGGTATAAAAAGAACGTTAATGAAACGTATGGACAAGTTCAATATATTTTCGACAACGAGTACATAAAGAACGAAGCAATTAACAAAGTAATATTTGGTGCAAGTCCATTTATTACCGCTCCATTTGGCGCAACTGTTTTGGGTATTAACGGAAGCGAGCCAAAGACACTACCTAGAATAGTTTACGATGGCGGAAAATTACCGTGTGGTTACTATCAAATAAACGATACACCTACTCAATGGTTAAGTGTTAATGAATATCCATACGTCGGACATTTTAGTGCGCCTGTAAACGCTGATAAAGATTTTAACTTTGGTACGTGTGACTATTACTTTGAGAATAATTACGGGGTTATTCCTTACAATAATTTAGGCAATACTTATTGGCGTCGCACAATGGCGCAAATTAATAGTGGGACACTTTACTCTGTTTATTTGAACATTAATAGTTTTCAAGTTGCAAACCTTAGACTAAATGATAAAATTTATTTAGATCGTGCTTATTGGATAATTAACAAGGTTATTGACTATGATGCAAACAGCAACGCACCGACAAAGTTTGAGTTGCTTAGTGTAGACCAAGAAATAACTTTACCAATTTTCCCGACTAGAAAACCGACAAAACCAAGCAAAGGTGACGCGGGCGTTAGTGTACCGATAAAGGATATTATTAAAGACCGTTATAACTCTCTAACTAGTGATAGCGCAAGCGGTGGCGTTTATGTTTTGGGTAAGTCAAACCAAATACTAGGGACTGTTAAAAATGCGATTATCATCGGTGACGGTAACGTAGTACAAAAAGACGGTCTTTATACACCAAGCATAACGATTAAAGGAACGGAAAACGTAATACCTACTGCAACGTTCAAAGCGTTGGTTAGTCAGGTAGGTACAGCGAACCCTACAATGGATATTGCAGTTGACCAATTTGGGTTGACAATTACAAGAAGTGGAATAGGAACTTATAGGATTACTTCAAGCGGTTTGTTTTTAGGTCAGGTAATTTGTTTAGCTCAATTCTCAAAAGTAACATTGGGATTAATTGCAATAGGTAGAATTTCAGATTCAATAGTTGAAATAAATACGCTAAATTTACTCGGAATACTTACAGATGGAATACTAGATAACACAACAATAATAATTGAATCATGGCAGATAAGGTAATAGACGTAGAGATAAGAACAAACACGACGGGGATTAAATCACTCCGTCAAGAATTACGCGAAACAACTATTGCTTTACAACAAGCAACCGATCCAGCATTGATTGAACGCTTACAACAAAAAGCGGGTGAGTTAAAAGATACAATGGCGGATGTTAACGCTACGATTGAGGCGACTGCGGGTAGCGCAACTGAAAATCTAGCCAAAGGATTAGGTAAAGCTACAAGTGTAGGGATAGCGGGTTTTCAAGGTCTTATTTCTGCTCAAGCTTTATTTGGTGACGAATCGAAAGCGGTTACTGAAACCTTAGTAAAACTACAAGCGTTGGCGGGTTTAAGTGAGGCGTTAAATTCATTGGGTGCTTTAGGTGATACAATGACTGAGATAAGAGCTTCATTTGTTGCAGCCGCTTCAAAATTGGGTTTACTTACCACAGCGAAAGAAGTTGATATTGTAGTTACCGAGGGGCAAATATTAGCTACTGAGGGTGCAACGGTTGCCACAAATACGCTAGGTAAATCAATGAACGCTTTACCGATATTCGCTATCATTGCGGGACTTACTGCTGTTGTTGCTGCTATTGCTTATTTCGCTAGTCAAACAGAGGAGGCGGTAATTACTCAGGAGGATTTAAACGAAACAACCAAAGCAACGGCAGATGCTTTTTCCAAAGCAAAGCAAAATGTTAACGAGGTAGGATTAGCGTTTGAAAATGCAAGCAAAGGAGTAGGAAGTAAAAAGAAAGCGTTAGAACTATACAACCAAAAGTTTGGGGACACTTTAGGGATAGCGAAAGACTACAACCAAGCGGAAGCGATATTCACAAAGAACGCTGATACTTACATAAAGGTTTCGGCATTAAGAGCGAAAGCGGATGCGTTTAGAGCGTTGTCAGCGAAAGCAAGTGCAGATGCGTTTATAGCAAGTCAGGAAACAGAAATTTCAGCTTTGCAAATGGCAGAACTTGCAAAGACATTAATTTTAAAAGGCGAAAAAGCCGCTGCTGCAGAATTACGTCAAAGCATAAAAAACGAGCGTAAGGAAGCACAACAAGAAGCCGACAAAAGAATACAAGCCTTAGATGACGAAGCAAATAAATTTGCAACCCAAGCAACAAAATTAGAGGGTACATTAGTAACTATTAAACAAGAATCTGAGGTTAAGAAAAAAGAGATTGACAAAATTTCTGAAAGCGAAAAGAAAAAGAATTTAGAGGACTTTTATAATTCATTGGTAAACATCAATGCAAAAGAAGTCAAACTTTATGAAGCGAAAATTGCAGAGATAAAAAGAATCGATGCAAATAAACTAGCATTTGATATTGAGGAAGCGGATAAGGCATTAATCGCAAGAACGCAAGTTTTAGACCGTCTCAGTATTTTACAAGCTGAATTTGATGAAAATGAAAAAGCAATAGCAGACGCACGAATCCAACAAATCAAAGATAACCTAGCAATTGAATTAGAAGCAATAGGCGCAAACGAAAACGCAAAGGTAGAGGCGAAATTAAAAGCCGATATTGAGATAGACAAAATTCAAAAAGCCGAAGCAACAAGGGAAAGAGAATTACAGCGTTCTAAATTTCAAATGACAAGCGACGCATTTGGCGCTATTTCTGATTTGTTAATGTCATTTAATACCAACAACGAGAAAGACGCAAAAAAACAGTTTAACATAAACAAAGGCTTTGCATTAGGTCAGGCTTTTATCAATACTGGTTTAGCTGTAACGGGTGCGTTAACGGCTGGAGGTAATCCAATTAAACTTGCAACGGGTGCGCAATTTGTAGAAGCAGGAATAGCAGCAACAATTGGAGCGGCGAATATTGCAAAGATTGCGTCAAGTAAATTTGGCGGTGGTGGATCAGGTGGTGGTGGTTCTATGAGCGCACCCAATCCAAGTTCAAGTCAACAACAACCAAGTGCAACACCATCGTTTAATTTATACGGTAGTGGTGGAACTTCAAACAATCAAAACGCTGGCGGTGCAAACGGTGGGAACGGTCAAAATATTACGGTAACGGCGGTTGTAAGTGAAACTGATATGACATACACACAAAACCGTGTTATTGCTATGAAATCTAGCGCATCGTTATGACAAGCAAAGCAAAGTTCAATAGTCAATTAGGCGCATGTACAAGAACCTTAAACGCTGAAATAAAGAAAACCATTATTCAAGTTAAAGCGGTTGATACTGGGTTAATGAAAAACAGTACTAAGGTGAAAATTGATTTTGATTTTAACACGGAGGTTTTCACAATAAAGGGTATTAAAACAACTTTTTATTTTAAATTTGTAGACTTAGGAACAATTTACATAAAGCCTAGAAACATAACACAAAAGACACTTGCAAAGGACAATGTAAAGAAAGCATTTGATAAACTTTACGATGTGTGGATAGATTACCAAATAGATAGAGAATTCGAAGTAATACAACCAAAGTATGGCATTTAGAACACCCCGAGATATTGACCGTAGATACACACGTAAATTCAAAGAGATAATCTTAAATGCGCCTTTGATTGACACTCGCGCGCTTTATAAATCCATTGACGTAACGGCTGAAATAGATTACGACTTCGGAACATTTATGTCAAGTAACTACACATTTACGGTAAAGATTTATGCTGAGCCGTATTTGTGCTACCACATTATACCTATGCAATTATTATCATGGTTTAGAAAGTCACGGTCATTTGACAATACGACGCAACGTTACAGGCAGTATTTTAGAGCCTACCTGCAAAATGAATATCCGTTATTGAGATTTGATAATATTACGTTAGAACTAGCGAATATCATTATCGTTAACCAACCTGAGGGCGGTGGTAGCTACAATTTCTTTTTAGAGGGTTGATTCTTTGTTTCAAGTGAAAGCCAATTGAGTACCATGATATGCGGTAATTTTGTAACTTCATTTGCCTTTGTAATATCACCTTTTGATAATTGGTAAATAATGTTTAGCCAATTTTCGGTGGTACTTTTTTTCTCTTTTGCTTCCTTTTCTTCTTCTTCTTCTTCTTCTTCTTCTTCTTCTTCATTATCCTCAAATAATCCTTTGTAGGTATCTAAAATTTGCAAACGGTATTTAATGTAGTTTTCTAGCGTGGCGTAGTGGTGTGTAATTGGTTCGCTCAATATCTTTTCACATTCAAAGGTAAGCGATTCGTAACCTTTAATCGTTGCGCAAATTCTAACAATATTCTCAATCGGTGGCTTTTCAGTACAGTAATTTTCAAGGTCAATGAAATTACCAAAGGTCAAAGGTTTAAAATTTGATTTTGTGTTGACGGGTGGTAGAGTATTAATCCAATCATATTTAGTAAGTATTTCGTTTAATTTGTCTTCATACAAATCAAAATAATCATTGTCTGTAATAATAGAAATCTTTTCTAAAAACAATTCCAAAGGAGTTAAATCTTGTGAATCCAACTCCTTTATTTCAATGTATTGTGCAACCGTTACACTATCCCAATTAGACAAGGTCAAAGATGTTTTGTGAAATTAAATTAATGTAAGGAATAGCAAAATCCGCTTTGACATAATCCTCAAATAATTTTGCTTTAAGTTCTAAATGCAAGTTTTCATAATGTTCATTATTTGTCAAATCCTCACGTTTGAAAATCAATGCTAAAATGTAGCTTACAAGGTTGCTTGTTTCTTTACCTTGCGCTAATTTGATTCTATTTTTTTGGATTTCCTTTTCCAAGCAAATTAACTCTTTTGCTTTAAGTTTAAATTCTTTTCCCTCAAATGCGACGTAGTTGTAACCTTTCATCTCAATTTCATTTTGAAGCTGGATATTTTTTGCTTTAAACACATTGAAGTTTTTAATAAGGTCAACCATTGCGTTAGCATCCATATCATTGTCAGGTAAGCCAAGCACCTTAAAAATAGCCTCAAATTTTTCAGTAAGTACCAAGTCAGGAAAAGACATGATAGTAACAATTTTATTTAATTCATGTAAGTCTATTTCATTCGCTTCGTTACGAAGTTCAAACGTTTCATTGTCTAATTTTAGATTAATCATAATTTACATTTTAGGACAAAGATAAGAATTTACCTATTACGTTCATGTTACCAATCTATAATCTTTCAATTGATGAGTGCGACGCTGAAAACGGTGAGTATTTAGGCGTATTAGAAATTGCAAATACAGCAAACCCCGCAATAATGATTAAGGGTATTGCATTGAGTGACATCAAACAAATGATTTTCAAAGATGACTTAAAATATAGGATAGCAAGTCCTGTTTTAATTCCATCAAAAATATACCGTAGAGACGAACAAACGGGCGAAGAATATTACGTAAACGTAACACCTCAAATCGTTGAACAAATGTTTGTTAAGTTCCAAAAGGATAGAAGTGGAAAAGACGTTTTTAACGATGAACACGACGAAGCGAAACGAGTACCTAGCTACATTCTTGAAACTTGGTTAGTTGAAACGCCAAAGACAGACAAATCGCTAGTTACTTACGGTATTGAGTGCCCTGAGAAAACATGGTTTGCAGTTCAACAATTCACAAATAAACAAGCGTATTTTGATTGCGTGGATAGCGGAAAGATTGGATTTTCTATTCACGGTGAAAGTGCTTTGAAATTCACAAAACAAGAAATTATTAAACCAATAAATATGAGCAAAAAGAGAAAGTTTGTCGCTCAATTCACGGAAGCAGTCGGAACGGATAGTGGTGAAGTAATCGTTACAGCGGATGTACTCGAAGTGGGTGCAGAGGTTGCTGTATTAGATACTGAATTCAGTCCAATAGAAAACTTTAGTGGGGATGTGACAATCGACGACGCTCCTGTAGTTATTACTGATAATGTCATTACATCGATAGGTTCGGAAAGTGGGGAAGAAACACCACCGCAAGACCAACCAATTGAGATGTCAAAGGAAGTGGAAATGGCAGAGGAAGTTGTCGAAGTTGAAGAAACAGAAATGGCAGTTGAAACACCAGCAGTCGAAACCTACACAAAAGCAGAGGTTGACGCGAAGTTTGACGAAATCTACTCAATGATTGCAGAATTAAAAGTAGAAGAAGTAAGCGAAGAAATGCCTATTGAAATGGCAGAAACAAAAACGCCAGAACAATTGAGAATGGCAAAAATTAATCAATTATCAAATTTTTTAAACAAAAAATAACATGAGCAGAAAAGTACATTTTGCAATGGACGTAACAAACAACGCGTTATTGCAAGTTAACCCAAAAGAATTTTACACAAAAGCATTATTGTCGAATCGTTCAAGTGCGATGTTTAGACAATTGCTAGGTATTAAAGAATCAACAAAAATTGCTTCTTTAGATTTCGGTACATTATTGACTGAGGCTGATTGTGATTTCGTTTCTAACGATTCTACATTGTCTGCTAAAACGATGGACGTTTGTAAAATCGCATTAAACACGGAAGTGTGTCAATTCGAGATTGAGCAATCTTTCTTGGCTGATTGGATGAACGCTGGTTCTAATGGTGATTTTATGCCTGCAGCGTTTGCTACACATTTCTACGACCAATTAGGACGTACAGTATCTGACCAATTGGAGTACCTTACTTGGCAAGGTGATGTTGACGGCGAAACGGGAACATACTTAGACCTTTGCAATGGTTTGGAAAAACAATTGACTTATGCTACAATTCCAACAGCACAAAGAATCGCTGGAACAAACATCACAGCTTCCAACGTTGTTGCTCAAATGACTTTGGTTTACAATCAAATTCCTAGAGCATTGAGAAACCGTAAGTCTGAGATTAAATGGTTTGTCGCTTCTAACGTTGCTGATGCTTACCGTTTGGCAGTTGCTACACAGTCAGCTGAGATGTACACAACTAAAGATTCTCCTTTGAATTTCTTAGGTTATGAATTAACAATTGGTGAGGGAATGACTGATTCAACAATGACTTTGTCTTTGCAGTCTAACTACATTTTCCTTGCAGATTTAGTGTCTGACCCTAGTGACATCACTACAATCAATATGAAAGAAACAACAGGAGACAGAAAAATCCGTGTTATTTCTGATTTTAAAGTAGGATTTAACTACTTGAACGATGCTGAATGGGTAACTTATAAGATTCCAGTAGCGGCGTAATATTAACGAGGGGTGTTAATTCACCCCTTTTTATTCACTTTTAAAAATTATTATTATGGCATGCGAAGCATTAGAGGGTATTGAGTTAGGTTGCGAAAGAAATAGCGGTGGCTTACACCAAATTATCGTTGGCGACATGGCTGATATTGTTACCCAAGTTGTTGATTCGGTTGTTTACGAAATTAATTCAATGACCGTTTCATCAGTTCCCGTAGAAATTGCGGTAAAAAGAAAGACGTCTAACTATGTAGAGGACGAGCAAAACGATTTCGTTAACGGTTCGGTTGTTGTTACTTCTACAATTACAGCGATGTTGCATAGACGAGATTCTGAAAAGTCAAGAAAATTAAATATTCTAGGTGCTGGTCAAAGATACCTTTATGTAATCTGTAAAGATGCAAATGGTTTGTATTGGTATTTCCCTAACGTACAACTTCAATCAGTTGGTGAGGGGTCAGGACAAGAAAGAGCAGACGGTTCTAAATACTCAGTTGTATTGGTTGGAGAGAACGATCAACTTGCGTATGTAATTCAACCATCGGTTGTAGCTAGTATATTAGATTAATTTATCACTTTCGAGGATTAAAGGTTGTTCAATTTGGACAGCCTTTTTTTGTGTCCTATTATTTACATGATTTATTTAGAAAAGAATATTTCCACAAATATAGCATTGACACTTAAAGAAAGTTCATTGTTACTTGAGCCTTATTACTTGTTTCATTTTGTAAATGAGATTAACGATAGCGAAACGTTTGCAACCTTTGAGGATATAAGCGGTTATCCTGAGCGTTATAATTTGTTTGTGATGCAATTAAACTATGTCAAAGGTCAATATACCTACACGGTTTATGAAAGTGCAACACCAAACCCCGAAACAATAGCAGATACAACGGGGCGAATAGTTGAAACGGGTATAATGATAATTCATTCCAACGAGGATGTAAACACAAATATTTATTTATGAAAATACTAGGTATAAATTTTAGCAGAAATTCAGTCGTAAGGACAGAGCAACAAGCATACAGTACACCGTTTGGTGTTATTGGTGACGGTAACTTATCTTTGCCTTTTATTCAATCGCAAGTACATAAAGCGGGTGTTATTTATTTCGGTTCGGATAACTTATTCCCAAGTGTACTTGACCAAATGTATTACACTTCTCCAATTCACGGGGCAGTTATTGATTTTACAGTAATGGCGGTTATAGGTGGCGGTTTTACAGTCGATGGATTGACGGATGGAAAAGATAAAGTAGCCTTTGGTGTTTGGTCGCGAATGAATAAAGTCGATAGAAATCTGGAAACGGTTACTAGAGATTACAAAATGCATGCGCGTGTTCACTTTCTTTTGAAGTATTCAGATAGTGGAAAATTCCTTAGAATGGAAAGAATACAGCCCGCAAGTATTCGTTATAGATTTGACGGCAATTACGAATATTCTAGTGATTGGTCAACGGGAAAAGAGCGACGTTTAATTGAGGCTTTTCACCATGCGAAAGTAGGTAAGTTTAACGAGATGCTTTACACATTTGGCGAGGTTGGCGCGGGTCAAGATATTTATCCAATACCTACTTATTCAAGTGCGTTAAATTGGTGTTATTTAGATGGAGAACAATCATATTTTCACAAATCAAACCTACAAAACTCAATCTTTCCTAGTTTAATTATTAGACGTCCTAAGCGATTCGGTTCTAAAAAAGAGGTTGACGATTTCAAAGACGGTTTAATAAATAACAAAGGCGCAAAAAACGCTGGAAAAGTATTCGTTTTAACTGGAGACGGTATGGAAAACACTCCTGAGGTTGTAGTTCCAAGCGCTCAAAACAATGATAAGTTATTTGAGGGTACAAGCAAAGAGTTGAAAGATAATATTTGCTTTGCACATAAGATTAACCCCGCTATTATGGGGGTTAAAGTTGCGGGTTCTTTGGGTAACGCTCAAGAGCTTGAAATGTCTTACGCTATTTTTGAGAAAAATGTAGTATTTCCGATGCGTAGACAATTGGAAAATATGTACAATGAACTTTTACAAATCGCTGGCGTTAACGGGACTTTCAATATTACTGGCTTTAAAATTATTGGTGAGGAAATTGTCGGAGGTGAGGAAAGTAAAATCAACAAAACGGGTGAATTACTTAACGCGATGTCGCCTTTACTTGCAAACAAAGTACTTGACAACCTTACAATCAATGAAATTAGACGTATTGCTGGACTTGCAGACGTTCCCGATGGTGACAAACTCGCAAACCCAAGCGCACCTAGTAACACACCCGAAACACCTATGATATGATTTATTTCGTTACAGAAAATTACCTAAAGCAAAAGACACCGATAACTCAAAATGTTAGCGCGACTGATGTAATGCCATTTATTGAGCCGTCCGCAAGTGGTTGGATGCAATCGATTCTAGGTACTTACTTTTTCAATCACTTATTGACCGCTTACAACGCTCAAACATTAACAAGTGATGAAGAAATATTAGTCGAAAAGATTAAACCCGCTGTGGCGTGGCGTGCGACAGTTGATTGCGTTCTAGGTCTTACTTACCAATTAAAAAACAAAGGACTTCAAAAGCAGAACGGGGATAACTCCGAAAGCGTAGACCAAACAGAAACAACCTTTGTGATGCGACACTATGAGCAAAAAGCGGAATTCTTTGAAATGATTACAAGAAAATATTTGAAATCAAATAAAGATTTGTTTCCACAGTTCACAAGCCAATTAAATAGAGATTCAGAATTAGCACCACAGCAAGACGATAATTTTAACACTGATACAATGTTTATATGATTAGTTATTTACAAGCAATCGACGTTATTCGCACATTTGCGCTAAATCATTACTTCATTAACAAGTTTGATTTTGAGTTTAGGGAACAGATGCCAAATTTGGCTACATTAGACGAGGCTTATCCTTTGCTTTTTGTAGTGCCTATTGCAAGCGATACAATCCAAAATGTTAACGAATTTGATATTGATGTTTATTGTGTTGACAGATACCAAAAAGACCGCACAAATGTTAACTATATTGTTTCAGATTGTAACCAAACCCTGAATGATTTGGTATTGTGGTTAGAGGAGGGACAAGATAGTATTGAGATAGTAAGTACTTCAACTCAAACACCTATAAATAATGATTTATTAGACTACGTTGGTGGGTGGGTTTTAAGATTGCGTTTGCAAGTTGAAAAGATTGGACTTTGTGAGATACCGTTTAAAGGTGGGCAACCAACACCGCCAAGTTGTCCGAGCGGATTTATTAGAAATTCAAATAGTAGTTTTACTGCAATAGTACCAAGTGGGGGCGAATTGATTTTAGACGATGTACAAATGAGTGTGTACGATCAAAATGATAATTTGCTAACCGCAGTAGTTATACCTAGTAATATACCACAAAGTATTTATGTTGAAATACCACCGTGCGACGATGCGACAATACACAACAGTGACAATTCATTTACTCAAAGTTTACCAAGTGGAAGCGATACTTTATTAGAAGATATTAGGGTAAATGTTTTAAATTCGCAAGACAAGCATATTAATAGTCCTTTTAATGTTCCATCAAACTTTGATATTACTGTTAATTTTCCTGATACTAATATAATATTATCAGACACTTTAGGTAATCTAATTTCATCAAATGATTTTCCAAGTGGGGTAAGTAATTCTTTAACAGCGCCTGATGGAATAGTACATATTAAAAAAGAAAACGACGGGACAATAGCAAACGTATCAACACCTTCAAATGGAACGACTGAATATACAATTCAAAATAACGATATTACTGTAAACCTTGCGAATCCATTTTCTATTCACGCTGAGGACACTTTAGATATTCGATTACATAAAGCCAACGGAAACGATATTACACCTAGTTCGGTAACTTATCAAGGTAATCAAAATAGAGTAACCATAGTCGCGCCTAATAGCGTAATCACGTTAAGAGATAGCGCAAATGCAACGATAAGCACTACAAACGTACAAGCAACAGAAAGCGCAAATATCACAGCTCCAGACGGTGCAATTACAGTTAACGGTTCAAGCGTTGGTAGTGTTAAATCAAACGGTTCACGGGCTTTATTGGTTAAACTTGACGGAACAAACGCCGGTACATACGATGGAGTAAATACAATAAACGTTACTTCAAATCCTAGCGATTTATGGGTAAGACCTAGCGGTTGGTTAGCACTTGATACAGTTGGAGTAGGGACAAATAATTTCAGCGGGTTGTTTGCAGTTTACGAGAATCAAAAAAATGTAGCGACTATTCAAATAGCTTTTCCAAGTGGTACAAGGGTTATAAATTGGGGTGATGGAACGGCAACAACGGCAAGTTCGGCAACTCTTTACACAAAGGTTTATGATTACGCAAGTTTATCGAGTGCTATTTTAGTAGATGAATTTGGGTTTAACTACAAAATGGCAGTTGTAAACATTCCCATGACTTCATGTACACAATTATACATTGAACGAAATACAACTGCAACTTTGATAAATAACGGGCGTTCATTAGGTTGGTTAGATATTGCTTTGGACTGTTCAACTTTAACAACTTTGTTTTTATCAATCAATCAGGGACGTTGTGGATTATTGCAAAGGTTATTGACTTACAATGTTGGTACGGTTGTAGATTTTCAACTAGCATTTTGCCCAAATTTAAGAGTATTAAAATTTGACTTTACAAAATTAAGTGCGAGTGCTTCAGTAAGTTTTGCAAATTCATTTTTAAACACAAAAGACGAAAGTAACAATAGATTGAATATTACAAATTCAGTTTTTAACGGAAACTTTAATTTCTTTGCAACTTCAAGAATCATTGAATTAGGCAACTTAAATTTTAGTGCGATGACTTCGGCAAGTGCTATGTTTATTCAGCGTGGAAATTTAAAAAGAATAGGAACTTGTAATTTTCCGCTTGTTACGACTTTACAAAACTTTCAATTTGAGAATTTTGCTCTAGAAAACATAGGAACAATTACAACTAGCGGTTCGCTGACTTCAATAAATAATGCGTTCTACGACTGTAAAAACGTGAAAAGCATCAATATTACAAACTGCGCAAACGTCACAACGGTAGGAAGTGCTTTTTTA
>Ga0222712_10005022_pt1 | contig 13570 bp, 8 predicted proteins | sample C33_657DmetaG_FD_165043 | JGI IMG/M metagenome (GOLD analysis project Ga0222712, IMG submission 165043) | Estuarine water microbial communities from San Francisco Bay, California, United States - C33_657D | ecosystem: Environmental > Aquatic > Marine > Unclassified | place: USA: California...
CAATACCTCTTGTGTAACCCGCTGACGCGAACCAAGGGAATGAAATGTTATCAGTCAACGCTAAGTTTCTACAAACTTCCGCAGTTGGTGGAAGATAAATTTGTGTGTTGTTAACAGTATCTCTCGTTAATACCCATGGATAATAAGTTGCAGTATAGTTAGAATCAATTCCTGTTGTTTCTAAATTATCTACAGCTTCTTGTGGGTAAGTCAAATCACTTATGTTTGTACTATTTGGTACGAACATATTGTAATCAGGACAAGTCATAATATATAAAGAATCCGCTCTGTTATTTTCAATCATGTCAATAGCATCTTCAACCAAGTTTGAGTTGTTAACAAAATCGATACCTGGTGTAACAAATATATTAATGTTAACCGCTTCAGGGTTAGAGAATGTTTGTTGTCCTAACAAATATGCGTAGTAGTCAGTGTTTGCCCAATCAGTAGAGTTATTACCAACTGTAATCTTTTTGAATGCTCCCCAACCTGTTGCTGTAGGGAATTGTGATGTTGGTGCATATCCTTTCAAGAATCCTGAACCACCTAAGATAAAGTTATCACCGTTAGTTCTGTACTCTCTGTAGATATCCCAACCATCAAAACCACCTGCAGGTACTAATGTGAATTTTCTAGCATTTAATCTGTAATATGGACTTGTTGAATCTGTTGGTTCAGATGTGAATGATGCATCACCAACTTCAAAAGCTGGGGTACCTGAAGTAGAATAACCCGCAGGTATTGTAACAACAGTAGCTCCTGAGTCTAAATGATAACCTTTTGACAAGAAAGCCCAAGGACTTGAACTTGTTGCGGTTGATATATTTGAAGGGTTTTGTTTACCTTTATAGTTAAAATACTCTTGGTCAATACCCACAGTATTTGATATACCTAAGTAAGTTCTATTAACTTTATCTCCACCGCTGATTTGTTGAGAACCAAATGGAGGGTAGAAAGTTGGGTCACCAGCAGTTTCATAGTAAGTTTTATAAACAGGGAATGCCGATACCGCTCCGTTATAAGTTCTTAATGGATAACCTCTGAAACCACATGGAAGTGCATCTAATGGTGCCTCCGCATTTATTTCAACCATTATAAATTTAGAACGAGATGCGTATTCACCATCACTTGTTCCAATTTTAACACCTATAAAGTTATTGTTACTTGGATTCATAGAACAGTTTGTAAACTTTTCAATGAACACAGGATTTTGGTCAGTGTCATTAAAGTCACGAACCGCAACATCAAAAGTACCGTTAGCAAAAGACACATTCAAAATCGAAATTTTAATTTCTGCATTTGCTGCGTTACCGTCGGATATTGAAATAAACTTAAACAAGTCATAAACTGTATTACCTCTTAATTCAGAAACTACGTAAGGTGTTTCGGGTGTTTGATATTGTTCTAAGTACCACCCTATAGATGTGTTAGTTCCGTTATCATCTTGCGCGGATGGTAAAGAAGTTAACGAGCCATTTATTCCTCTTACATAACCCATAGAATAACCATAGTTCAACATATTTGTAAAACTTTCTTCTACAAATAAAGGAACATCGGTTCTAACTTTTCCAAAATTAGACAATCCAAACACTTTACCCAAATAGTTAGTGTCGGTAGTATCTAATGATGTTGTAAAAGCGAATGTTTCATTTTCATATGTAACACCTGAAATTGAGAAAGCCCCGTAAGGTGATTTACTTGTACCTGAATATATACCTGTTGTAATTATATTAACGTCAGTCAAACCTGTAACTTGGAAGTCAGGGTTTGTATTGTCATTATACATTGAAATACCTCTTGAACGTAATGTTGCTAAAACAACATCATTCCACTCAGTGTAAGCGGTACCAACTTGTGTATACGCTTCAATAGAAACCGAACCTGAGAATTGACCCAAAGTTCCGTAAGCCGAACCTGAAAGAGAATTAATTTTAGTTGAGAAAGAGTAACCCGAGTAAACGTTACCAGAATCAATTCCAAATTGTGCATAATACCAAGTGTCATTATTTCTTGACGAATAAGATGTTAGAGTATCTTTTAAATTTGGAACACCATAAACGTTAGTAAGTGTAGTCCATCCACCACCTGTTAATGAATCATAATCAGCATCAGGAATAGTACCAAATACATAAGCCGTATTCGCACTTGTCGCTGTAGATGAAAACACACCAGACAAGAATGTCTTAATCTGAGCATCTATCGATGTAGTTGTTCCACCTGTTTGTGATATTGTGTCGTTTAAGTATGGGTAGAATATTGCAGAACCAATTCCTGAAAGATACTCAATAGTTGAAGTACCTCCTGTTGAACCCGAGAATGTAACGATAACTTCAGACACTACAGAGTCTTGAGATACTGAACCACCACTAACGTTTGCAATAGAAGTAATTGACCAAGAAGGACCCGCATCATACCCTGACAATCCTAATACTCTTGTCACAAACAATTGGTTGGACTGTTGTAAATAAGATTTTGCTATATATGCCGCTTCGTATTTTGGAATTTGTGTATTAACAAATTTTTCAGGAAGAGTACCTCCGAAGACTGCTTGGAATTCATCGAAACTTGTAATAAAGATTGGCTCGAAAGCTGGACCTTTAAGTGTTTCTCCTACAATACCTAATGTTGTAACACCAACACTTTGTGCTACAAATGATAAATCACGTTCTGAAGTGTAGACTCCAGGTGAAACGAATACTTTATTGGATGTTGCCATTATTCTTAAATTTTTCTTTTAATCAGTTTTATTTTATACATAAATATTGTTGATTTTTTCAAAAATCTTAGTATACCGCTTATATTTATAATACGGTAGGAATAAATTCTGCCTTTTTTCTGCCCTATGAAAAAAACCCCCAAGAAAATAAAGAATATCAAGATTTCTGTTGAATCTCACAAAATCCTAAAAGATTATTGTGATAAGAAAGGATTTAAAATTTACGGATTTTTAGAGAATCTAATAAGAGTAAATTGTGAGGTGAAGAAGGATATATATGGTGACCCCTTAGACTAATTTTTGGTCAAACAATATAAAAGCGTCTTCTGACGGATTATCATATGTAATTTCAATTCTAAGAGTATCACCCGAATTTGTTTGGAAATATTCTAAGTTAGACCCGATAAAATTATTATTAATATAGACATCAAATGAATCTACATTATTAGACCTGATTTGATAAAAATCATAATTGTATTTTAAATTATCAGTTAATTGAGTATTACCGTTTAAGTATTGAAATAACCCTTCAATTGTATTTTCATTTGGATTTGGGGCAACCGCTTTTCTTTGTTTTGTTTTAATACCAACATCAACCATTTGAAGTAATCTTGAAACCGCAGGAGCGATTTCAAATTGCTCTTCATCCAAAAGAACACCCAACATTTTGAAAGTGTAACTTTGAATGTAGTATCTTCTTTTTTGTAACCCGTTTTCTGAACTATCTGTGATGTTCTCTAAGATTATCGGTATAAATCTTCCATTTATATTTGTATATGCTTGTTTTGAACCAAACTTTTCAAGTATTCTTTTATTGAATGTGTTTAGTTCTCTCATTCTGTTTGCAAATATTTTAACTTCATAAGTAATATCTACAGGTGTAGGTTGTGGTATTTTATAAACATCATATCCATTTCTCGCCCCATCAAAAGTAGGGACAAGGGCATATTGAAATGTTGGACGACCTGGTATTTTAAATGACGTACCTTGGTTTGTACCGTATGGAGTTTCAGGTTTTCTAACAGTCGCAACAAAAGGAGGGGAAATGTTTGAATCTAAATCTTGGAAGTTCCAAGTTTGAGTAAACTGAGCCCAGTTCTGTGTAGTAATGATTACATCAACTGTATTAACTTTTTTACCATCAACAGAAATACCTAAATCATTTTTTACAAAATCTAACATACCCCTATCTAAATCAGAGTGATAAATTCCTTTAGGTAAATAAGTCCCGTCCTTTTGAATTATTTCCAAAAGTTCTTGTCTTCTTTCACCCAATATTTTTTTGGGTGTTAAAGAAATGTTTTTTACTATTTTTTTTGGTAATGCCATTAGATACCTCTAAATTCGTCATCATTAACTGGTGTACATACAAAAGTTTTGTAAAAAGGTTTGTACCCACCATATGTATGTTTATTATCTGAAACAATCCTACCATCATCAGCAACTGAATAATATCTCATTCTGTTCTCTGTTTCTGCATAACCAATGTAATCACCATATTGTATTTGAACATTTAATTCTTCTAAATGATGTAGATATACACTTAATTTCATATTACCAGGTTCTGTTTGTGTTAATCTTGAATCACCAAAAGTGGCTTGGCTTGGAGCCTCAACCTGAACATAACCTTTTATTTCAACAGGTGGTAAAAAAGAAATACCATCTTTTAATGCTTCACCATAAACATCATCCTGATTTGTTTTAGACTTATCTACACGATATAGAACAACTCTGAAGTTCATATCTCCAAATAACCACTCTTCACCAAGAGCGATATTTAATTGAAAATCCTTTTCGCCAAAAAATTTGGATATTCGCGTAATTGGTACCTTGTTAGTCATTATTGATAAATACACGAAAATTGATTATTATTATAAAGAGTAATGTCCGATAGTTCACCAATAGAATTAATCTCACTTGTAGAACAAAAAGCTCTTAATGTTTTAGAGAACTATAACGGTGCCAATAATTATATACTTAAATTAAAAAATATTTACGGACCAAACAAAAAAGGGATACCAACAAGAAGTCAATCCGATTATATAATAACATATCAAAATGTTGTTCCAAAAGTTGCAAGAAAATGGGTTGAACTTGATAGTTATTTTTCTGAAAAAATTGCAAACGAAAAATTATATACTGAACCACCTAAACAAGTTTGGGTTGAAAAGTTATTGGTTGAAAAAGACAAAGCATATCACGTTTGGGGTAAATTCTTCGAGAGTGAACAACTATCGGAATTTTGGATTCCAAAAGTTGCAATTATTAAAAACCCTGAACAATATTATAAAGAAATAGATTTTTCAAAATATTCTAACAGACCTTTATTGTCTCATCAAATAGAAGCGGTAAATAAACTTGTAAGAACAAAAAGATTTATTTTAGCGGATGATATGGGTTTAGGTAAAACCACTTCAACCGTAGTTGCTGCTTTAGAAACAGAAGCAAAGAAAATATTGGTAATTTGCCCAGCATCTTTAAAAATTAACTGGCAAAGAGAAATTCAAAATTATACTGATAGACCAACATTTATTTGTGACGGAAAAAAATATGAAGACGCTGATTTTGTAATCATCAATTATGACATCATCAAAAATTTTCACGACCCCGAAAATGAACAAGATTCTTTAATATTAAAAAGTAAATTTGATTTAATTGTAATTGATGAAGCACATTATATTCAAAATAAATCAGCACAAAGAACAAAATTAATTAATAGTTTTGTTAAAGACGTTGATAGATTGTGGTTACTAACAGGTACACCAATGACCTCAAGACCAATGAATTATTATAATCTCTTAAATCTTGTTGAGTCGCCTGTTGCCGCAAATTGGATGGCTTATGTTAGAAGATACTGTAACGGATACCAATTCAAAGTAGGAAATAGAAAAATATGGAATGTTACAGGAGCATCAAATTTAGAAGAATTAAGAGATAGAACATCAAAACAAGTTTTACGTAGATTAAAAACTGAAGTATTAGACTTACCCGATAAAATCATTACACCCGTTTATTTAAGATTAAAATCAAAAGAATATGAAAGTTTAATGGGTGAATACTATGATTGGTATGATAAAAATCCAGATGAAAGTACATCTTTAACAGTTCAGTTTACAAAACTTACAAAAATAAGACAAGTAATTGCAAGTGAAAAAATAAATTCAACAATAGAATTAATAGAAAATATATTAGAACAAGATAAAAAAGTTATAGTTTTTACAAACTTTACAGAGACATTACACACAATACATTCACACTTTGGAAAAAAGGCGGTTTACCTTGATGGTTCTTGTAGTCCAAAACAGAGACAAGATGCGGTAGACAGGTTTCAAAATGATGAAGAAATTAAAGTGTTTGTTGGGAACCTTAAAGCAGCTGGTGTAGGTATTACACTAACCGCAGCTGAGGCTGTTATTATGAATGATTTATCATTTGTACCATCAGACCACTCACAAGCCGAAGACAGAAGTTATAGATATGGACAGAAATCAAATGTTTCTGTTTATTATCCAATATTTGAAAATACAATCGAAGGGGTTATATACGATATATTAAATCACAAGAAAAATATTTTTGAGACTGTAATGGGTGATAATCAATCAAGAGCGGATGTTGTACAAGAAATAATGAGTCGAATTAATGAACGGATGTAAAGTTTTGTGAAACTCTATTTATTTATAATAAAAGTAGAGACATGAAATTGAAAAAGTTAGAAGCCGAAATAGAAGAAGTACAAAGTTTGATAGAAGGAACTGAGAACATACAAGAAAAACTTCAAGAACAACAAAAAGAAATTATTAATGAAATGAAGAAAATAGGTATTGAAAAATTACCTTATTCTTATTCATCATTACAAAGATTTATCGACCCAAAGACGATGAATATCCACTACAACAAACATTATAAAGGTTATGTGGATAAACTAAACAAAGCTTTAGAAAAACAAAAAGACAATGATTTAGACCTTGAGGAGATTATCAAGGGAATATCTCGATTCAACAAGACAGTCAGGAACAATGCTGGCGGTGCTTTTAATCACGCATTGTTTTGGAAAATGTTAACACCAAAAAGACAAAAGATTAAAGGTGAAATTTTAGAAAAAATTATTAAAGACTTTGGTTCATACGAAGAATTTAAAAAACAATTTATTGAAAGAGCAAAATTAAATTTTGGTTCGGGTTGGTGTTGGTTAGTTGTTACAAAAACAGGAAAATTAAAAATTGTTACAACACCAAATCAAGACAATCCATTGATGAATGTTATTAAAGATGGAGGATATCCACTTTTAGGTTTAGACCTTTGGGAACACGCTTATTACCTTAGATATCAAAACAAGAAAGATGAATATATTGAAAAGTTTTTTTTGGTAATTAATTGGGAATTTGTAAATTCCCTATACACGTCAAGAACGGAAAAGAAATTAAAAGAAGAAAAATTAGTATCGGAAATTTTAACAGAGGGGCAAAAAAGTATGGGTTGCAATTCATCACAAGTAAAAGAAATTAATAGGTTGTTTTCAACAAACCCACAAGTAAAATATAAATTCATGAATACTATAAACACAATATTAAAAAGTGTTTATGCCGAATATTGGAAAGAAAAAGACGAATATGAACCAGGTTCAATGTCAGGAATATATGATTTTGGAACTAAAGGTCGTTCAGTTTTAAATAAATTAAATACAAATTATAGCTCATTCTGTATTTTGTTAAATGACTTAAACATTTTTTTAAAGTCAAAAGAAAAACAACCAATTGTGTTTTCACCTAATAACAAAGAACAACAACTACAGGAGGTTGAGAGATTTTGTAACTATTTGTCATTACTTAAAGATAGAATTTTTAATTTGTCCACATCAAAAACTCTTCAAGAGATTTTCAAAAAATTAAAAGAAACTGATGAAAGGGGTGAAAAAAGAGAAGATGACACCGTAATACAACTCAAAAAAATATTTAATACTGATAAAGTTGAAAAAATTGGTGGTCTTGGAAATGAGGAAGATATGATTTCAGGTGTTGATGCAATTATTAACATTAACGGTGAAAGGAAAACCGCCCAAATTAAACCGTTTAGTTATACTAAAGATATTTCTGAAACCGAGGTCATGGTCTTTGGGGCAAGTGCACCTAAAAAATATAAAACTGATTTTATTGTTTTTAATAACCCAAGTAAAACTATTGTATTTAAAAACAACGCAACAAAAATATTAGATGGTAATTACGTTTTCCCAAAAGATAGCGAAATTAAATCTGTTTAATATTTATAGTTGATGACAGTAATACAAGAACCCGAAAGAAGTAAACTATATAGACGTATCAGGACTCTACTTGGTGCACCTGTTAGGGGTGTTGAATTAGAGGACGAACAAATGGATTCATTAATGGAACTTGCCATTGGTGATTATACACAATACGTTTTAAATTGGTTGATTGACGCTCAGTGGACATCACTTAATGGTTTAAACTTAGATGAGCGTTCCGTTGCAAATGCGTTAATCACACGTTCATTAGATTGGGAAACCCAATATACGTACGCATACTCAAAGATAGTTGGGTTACAAGCTGGAGGTCCTTGGGTTTTGAAGAAGGATTATTTTGATTTAGTACCCAATCAACAATTGTATGAAATACCAGCAGGTAGAGAAATTAATGAGTTACTTTGGTTTCAAAGAGCCGAATTAAATGATACATTTTTTGACCCATTTATGGGTGGTCTTTATGGTTTTGGAGGTACTGGTTTAGGTGGACCCGCAGGATACGCACAATTTGGTGTTGGTGGAAGTTATTTTATGATGCCAGCTTTTGATGTTGTATTAAGAATGGCGGACAGAAATTTAAAACAAAGAATTATTATTGGAGATTTAACATATAGAATTACCGCAGCTCCTGATGGTAAAAAAATAGTTCATTTATATAATGTACCTGGTGGAAGATTTGATTTCTCAAACATTTCATTCAATTCATACAGATGTTGGTATTGGTATTATGATACTACCGACTCTAATAGAAATGACTGTTTAGCCCAAAACCCTGATATTGTTAAATTACCTTCAGATGTACCATTAGACGAATTGACTTGGTCTGAACTTAATACACCAGCACAACAATGGGTTAGAAGATGGTTTACCGCATACTGTAAAGAAACGTTATCTAGAATTTGGGGAAAATATAGTGGTAATTTAAAAACACCAGATTCGGAACTTACTTTAGATTATACCTCTTTAGCAACAGAAGCTAAAGATGAAAGAGCAAAACTTATTGAAGAGTTAATAGGTACTGAAGGTCAGTTAACAAGATTGAGACCTGAAAAAGTTATGGAAAGAGAAGCTTTGCTGGCCGAAAACTTAAATAAACAACTTAAGTTCAGAGCGTTCCCTGGTAATTATTACGTAATTTAATGCCAATATTAAGAAGTATACCCGCAAGAAAAATTATTAATGGTTTTGAAGTTAAAACTTCAGAAAATATTTTAGTTTCAGAACCTTATTATAAAACTAATGGCGAATATGCTATTGTGATTAAAGGTGTTGATTATTGTGAACTAATATTAGATAGTAAAACAACTGACCACGTAGTCGTAAAAGCGTTAACAAAAGTTTTAATTAAACCCGATAAAAATAAAATTGATGAAGAGTTTGATGAAGTAGAAATCAACAAAGGCGCTTGTGTCGAATTCTACTTCATGGGTGGTTCTTGGTATATATTATCTTCAGACGGACTCAAACTCAGTTAATTTTTGTTCCCAACCTTCTTCTGCCAATTCGTATATATAATTTGGTTCCAAACCCCTTTTGTTCCAATATTTAACCTCATCAGGTGATATAATTAAAACGTCTTCATCGAGTCTATCTTGGTCACCATCACCTAACGGATATCCATTCACTAACTCACATTGTTCTTTAGTGTAAAACTCTCTCTTACTTGGGTCATCAATTAATAAAGTTTCTCTAACATCATCTTTAAAAACAACCATTAAAGGTTCTAATCTTTTATTAAATGTTACAACCGCTCTTGGTACATTATATTCTCCAACCATATCGGGATTTTTTTCTAACTCATCATTTTCTAATCTGTAACAATTGATTTGAATTGTGTCACCTTTCTTTTGAACGTCACCATGAGAAGCTCTTGAACCATTATTAACATAATAAATTACATCTCCCAAATTAACATTAAGCCCATCTCTAATTGCCAATTCCATGTGTGCCATTCTTGACATTAGATGCCCTGCTTTAGTTTTTTGAGAACATCTTGTTTTATAATCATCAAGACTTAGTTTAACTTTTGCTCTCGAAGCAATTAATTTAAGCGGAATTTTCATACTAACAATTTTTTCCAAATACTCATAGTAATACTCAACAAATTCTTGACCCTTACCATTTAGTAAAAGTTTCAAACCCTTATCCAAAAACTCTTCGATATACAAAGGAAGTTTCTTTGATTTAATTGTATTACCAACAAGTTTGATTTTTCCCTTATCTGTCATAAGAGCGTAGTTTTTACGGGCCACGTTAATACATGATGGCCAAACACCATCATTATCTAAAGCCATTTCACCTCTCATGAATATGTCATTATATTCGGCAATATCGGCTGCGGCACCTGTATATTCTTTACCCTCTTTAACCTTCCAATTATTCCCACGACCAATATACTTACGAGTCTCAATATCGGAAGGTGCTGAGAAGTTTACACCGTCCGTATCCATTACAAGTGGTTGATAACCACGAGCCATGAAGAATTTAATCATTTGACGTAGATATTGTCTACCTGTACATGTAATTTGTTCACCCATGTACATATCACCCCAATGAAATACCTGAGGAGCGGATAGAGCACCAAACATCGAGTTAATAAAAATCTTAATTGGTAATTGTTTGTTTGAATATGTTTCAGAAAGTTTTGGGTCTGTCTTTTCATATTTTTCCGCTAATTCCTTATAGTGAATACGAGTATCACGGAAATACTTTAACATTCCTTTCATCGCACCTGTAACATCACACTTAGGGAATACATCGTGAACCAACTGAATGGAAGGGTACAGAGAACTAAAGTCAAGTTTAAGTACGTTTGTAGAATACCCTACTTTAAGTAATCGTGAAAGACCACCAACAAAGTCAGTCTTACCTTGTTTTTCGGGTATCGCCAAACCGTGTTTGTACGACCAAGCAACCATCAACATTTTCCAAAGAGTTGCGGTACCCATTGTAGATACACGTTCATATGTTGTTGGAATCATGGATGCAAGTAAGAAAGACGCTTGGTTGAATTCTTTATCAACCAACAAAGTTTCTTCCAAGTCATCGTCAAGATATCTCTCAACTATATTATCACCTGTGGTCTTAATGTAGGTATCTGTTCTTCGAGAACAAATATCATCAACTTTTGGGTCCAAACCAACCTTTTTGTAATTACCATTCTTAATATTCAACCAATATTCCTCTTTCTTTTTATATAAAGAACCAATATCTGTATGTTGAATATAAACACGGTCTTCAGCTTCGAGGTCCAAATATTGTGTAATATATTTCAAACCAGCAGCTTTAATGTTGGAGTTAATTGCTTGTGCTCTACGAACAGAGTGTAGAATATCGATTACATTATATCCCCAAATAGAAGTTTGTTGATAATCTTCTATTTCGTTAGCCAACTTAAGTATTTGCTTTGTTTGAGTTATACTCTTTTCGGGATTCAGTGAGTGACACACTTTCTTTATGTCCAAACCAAGAGCTTTGCATCGTTCAAATATCCAATACCAGTCAAAGTTAAATGAGTTATATCCACCAATAATTGAAGGTCTAAGTTCATCAATTACTTTAAAAAACTCAATAATACCTTCTCTTTCTTGGTCTTCTTCCATACACTCAATTACTCTATGGTAACCTTTGTTTGTCTTTAATCCTATCATGAATATACGACCATCCTTTGGTTCAAGTGAGGTCGTTTCTAAGTCGAATACCAATCGAGTTACTTCATCGTAATCGGCAAAACCTTTGAATAATCGTTTTTCTTTTTGAACCAAGAATTGCTCTACGGGTGGTAACATCAAGATTTTATCTTTCATCTTTTCACCCCATGGGTCTAATCCTCCATCCCTAAAAAACTGAATCAGGGTTCTATACCCTTTAAGTGATTTAACCATAAATGTTAGACCTCTTTCAAGTCTCTCGTCACCCATGGTTTCTAATTTATCAATAACGATTCCGTATTTGGACATCGCTTCTTTTTGTAAACCTTTTGAACCTTGATAAAAGTTTAAACCACGAAGGTCTCCAACCCAAGCAAACGCAACAAATGTGTCCCTTTGAATTGATTTTCCTTTACCAGGAACTTCTTTAATTTTGTAAATGTAATCTGATTGGTAATCGAATTCTATCGACGTGATGAATTCTTCGGGGTCAGCACCCTCCAAAAATTGCTTAATTTCTTCTTGTGATATCATATTTTCCTTTCCGAGTGGTGTATTAGCTGCCGTTGTTTACGACATTTACCTTACTCATTCATGGATAAATATAATTTTGTGGTGTTGTATTATCAACAACAGTACTGAGTTTTTATAAAAGAATCTGTTATGTTAATATATAGGTTTTCTCTTATTGGAACAATAAGTTCACCCTGAGATGTTGTAACACTAAATTCACCAATAAACCTACCTGTCGATTTTGTATCTTTTTCTGTAAATTTATAATATATGTAATATTCTACAGGTGCGTCAGGATTGTCCAATATTTTTTCTACAATATACCCTGGTTTCGATGCAATCTTGAGGATACCGTCACCTTCATTCCTCATCGAGAATGTTATAACAGCATTTTCTAAATCATCCATAAAGTTACGGAAGTCATTTCTACCGTCTTTAACTATTTGCATTTTTAAGATTGGTAAAGTCGCACCTTTTTTAATAAAAAATTCCATTATCTATAAATATATTAATTAAAATTATAATCCGTATTTTGATTTATCAGCATTAAAGTTTTGAGTTACTTCGGCCAAACTTAAAACTCTGTTATATAATCTTACTACACCTATTTTTCCCTGAAAAGCTGCTCCTGTTGCATAATTTGTTGTTTCTGATGAACCAAAATTCAAATACCATCCTGGTGTTGGTGTACTCCAAGTAATTGAAGTATCTGATGATTTAACCTTATTCAAATAAGCATATGATGTGTTAGAACCATTATATACTCTTACAAGTTGATACCAAGTATTTAATCCGACAGTTCCTCCACCTACTCTAGTGACAGCACCGTTCCATAACATAGCATTTGTTAAATAAAATGGTCCCGCAGAATAAACCTCTAATCCAGTTGCGTGATAACCTGTATTAGTCGGTCCAGACCCAGTATCACTAAATACCGCTCCAATCGCACTCGCGTTGAACCAAATTTCTAAACTATGTTGCCATCCCGCAAATAAACCAGATAAATTACCTGTTACTATACTCTGAGCACCCGCAAATGTGAAAGAGTTACCACTATAAGTTGGACTTCCACCAATTGTTGCATTTACAGCGCTTGAAGATAAGTCATAGAGAGTTGTGCCACTACCAGGGTATGATGATGAATTTGATGGGTCGTAATACAATTCCAATCCTGAAGATACAGGTGAAACAGGTGTTGATGATGGTGTAACAGTATTGGTTGGTGTTACTGTTGAGGTTGTTGTAACTGTTGGAGTAGTGGTTGGCGTAGGTGTTGGTGTTGGTTCTACAAATCTTGGGGCTAAGAAAGTGTACTGTTGTTGTATTTCAGATAAAGATAACTTTCTATTGTAGTAATACATATTTGCAACATATCCAAATGGTTGACCAGGGATAGAACCCCAATAATCGTGACGATTACCTCCAGCACCAAAT
>Ga0222712_10005023_pt1 | contig 13570 bp, 14 predicted proteins | sample C33_657DmetaG_FD_165043 | JGI IMG/M metagenome (GOLD analysis project Ga0222712, IMG submission 165043) | Estuarine water microbial communities from San Francisco Bay, California, United States - C33_657D | ecosystem: Environmental > Aquatic > Marine > Unclassified | place: USA: California...
CGCAACAAGCTTCAGCTTCAGCCAACATAAAGTATGGCAAGCCTTTTTGCAAGAAGTTACCAAAGCAGGTTTACGCGGTAAAGACGTTGAAGTCGAAGTCGGCTACAAAGTTGCAACTAAACCAAATTGCAAACCTTGGGGTTTATTCACTTTCAAATTGATTGGCGAATACTTTGACCAAGAGTAATTTATAAAAGGTTAACCCTCTTGACCCGCACACGCGGGTCTTTTTTTACCTAAACCTTCCCTAAGGTTACTTTGAGGTTGCCATGACTGTTCACATTATTGACGCTAATAACTACATTCGCCGAGCCTTCGAACGCGGTGAAACTATCACGCAAATGGTTCAACAAAATCCTGCTGAGTTACATATTTGGGTGTTTGACGGTATCGGTGCCAAGAAACCGCGCCTAAAACTTTACCCTGAGTACAAAGCTAAACGTAATGTTCAAGCTGCCATAGACAACGGCTTCTACGACTTTTTACGCACCGTAGAGCGTGAGTTTTTACCGTACTGTGGTAACACCCTCGTTATCAAGAAAGACGGCTTAGAGGCTGACGACATCATCGCTGCGTTGACGAACACCTATAAAGGTACACACCCTATCCTAATCCACTCTAATGATGCGGATTTCCAAGCACTTGTCTGTGACACGGTAAAAGTCACTGACAGAAGCAAAACCTTAGCTCATGTTGAGCCAAAAGATATTCGGCTGTACAAAACACTCGTTGGCGATAGCTCTGACAACATTGGTGGCATCGAGGGCTTTGGCAAAGGTAAGTGGGACTTACTTGACGAGCAGGATAAAGCACAATGGGTGCAGTGGTTTGAAGGAGCTTTTGAAGACACACCCGACTGGATGGGTAATATGTTTCCTCACAAAGGCTTAACCAAAAAACCCCTAGAGTGGATGCAAGTTACACAGAACCAACAATTATTACAAACCTACTGGAAGATTGTCGGCTTTATCCCTGTTAATATGGCTGAATTAGGTGACAAATGCACCTTAGTTGGAACTTATAACTCGTTTAAGCTCCAAGAGACCCTTAACAAATACTTGTGGAATTAGAACCATGTCAAAATATATTTACAGCCTCAGTTTGCCAAAGATTGTTTTAGAACCTTTAAGCGCATACCTAGCTCAACAAGGTTTTTTAATTCATGTTGGAAATAAAAGAGGTAGACTTAATATTTACAGAGGAGAGGGACTCCTCATCGCTGTCACTAAAAGTCTTCCCTATATCTTTAAGTTTAAAACAGATGAAATCCAAATTTTTAACTTAGTGAAAGATTTTATTGACACTTTCCAAATGCAAAACCTAATGGCGGGTAATGAAGAAAAAGAAGTTCGTGGATTGATGCGAAGAGACCCCAACTTCCGTATCGCCGTAAAGCGGCTCGAAAAACTATGGTTGGAAAAAGAGCAACAGCTTGACCCTAAGGACTTTGTTGATGGCACCCTAAATGGTTAACCACTGTTTCCAAAAACGAAACACCACCCCACCACTCAAGTGAGTCGATACCATGCTAGACCCAAATAAAATACTCAAGACCCTAGTTGACCGTAGAAACTTAACGGAGGTTTTAGCCAAGTTAAAACCAATACTGGCCAACACCCAGTTACTTGGCTTTGATATTGAAACCCACGATGCCCTCCGCCATGACGGTTTAAATGACCTGATGAAAGTTGACGAGGAAGGTAAAAAATCAGCAGGTTCAAAGTTAATCTTCGACACGAACCGCACAACTGTTACAGGCTTCTCGCTCTACCCTGATGGTACTAATGAGTCGTACTACTTTAACCTCGCCCACGCTGATGCCGAAAACTGTATTAGTTTTGAAGAGGTACGTCCACTTTTGGATAGTTATAAGGGTTACTTCATTATCCACAATGCTCCGTTTGAGATTGTGATGCTAGAGAAAGGCTTAAACACGAAATGGAAACTCCCTCATGGAAAGGTGTTAGACACCCTGATTTTATGTGTTACAGCTTATAATTCTGACACTTACACAAAGTCTGACTTCGCCAAGCGTCAGTTGACAGGTTTGTACAGCTTGTTACCTGACATTATGGCCGCCTATGGTAGTCAAGACATTGAGAAGCAAGAGGACTTGGTAAACAAGTTCTGTGCTAAAGAGAGTGACGCAGCGCATTCTTATAATGGTTTTGTGAAAGACCTCGCTTGGGGTTTTAATCTCAAGAAAGCCAGTAAACATTGGCTTGACTACACCCAAACTACCTTTGAAGAAGTAATGAATGGCCGAGGCCACATGGGGCAGTTAACAGGGGAGGAGGTTGTAAAGTATGGTGCTGATGATGCTATAACCTGTGTAGGTATTTACCATGAAGTCATGGCATGGTTGATGACTGAAAACCCGAAAGCAATTAAAACCTACTTCGAGCAAGAGAACCCTTGCTGTTGGGTTTATGCTGAAATGAACGCAACAGGTATGCGTGTTGATGTTGAGGCGATTTACAAGGCTCGTGAGGAGCAACGTCTTGAGTATGCAAAAGCCCTGCGGAAGATGAAAGCTATACTGGCTACAGGGTTGAAGTCTGTTTGGACAGGTGAACCGAGTCAACAACTCGTTAAATATGAAAAGTGGTATGCTAATGGTCGTGACCGTTATCTCGGCCTAATTAAACAATTTGCTGAGTTACCTGATAACTTATCAGATTATGATTTAGTGAATTATGGTGTACGGTCACCCGTGGGTAAGGGGTGGAGTGGAGAAGAAGCCAACGCGGTTAACCTGTCCCACTATATGCCTATGCGCGTTATCTTGTTTGAAATCTTCGGCCTAAAGGCAATGGTTGAAGCTAAAAAGGTGCAGTCTGACGGTGAAGCGAGGGACAAGTTACGGGCGAAAGCTTTGGAATCGGGTAACGAGTTAGTTGTACAGTTGATGGATTGTTATAAGGTGTTAGGGGATATTGACCAGTGTTTGAAGTTGTATATCAATAATTACACCAAGATGGTTGACCCTGATACAGGTCGAATGTACCCAACTATTAGTTCTATTTTAGATACCCGTAGAACCTCAATGAGTAACCCCAACGCGCAGCAGCTTACAAAGTTCGGCAGTAGTAAGTTTGTTCGCTCATTCTTTTTACCTGATGATGATAATTCTGTAATCCTAGCACCTGATTTTAGTGCCATCGAGTTAGTTATCCTTGCAGGTTATAGCAACGATACGGGCTTTGTTGATGCTTACGGCCAACGTCCACACAAAGACCTGCACACGCGAACGGCAGCTATCATGGTTGAGGAGACCCTCGCTGAGTTCTTAAAACGGCAAGATAAAAAGCAGATTAGAACCGAGATTGGGAAGCCAAGTAACTTTGGGTACTGGTACTCAGGGAGTCTAAACAGCGTTGGCGTTAAACTAGGTTGGGACAGAGACAAGATTCAACGTATGGGTGAGATTTACCGTGAAGGGTATGCTGAGGCCGAAGAGTGGCGTTTGGCAACTATTCAAGAGGGTAAGGCTAAGGGTTATGTTGAATTACCTGACGGTTTACGCCGTTACCGTTTTGAAGCAACCCCAATGTGGGCTACAGTGATGCAGCAAAAGTTTGATAAGTTAGGTGTCAGTGAGTTTGGTAAAAAATGTATTCGTAGAATCCAAACACGCGCTGGTAATCAAATGGTTAATGCTATGATTCAAGGTTTATGTGCCACCTATGCCAAGCGTAAAATGTATAGGGCAATGTTTAAAGACCTACCCCGAATGGGTTTACGTGCTCGGCCTATGTTTCTTTGCCATGATGAGTTGCCGACTTCCGTTCACCGTGATGATGTAATGAAGATTAAAGATTACCTTTACGAGTTGATGATTGATGGTGAAGGTATCTTTGATAATGTGATGATTGACAGCTCTATGGCGATGGGGCGAAATTACTTAGCTTTTAATGCTGAAAAGAACCCTAAAGGCTTGGTAGAGCTAATGGAAATTGACAAGAATCTGCCTTGTATTCCTGAGAACCGATGGGGTGGTAAAGCTACTGATGAAGAAACAAGCTCAATCCTTGGTTATCTTTTCAGTTAAGGTTACAATTTTCAACACTTAAAGAGTACCGTGATGGGGAAACTTTGAGTTATCATTAAACGATGAAGAAACCGTTTTTCTAAGCTTGTTGGGTTTTCGTTTAGACCCTCCATCACCAAGCAAAGGAAAAGCGGTTTTTTCATTTCTGAGATTTGAAGATGATGAAAGATTTAGTATTAAACCAAGTAACAATGACTAGCTTAGAATTAGTCGAGTTTATTAACAGCCAACGTGAAGACAGTGCCTCTGAATTACGCCATGCTGATTTTTTAGAGAAAGTTGTTAAAGTTTTGGGATTAGAGATGAGTGAAAATTTCCGTTCATCTTATATAGACTCAATGAACCGTCAAAAACCTTGCTACCGTTTCCCTAAACGTGAGGCTTGCCTCATGGCTATGTCGTATAGCTATGATCTACAAGCTAAGGTCTTTGATCGTATGACAGAGTTAGAAGAACAACAGAAGCCTAAAGCCGTTTTAACTCTATTAGATACTGCCCGTAACACTTTTGATAATGCCTTGCACTTTGCTAAAACCTTTGGTCTTGAGGGTAATCAAGCTCTACTCTCAGCAGATAAAGCTACGGAGCGACATACAGGTTTCTCTCCTATGAGATTCATGCAGATTGAACTCAAGAAAGAGGAACAGACTCTCAATTTAACCCCAACAGAAATCGGCAAACAGTTAAACCCGTCTCTCAGTGCCGTTGCCACTAACAGACTCTTAGACGCTTTAGGGTATCAGGAGAAATTAGGTTCAGCATGGGTTCCAACGGAGAAAGGTAAACCTTATGCAGTTTTCCTAGACACGGGTAAGAAACATAACGATGGAACGCCAGTTACCCAACTAAAATGGTTATCCTCAATCATTAAACACCTCCTATAACTTGTGATAAACTAACCCTAAACTTGTTTTCATTTTTAGGGTTAGTTTTATGTCCTTTTCCAACTTTGCCAAAGCCACCATGTTAACTCAGCTTCTACTGGTAACTAGAGCAGGGGACGGCACTCACCGTGTTAAGTTGGGCAGCAATGGCACAATTATCCCCGAGGCGGGTGTATTAAGCATTGCCTTAAAGGTTTATGGTCACAATCCTCCCGTTATCACTAACACCTCTACTGCTCAGTGGACTGCCGCAACTACGTGGGCGACACCGATTACCGATGTTTACATTGTGAACGCTAAATCCGAAGATGTTTTACTTACAGGTAAGTTAGACACCCCTTACCCAATGCCTAGAGGTACCATCTTTGAGGTACCAACATTAAGCTGGGAGGCTTCCCTTGTCTAATCTCAGTTTTAGCTCTATTGCCACAGGTCATGTGCGTTTAAACCCATTACAGCACTTAGCTCTCAGCTTAGGTGAAGTGGAAACCGAGTATCAAGAATTTGCAGGGGATGTAAAACTAGGTAACGCTTATGCCAGTTATTTAGAAAATACCTATCCTAGCTTACGTTCATTTACGTTGAATATTCCTGTGCTTCGTTATTACTTTAAGGGAAATGGGGACATTGACCTACTAAATGAAAAGAGTACCAACATTGCTTGGGTAGAGTGGATGTACAACATCCATAAACTTGACCGACACTTTTTATTTAGTCACCCCATTTATGGTGATGTGAAGGTTAGGTTTGCAGAGCCTTTTAAGGTACCCAAAGGCAAAGCAGGTGGCCAAGCGTGTGTCGAAGGTTTAGAACTAAAACTGATTGAAATACCCAGCAGTAATTTACTTATAAACTTTACACCAAGAACATTAACCGAGCATGACTTTAACTTCCCGTACCACCTAATCCAAACGGATTACCAAGAAGAAGGTACCACGGCTATTCTCGGTGGTAATTACACCTACGCGGTGCGCGGTGCCAAGCCTGAGCAAAGAATCTTTACGTTATACTTTAGAGGTTTAAAGTATAATGAAAACCTAATGGGTGACATTGATACTTCTGTGGACCCTGAACTAAATATGGGTTTACTAGAACAATTCTACACCCAGTTTAAGCTGTGGAAACCCTTTTATTACCTACACCCTGTCTACGGCAGGTTACGGGTGCGGTTTAACAAAAGCTTAAAAATACCTAAAATAATTCCTAACTCAACAGGTTGGGTGAGTGATTTTCAACTTGAGTTAATTGAGGAAGTAGAAGATGCTAAACGGTACTACTAACACGAGAAACCAAAATCAAAATATTGAGTTAATTGAGGAAGTAGAAGATGCTAAACGGTACTACTAATACGGGGCACCAAGCCGAGGCAACGTCATTAAGACCTAAACCGTATGTTGAACTTTTCAAGTTAACGATAAACCGTGACCTGAATATCGTGCTCTATCTCACAGAACACCCAACTGTTGTTTGGAATGGAAAGACTTGGGAAAACTTCCCGCTAACCTTTAGTGGTTATAATGTGCAGACAACAGGGGAGCAGAGTCGTCCTAAGCTCCAGTTAGCAAACCCCTACGGTACTTTTAGCAGCTATATTGCCAAAAATGTTTTAAAGAAGGCAACACTTGAACGCTTTATGGTGCTGCGTAGCGACTTACTTGAGGGCAATGTAAACTACTTACGAAACAAATGGGTCGTAAACCGTGTCCTAAATCTCACAAGAGAAACAGTCGCTTTTGAGTTAAGAAGCATTTTTGACGGTGTACGGTACACCCTACCTGCTAGACAATTTATAGCCCCCGAGTTTCCAGTCACAAGTTTAGGTTAATCTTATGAACTTAATTCCCTTGTTAAATAAACCTTACCGTGATGGTGCCGATGATTGCTATGGCCTAGCTCGTGAATACTATGAAGAAGAGTACGGCCTAAGTTTAAGAAACTATGCTAGGCCAATTGGGTTTGACCAAGCAGGTATCCCTTTGCTTGACCAATACTTTGGTGCAGAGGGTTTTGAAACAATTAACCCTACCAGTATCATCAATCTCGAACGCGGAGACGGTTTACTGTTTAACCTATTTAGGGGTAAGGTAGCCAATCATGTAGGAGTCTACATTGGCAACGGGTACTTTATTCACCATTTGTATCAAAAAGTTTCAAGCTGTGACCGCCTAGATGCACGTTGGTATAATCGCATCTCTCGCACAGTGCGCCATCCTGATGTCACTGCTCGAAATGAAAGTCGAATGACTAAGATGAGTATTTTAGAAGCTCTACCCCCACACTTGAGAGGACAGCAAGATGGAAGTAATTAAAAACCTGCTAAGCCAATGGCATCCATTAACCGAGAAGTGTGGGTACATAACTTTAGAAGACGAGGTAGTTGAACTTGCAAATGTTCACACCGACCCTAAGCATGGTTTCCAGTTAGAGGAAATACCTGAAAAGGCTGTCGCCTTGTGGCACACTCACCCCTCAGGTTGCTCTAACCTATCCGTGGAAGATTATCACTTATTTAAAAGTTACCCTAAGTTACTGCACGTTATTGTAGGTTATGATGCTGTTTCCTATTACTTTGTAGACGCTGACGGTGCCCTGTTGCGGAGAGAACCTGATGACAAATTTTGATAGCAGGACAAATTTTGATAGCAGGACAAGTTTCGAGGTTATTCTTCTAGGTTACCTAAAAAACTTTCATAAAGAACCTATCACAATTATGGCTTCCACAGCGCGAGAAGCCTTGAGCATTTTACAAAATTACCTGCCTAAGGGTGCTAAACACGTTGTCGATATTGCCGAGATTCGTTGTGTTGATGACCTTGATATTGTAAACCCTGAAGTGAATACCTTGACCATTAAGCCCACGGTTATGGGCGCAGGGGGCGGAGGTAAAAAGTCAGCAGGTATTCAAATAGGTATAGGCATTTTACTGTTTATGGTAGCAGGACCTTTAGCCTCCTCAACTTTTGCTAAAGCTATTGGTCTGTCAAAAGGTGCAATTATCTTAACAGGTGCTCAGTTAGTTTTAGGCGGTGCCCTGCAACTTTTACAGAAGACACCTAAAGCTGACCCGACTTCAGGTGATAAGAAAAGCCGCTTTATTAACGGTAAGGCGAACACCATTGAGGAAGGTACACCTATCCCTATTATTTACGGTTTACAAAAAGTCTACGGGCAGATACTCTCGTTTGACATTGACTCTGAGGAGTATGACCCATCTTGAAAAACTTAAAACCAACGTCTCAACAGCTCGTACCCTATAAAGGCGCAGGGGGTAAACAACCTCAGCAACCCACTAATACGATAGACAATCTGTTTTCACGAGACAAGGTTGAAGTGCTATTAGGTATTGGCGAGGGACCCATCTTTGGCCTACAAGATGGTTTAAAAAGTTTCTTCGTGGGAGACGTTCCTCTACATAACCCTGACGGAACCCCCAATTTTAGAGACCTTTCTTTAGTGTGGGTACAGGGATGGTCCACGCCTAAAACTGTAACCTTTAATCTTGGCGGTGAAAGCCACAGCACCGATGTTGGAACTAACGTAACCAAAAAGACACCTGTCATTCGCTACACCCCTGCTAATATGCGCGGGCGGTTTAACCGTATAGATATTCGTATCAACGTAGCACAACTGTATGCTGAGGCAGGTGGTGGAGTTTTTCCCAATACAGCTAAGTTCCGTGTTGAATATAAAGCGTCACAGGGTTCCACGTGGAACATAGTCACTACCAGGGTTGCGTACCCTAGCGGTTTACCTTTAGTGGCTACCACTGCTGATAAAGAGCTAAAGGTGGCTACTCAGGTGGACACATTAAATGGTTATGAGTTAAAGGGTAAAACAAACTCAGGCTTCGTTTTAGACTTCTCTGTTCCTGTATCTACATTAGCTGATGACGATTACATGATACGGATAACTAAGTTTAATCCTGACATTGACCCTTCAGCGACTGAGAAAATCGCAGCCGAGATTGTTTTTGACAGCTTTCAATTAGTTAATCAATCCATCCGTACTTTCTCAAACACCGCTATGGTTAAAGTGTCAGGGACAGCCAGTGACCAATTTAATTCTATTCCACAATTCAGTGGTATCTATAAAGGTTTACTAACCCTTGTCCCTAGTAACTATGTTCCTGAAGCCTTAGGCATTGCTAACTCTTACCCCGTACCTTGGAACGGTGGCTTGACCCAAAAGTGGCACACGAACCCTGCATGGGTTCTGTACAACCTATTGGTTAATACCCGCTACGGCTTGGCCAAGTATGTGAACGATTTAAGCTTTAACCTACAAGACTTTTATGAAGCAGGTGTCTTTTGTGATGAGGTTGTAGCAAGTTTAACAAACAATGCAACCGAGAAACGGTACACCATGAACTTGACTATCGCTGAGAATCAGACGGGGTGGGATTACTTACAAAACATTGCAGGAGCATTTGACGGTGTTTTGTTTGATGACGGAGAAGGTGTTGTTCGATTGAAGGTCGATAAATGGGTTGAGCCACGAGTGCTGTTTACACCTGAGACGGTTAATGCTGAAGGCTTCAGTTATAGTTACACAGATTTAACAACACGCTACAACCAAATTACAGTTAGCTTCACCAATCCTGAAAGAGGCTGGGAGCAATCGCGTAGAAAATACCCTGATGATACAGCTATTTTAAGTGACCCTTACTACTTAGATAACGGCTTAGTGCCTTTTGATATGGTTGCGGTAGGTTGTACAAATGAGAGTGAGGCTATTCGCCGCGCACGGGCGCGTATCTTGACCTCTAACAATGAGACTACCATTGTAAACTTTACAACGACAAGATTAGGGGTTGTCTTAGACCCGTTAGAGATTATCTACCTCTCAGACCCTATTATGGGGTGGGGTTTTACAGGTCGTGTTGAGTCAATCAATGACTTACAGATTCGTTTACGTGACCCGTTAAACGTGTCAGGGTACCCCTTAACAGTCGAGATAACCTTACAACACACCTTAGGTTTAGTCACTCACGCTGCCGAGTTAATTGACCCTCACACATTAAAGGTGTTTAGTGACACGATTAGTTTTTTACAAACTGATTTTCCTGAGAATGCACAGTTTAGCATTAAGGTTGATGAGTTAGGATTAGTCAGCCCCAAGCCTTTCCGTATCACATCCATTGAACCGTTAGACGGTTACGATTTATTTCGCATCACAGCTTTAGAAGTGTACAAACCAAAGTATGATGCAACAGGGAATGAAGATGACCCTGTAGTGCTTATCGACAAAGACACCTTTGATTTAAACTTGCGCGATTACTTCTTAAATAAGGCAAAACTTTCAGGACTCAGAACCTACAACAATGTTACGTTTGTCTTTGACGGCACAGTTGAACAGGCACAAGGTTCTTTTTTGCTGATTACATCCACCGATGTAAACCAGTATGCTCTAACTATTGGGGATTGGAGCAGCTTATTACCTGTAGGGAAACCTAAAATCATTATAAAAGGTGCGGTTAGGATTTACGGTAAAGGAGGTAAGGGAGGTGACGGGGGAGGTTTAATCCCTGTCGTAGACAACTACAACTATTTTTATCAAATAGGGCCTGACTACGGGGACTTTGGGAACGCAACTGCTGCAAAAGGTAAGGCAGGGTCAAACGGAGGTGATGCTGCGTACCTAGATTACCCGATAGAGGTAGAGGTAGAGACAGGTGCAACACTAAATTGGTTCGGAGGGTATGGGGGAGGGTACGGGGGGGACGGCTGCTTAGTAAGCGTACCTATTTGGGAGGTGGTTCAGGGTGGTATAGCTAATCAGGACATATCTGTATTTAGACTGCAAGGGGCAGGAGGTTCGGGAGGCTACCCTTATGGGGAGGCAGGAGGCTCAGGAGCAGCATCACCTCCTGCAACCTTCGGAGTCCCTGCGGGCAACGCAGGGACTAAGACAGCTTCAGGAGCAGCCGTAGCTGTTAACTCACCTTACCGAGTAGCTCAAACTCAAATATACGTTACTCATGGACAAGGGGCAGCAGGTTTACCTGACCTAACTGTAGTAAACCCAGTCCCGTATTTCAACCCTCACGATGGACGACCTCGGCACAACCTTGTAACAAGCACTGGCTCCCGTGTCAACGGCACCCAAGGCACTGGTATCATCAACCGAGCTAATTTGACGTTAACCGTGAATGGTTTCGCCATGATAAACTCTGATTTATATGGAAACGAAGTTTTCCCTTAACTTTTTGGAAGCAAGATTATGACTCTCATGTCAGGAAAAGTGTACAGCGACTTCGGTGTACCGAGTAACACAATCGGTGAACAAGGTGACATCTTCATGCAGCTTGATGGTTTGAAAACAACCTACCGCAAGGAAGGCGGAGCATGGACACCTATCGGCAATCAGCTCGGTACAATCCCTGAGTTCTTAAAAGGCGTTGGTGTACCGCCCAACGTACTCGGTCAAGACAATCAGTATTACCGTGATGTGACAACTCAGGCGATTTATCAAAAGTCGGCAGGTGTTTGGAACAACATTGCTTCTTGGACATCCCTACAAGTAACTCAAGTTTTAGCCCAAGGTGGTGTAGGTAAGGATTTAGGTACGGCCCCTAACAAGATAACAGGGGGCAGTTTAAATAGTATTACCGCTTCGGGTGAGTATTATGTCTCAGGTGTCACAGAGACACCTGTTGGAGTTACTGCTGGGTTTCTTAAAGTTTGGCGTATTGACGCAAATAATGTGGGTCAAATACTACAAAAAACCTTTGGTTCAAGTTCAACTGAGTTACATTTTAGAATCAGCACTGCGGGTGTTTTCGTTGCTTGGCAAACGTATGCTTTAGAAGGAGGTAGTCCAACTAAGACTTTTAAAGCATTAGCAGGGACAGATTTGGATGATGTGGCTACTGTGAGTCAACTCAACACAAAGGTTAGTGGAGTGATAGCACCGAAGGCTCTTGCACTCTTTATAGTCTCAGCAGGAGGGGTAGTTACTATTGATAGAAGCGTTAATGTTTCAAGTATTACTAAAATAGCTGTAGGGAAGTACCAAGTTGGTTTTATAAACCCACTTCTACTATCTCCTATTGTAGAGTTAACCACGATAGACCAGTCAACACAAGGCGGTTACGGCGCAGGAGATATAACTCGTAAACAAGCTACATGGTTCTCCTCAGGGTTAAATTCTATTATTATTAACCTTAGAGCAGTAACAACGGATAATAACGGAGTCTCTGTGATAGTCTACACAGATGATGCTTACATATCCCTTATTGTCTATTAACTTCTTTTACAAAAAAAACTATAAACTTGTTACACTAAGCTCTGAATTTAACCCTCAGAGCTTAACTCATGTCTACTGAACCTGCATCAATTTGTCTTAGTGCTGAGCACTCTGCTTTACTAGCGGGTTTTTTCGGTAGTTTAGTGGCACTTACCTTTACAAAAGAATTGACGAGAGTGCAAATGTTAATGGCTCTCTTAACAGGCTTACTTACCTCCGCTTACTTAACCCCTTTGGTTATGTTCTATTTTAAAATAACACCTGAAATAAATGATGGTATGGCCTTTATTGTGGGTTTGGTCGCTATGCATGATGTCCCCGCTATCATAGCTATCGCTGAGATTGTTAGAAAAAATCCCTTGGAGCTTTTAAAGCGAATCCTCCCTAAATAAACAGGTGTCAGATGATGCTAACCACCATACTTACCTTCGTTAACTTATTTGCAGCAGCCATAATTATGCTTCAAAGCTTATGTGTGATGAATAAAATGAATCCACATACAGCTCACAGTTTGAGAATGGCTTATCTTTTCATCGGTTTAGGGGCTTTTTACACCTTTCTAAACCCACAGGTTACAATCCTTCCTCCGTTTATGATGAACTTGTCAATGGCATATTTGTTGTTTATTCATAAACCAAAACAGTTTATACTAAAGACAAACGTCCACAGCTTTATGGTGCAAAAACATGGCTAACTTATGGCTTACAGGTGCAGGTGAACCTACTCTCGGAACTGGTGAGCAAGGGGACTATTATCGTGATACGGTAACTAACTTAGTTTACTTCCGTGAGAACCCAACAACTTGGGCTGAAGTCCCTGCTTTTACCCCTACTCCCGATGGCGTGGGTACTACATGGTTATACGGCACTGGTGCCCCGTTAAACGGGTTAGGTAGCAACGGTAACTATTACTTCGACAATGATGTAAACACAGTTTACTTCAAAGTATTAGGTGCTTGGGAAGCCAAGGGAAGTTTAGACTTCATTGGTGTCTACGGTGTTCAATGGGGCAACGGTTTAGGCGCACCTGCTAACATTGCTCCTTTAAATAACCTCCCTGCTGGCTCGTTTTATTTAGACGTGGCTACTTCCGACATTTATTACAAAGACCCATCCTTAGCTTGGGTTTTGAAAGGCCAACTGGGTTCTGTTACTGTTATTGACAACTTAACTTCTACAAGTAAAACAGCAGCACTATCGGCTAATCAAGGTAAAGCACTTAATGATAGATTGAGTACTGTTGAGACAGCACAAACAGGCTATGCGACTGTCGCTAATCAACGCTATCAATTTGTTACAGACCCTAATACAACGTACACAGTGCTAGCGAGTGCAGTCACAGCGAATGGTAATACCATCATTGAGCTATCTAATAACTCATTGACTAGCAT
>Ga0222712_10005024_pt1 | contig 13569 bp, 13 predicted proteins | sample C33_657DmetaG_FD_165043 | JGI IMG/M metagenome (GOLD analysis project Ga0222712, IMG submission 165043) | Estuarine water microbial communities from San Francisco Bay, California, United States - C33_657D | ecosystem: Environmental > Aquatic > Marine > Unclassified | place: USA: California...
CGATTTAAACGAGAAAACCTTTAGGAAATTGCTGACATCTTTGTCATCGGTGTTTAACCAGTACTGGAAAAAAGCATAAGGAGATGTCATCTCTGGATCTAGCCAGATTGCGCCACCTGCGGTCTTTCCGAATTTAGAACCATCGGCTTTAGCAAGTAGTGGAATCGTTAAGGCATGTGCGCTACCTGATTCAACGCGACGAATTAAATCTAGCCCAGCGGTGATATTTCCCCATTGATCTGAGCCACCCAATTGCAAGGTGCAGTTGTGACGGCGATAAAGTGCTAGAAAATCAAATGACTGCAATACCTGGTATGAGAATTCGGTATAGGAAATTCCGCCCGCTTCAATTCGAGAAGAGACAGAATCTTTGGCTAGCATCTGGTTTACCGAAAAATGCTTTCCAACATCGCGCAAGAATTCGATTGCTGAAAGCGGTGAAGTCCAATCAAGATTGTTAGCGACGATCGCTGCATTCTCCTTAGCGTTGAAATCTAAGTACTTGGAAACTTGCACCCGGATACGTTCGACCCAAGCCGCGACCACATCAGTTGTATTAAGGCTACGTTCTTCGTTCTTTCCACTGGGATCGCCAATCAAACCGGTTGCCCCCCCAACAAGTGCAATTGGAATGTGTCCAGCTAACTGAAAGCGGCGCAGGGCGAGAAGAACAACCAGGTTTCCGACGTGCAAACTTGGCGCTGTGGGATCGAAGCCAATGTAGAGAGTGGTCGGCTTCTTGAGCGCTTCAACGAGGGCTGCTTCATCCGTTGATTGCGAGAAGAGACCGCGCCACTTTAGATCTTCTATGAGCGCCTTAGATTGCGTTGCCATTTGCGGATTCACTCCCCCATCATCGCTGAGAATGAGCTCATTTGGTCGGACAATTTCTTTTCGGCCGCCTTAATGTCGGAGTTGGCTGCTGCTAACTGTGAAGCCAAGGCTGATCCGCCCGTAGCGCCTACCGTTGTGCGCGATGAGATCGCCCCTTCCACGGTAAGCACTTTTCGAATTTCTGGAGTTAGTTGTGGGTGGACTCCTGCAAAATCCTGATCGCTCAATTCGTGGAGGTCTATCTTCTTAGCTTCACAAAGAGCTACACATTTTCCCGCGGCTTCATGGGCCGATGCGAATGGAACATTTGCGCGAACTAGGAAATCTGCGATCTCTGTAGCAAGTGAGAAACCTTGCGGTGCAGCAGTAAGCATCTTTGCGCGATCAAACGAGGTAGTTGCAACCATACCTGTCACCGCTGGAAGAACAAGAATCAGAGTGTCAATCGAATCAAATAGCGGTTCTTTATCTTCTTGTAAGTCACGGTTGTATGCGAAAGGAAGTCCTTTTAGCATCGCCAAGACGCCAGTAAGATTTCCAATTAAGCGACCTGTTTTACCGCGCGCCAGTTCTGCCATATCTGGATTCTTTTTCTGCGGCATGATTGATGATCCAGTTGAGTAAGCATCGGCGACTTTCGCCCATCCGAATTCAGATGTTGCCCAGATGCACCATTCTTCGCCGATACGAGAGAGATGAACGCCAACCATAGAAATAATAAAGAGCGCTTCGGCCACGAAGTCGCGATCGGATACGCCATCAATGCTATTTGCAGAAGGCGATGCGAATCCCAGATCTTTCGCCGTTACTTCCGGCTTTAGGCCAAGGCCTGATCCAGCCAGCGCACCCGAACCAAGTGGACTTACTGAAGTTCGCTTTAACCAATCTTGAATTCGATCCAGGTCGCGGGCAAAGGCATGAATATGTTTTGCTAATTCATGGCCAAAGAGAATTGGTTGCGCATGCTGCATGTGCGTAAAGCCGGGCGCTGGCGCATCGCCGTACTCTGCGGCTTTAGCAGCTAGCGCCTTTTGAAGTTCCAGGATCATCTGAGAGATTTCCATCATGTGATCGATGGCGAAGAGTTTCAAATCTGTCGCGACCTGATCGTTGCGTGATCTACCTGCACGCAGGGCTCCCCCGACCTCACCAATCTTCTCGGTAAGTCCACGTTCTAGAGCGCTGTGCACATCTTCATCATCTTCGGCAGCGACAAACTTTCCGATGGCGACTTCATCAATTAGCTCGCGGAGAGCTTTTTCAATCTGGCTCGCAACGCCGTCTTGCAAAAGCCCTGAAGATTTAAGTACGCGCAAATGAGCAAGCGATGAACGAAGATCGTAAGGCGCTAGCCGCCAATCAAAGTCGACGCTTCTCGACAAAGCGAAAACGGCATCGGCTGGTGCATCGGAGAAACGTCCACCCCAGAGAGCCATTATTTCTTCGCCTTTCGTTTTGCAGATCCGCGTTTTGCGCCTGCGCCAAAGTTGAGCAATTCTTTCGCAAGTTCGGCTCCACCGGCGGCCTTCTTCGATACAACTAAAACCGTGTCGTCTCCTGCGATAGTGCCGATGATGTTTTCCAGGCCTGAGTTATCAAGAGAGCTAGCTAAAAATTGTGCCCCACCTGGTGGTGTGCGAACTACCGCAAGGTTTCCAGAAGATTCGACCGAGAGAATCAGATCTGAAGGAAGTGGCATAGATCGTGCAATAGAACCATCCGCGGTCGTTCCCAGTTGATAGATAAGTTCACCAGATTCACTGCGCGAACGAACTGCCCCGAGTTCTTCTAAATCACGACTTGCCGTTGCCTGGGTGACATCAAATCCAGCCTTCTTCAGCAACTTAACTAGATCCGATTGCGAGTGAACAACGCCGGCCTTGATTAACGCGATCGCCTTTGTGCGACGCGCAGAAACCGAGCTCGAATTCAGCACCTTAGCCATGATTTACCTCTTTCATTGCCTTTGCGAAAACCGCAATAAATTTATCAATCTGAACCTTTGTGACAATTAGCGCCGGCGCAATACGGATCGTTTCGGGATTTGGCGCATTAACCAGGAAGCCGTTTTTGGCTAGCAGCGCCGAAAGTTCCTTCGCATATTCGCCATCTAACGCGATTCCGATTAACAACCCGCGTCCGCGAACTTCGCGGACACCGCGTATCGCTGAAATCTTTATCTTCAAACGCTTTTCAAAACTCTTTGCTTGAGTTAGTAATCGATTCTTTTCAATTACTGAAATTGCCGCAAGGCCTGCGGCTGCGGCAATTGGATTTCCGCCAAAGGTAGTGCCGTGTTCACCTGGGGCAAATTGTGGGGTTGTGCTGCCTAGGGTGATCATCGCTCCAAGTGGGAGACCGCCACCAATTCCCTTTGCAAGAGTTATTACGTCAGGACGAACGTTTTCATGTTCGTATCCAAACCAATGACCTGTACGACCCATACCAGTTTGAACGCAATCGAAAACTAGAAGAGCACCATGCTTATTGCATAGAGCGCGAAGATCTTTCAAATACCCCAACGGCGGAGTTACAACTCCTGCCTCACCAAGAATAGGTTCGACGATAACCATCGCCGTCTTTTGGGATACTGCTTTGTGCATCGCTGAGATATCACCGAATGGCACATGCTTAATATCTTTGAGTAACGGCCTAAAAGGTGCTCGCTTGCTCTCTTGGCCAGTTAATGAAAGCGCTCCCATGGTGCGCCCATGAAATGCGCCAGTTGTCGCGACGATTCGAGTCTTCCCAGTTTTACGTGAAAGTTTAAGAGCCGCTTCATTCGCCTCTGCTCCTGAATTACAGAAGAAGACTCGAGCGGTGTTATCTCCGGTCATCTCCTGCAACTTCTTGGCTAGCGCTAAACCTGACGGATGGCTATAGAAATTACTTACGTGGCCCAGCTTTGCAACTTGTGTGGAGACTGCTTTAACTATCGCAGGATGCGCGTGTCCGAGAATATTTGTGGCGATGCCGCCGAGGAAATCCAGATACTTCTTCTTCTCCGAATCAGTTACCAATAAGCCTTTCCCTGAGACTAAGTTGATTTCTGGAACTCCGTAGTTCAACTGCATTACATCGTTCCAATTAGTTGTTGTCACCTTTTTAACTGGGCTCATTTAGTCACCAACGTTCCACCAGAGTTACCTAACGCCATTGCGAAGGCCGACGGATCGGTTCCATCGATAATTCTTACTGCACTTGCTCCACCGTCTATCGCATCTAGGCACGCCTTAACTTTTGGCGCCATACCTTCGGCAAATGTTGATTTCAGTGCACCTAGTTCAGCATAAGAGATAGCTGAAATCAGAGTCGAAGTGTCTGGCCACAAGCGATAGATACCAGCGACATCGGTCATGATGATCAAACTTTCTGCATTTAGTGCACCTGCGATCGCAGCGGCTGCGAGATCCGCATTCACATTGAGACCACCCTTGAAGTTTTCGTCAGTAGCTATCGGGGAAATCACTGGGACCTGACCGCCTTTGAGAGCGCTATTAATGGCTTGTGGATTAACTGAGGTAACGACCCCAACTAAACCTAAATCAACTGGTGAGCCATCAACTAATTTGCGAAGTGGTTCAGCGATCAGAGATTCACTAGTGCGGCCCGATAGCGCAACTGCGTTGACTCCAGCGCTGCGAAGGGAATTAACGACTCCCGGACCTACCTCGTCAACTAAAACTCTTTCAACTATCTCAAAGATTTCCGGAGTAGTAACTCGAAAGCCACCGATAAACTCCGAGAGAATTTCTTCCTCCTTGAGCGCGGCATCAATTTGCGGACCACCACCATGGACAACCACTATCTTCAGACCGCTCTGCTGCGCTTGCGCGATTGCTTTGGCGAAACCACCGTTCTCATCCTTCATGGCGTGGCCACCGAACTTAACGACGATCATGTGGCGTAGGCCGAGTTCTCGTGAACATAGTCATGAGAAAGGTCATTGGTAAAGACAGTCGCGTTTGCGTTGCCGACCTTTAAATCTACTTGGATAGTGACTAAACGATCCGCAAACGAAACAAGGTTGCGATCCTCGAAAGGCGCGCTCGACTTAGCGACTTTCACTCCATTAAGAGTGACATCAATATCGAGCGGGTTTAAGTGTGCACGGGCAGTGCCTACCGCCGCCAAGACACGACCCCAGTTGGGATCTCCACCGAAAATCGCGCATTTCAAAAGATTGTTACGTGCACATGCTCGAGCAACTTCTACAGCATCACTTTCAGAGGCAGCGTTTTTAATCTCGATCGCGACCGTCTTTGTAGAACCTTCTGCGTCGGCTATCAACTGCTGCGATAGCGATCCACATACCTGCATCAACGCTTCCTCTAACTCCGAGGCGCTTGGCGCATATCCGCTGGCTCCAGAACCCATCAGCAATACAGTGTCGTTAGTCGATGTGCAACCATCAGAGTCGATTCGGTTATAGGTGCGGTCGCAAACTCTTTGAAATATCTCTTGTGCGATATCTGGCAAAACAGCATCTGTCATCACAACCGAAAGCATCGTTGCCAGCGCGGGTGCAAGCATCCCGGCTCCCTTGGCGACGCCAGAAACTTGCAAGTGATCGTTTTTAAAATTTGCAATCTTGGAAACGCTATCGGTTGTCATGATCGCACTTGCTACATCTTGCAGCGAATCGGTCGAAAGCGCTTTGGAAATTTGATCAACGCCAGCAATGATCTTCTCAATCGGCAGTAACTCACCGATCAAACCAGTAGAGCAGACAACTACTTCACCAGATGAAATACCAAGTACTTCGCCAACGTGTTCTGCTGTTCTATGCGTGTCAGCAAAACCTTGTGGACCAGTGCAGGCGTTAGCGCCGCCCGAGTTAAGAATTGCTGCACGAACTATCTTCTCTTTGGTGACTTGCTTGCTCCAGATGACCGGGGCTGCAACAACCTGGTTTGATGTATAAACCGCAGCTGCATCAAATTTCGGACCGTTATTAACAATCAAGGTTAAATCCAGCGCACCTGAACTCTTTAGCCCCGCGGCGCAGGAAGCAGCGGTAAAGCCATTTGGCAGTTTCATATCCCAAGACCCATGCCTGTTAACCCAAGGCTTTCAGGATATCCGCAGATGATGTTGGCGTTTTGTATCGCCTGCCCAGCTGCGCCCTTAACCAGGTTATCGATTGCCACGCTTACAACTAAACGATTGGTGTGCTGATCTACTGCAACTTGCATCGCTACATAGTTGCTTCCAAGCACCGACGATGTTTGTGGCATCTGTCCAAATGGCAGAACCCTTACAAATTCTTCGTCTTTATAAGCATCAGAATAGATTTCATGGGCTTGCTCAGTTGTGATCGCTGAATTAACTTTCATAGTGATCGTTGCCAGAATTCCGCGCGGCATTGGCGCAAGAATTGGAGTAAATGAAATCTTTGCTGCGGTCCCCGTGGCGCGTGTTAGCGCTTCCTCGATTTCAGGTGTGTGCTGATGCACTCCCCCGAATTTATAGGACGTCAGACTTCCCATTACCTCGCTAGCGATCAAATTAATCTTTGCGCTACGACCTGCTCCGGTTGTCCCGGATGCAGCGACAATTACAACATCACTGATGTCTGCAATCTTTGCTGCAGGTGCTGTACCAAGCGCTATAGCTGTTGCATAGCATCCAGGATTGGCAACCCTGAAGGACTTTGCAATATTGGCTCGCGCTCCCGGAAGTTCTGGTGCTCCGTACGTCCATGTTCCGGCGTGTGTTCCGCCGTAGTACTGGGTCCATTTGGCGCTATCTTCAAGTCGATAATCAGCACCAAGATCAACAATCTTTGCTTTTGGACTAAGCGATGCGATAACTGCTGCACTTTCACCATGTGGCAGCGCTAGGAAAATTACCTCGCAACGCTCGAAATCGCTGGCGTTAAACGATGAGAATTTTTGACCAGCATAAGAATTTAGCTGAGGGTGTACTGCAGTTATTGGCTCGCCGGCGTTGCTATGGGCGGTAACGCAGCAGACTTCAAACTCAGGATGTCCTGCTAACAAACGCAGGAGTTCTCCCCCTGCGTAACCACTAGCCCCGATAACACCGATTTTCATGGGATGAGATTAGCATAAATATGCAATAAAACGCATATTTATGCAGGAATCGAAGATCGGTTATGCGGTACGAAGAACGGCGCCGGTAGCCTTTTCGGCCGCCAATACTGCTGCTTCGCGCATCGCTGAAACCTCTGCCCCTGTGAGCGTGCGATCAGGTGCTCGGAAGGTCAGAGTGAATGCGAGCGAAATCATGCCATCGCCTATCTTGTCGTAGCGATCAAAGAGTGCGATGGACTCGAGTAGCTCCCCTGCACCGCTGCGTAAAGCCTTTTCGACATCAAGTGCTGTAACAGATTGATCAACAATTAGGGCTACATCTTGCACTGCGGCCGGCATGGTTCCGACTCGATTTGGCCGAACAATTTCGGAATTTGGGAGAGCGCTTAAACCGACCGCGAAAGCAACGCTACGTTCTGGTAATCCGTACTTTGCAATTATGCGCGGGTGGATTTCGCCAGCATGTGCAACTGCTTTGCCATCAACAATTAACTCTGCACATCGACCCGGGTGCCATGGTGCAAAGTCAGAGCGTTTGATGGTCCATTCGAGATTGCAGAGTTGCAAGATATCTTGCGCGTAAGCAATCGCATCTTGCCAGTTGTAGGCACGAGCTTTGCCTTGCCAATCTTCGTTCTCCACTTTTCCGACTAACAAACCTGCTACATGGAAAGCTTGTGGCGGAACGCTGGCGTATATCGCCTCAATTGTTTTGGCATCAGGGCGACTACCGATAACTGGAGATACGGCTGGAACCAGCTTCTGTGCACTGCGAAAGATTGAGCCCATTTCAAAGATGGCAAAGTCTTTTGCGCCGCGACTGATGTTTCGCGCAGCAACTTCGATGAGTCCTGGTACTAAGTGAACACGCATAAGCGGGAACTCTTCAGACATGGGATTTGCGATGCGATAAGTGGAAGCACGTTCACCAACAAATCCCATCTGATCGATGGTTTCCTGATTGGTAAATGGGAAAGTTTGAACTTCCGCAAGCCCTCGCGCAGCGAGCATCGCAGAGATAGCGCGGCGGCGTTTTTGAGTGGGTGTAAGGCTTGCGTGGTTTGGACGAGGTGGCAAGATCGATGGAATCTTGTCGTAACCAATCATGCGGGCTACTTCTTCAGCCAAATCTGCCGGTGTTAACAAGTCTGCACGCCAAGATGGTGGATCAACTGTGAACGATTTTTCGTCAACATCGCAGCCAATTACTCGCAGAACGCGCGCGATATCAGCGGGTGCAATTTCTAGCCCTAGAATCTTTGAAATATAGGCAGGATCGAGTTTCACAACAGGCGCGTACTTTGGTTCGCCCGCGACAACGGTCGCAACATGCTTTGCAGAGCTATGAGCTGTTAATAGTTGGACAAAGCGAGCAGATGCAAATTCCGCCAGAGATGGATCAACGCTACGTTCCAGACGGCGTGAGGCTTCAGAGGAAAGTTTGTGGCGACGTGAATTCTTAGCAACGCAGACTGGATCAAAGCGAACAGCTTCAAGTGCTATTTCAGTCGTTGTCTCGGATATTTCAGATGACTGACCGCCCATGGTGCCGGCAAGAGCCAAAGGTTGCTTATCGTCGCAAACCATTAAATCTTCAGGATCAAGTTGGCGAACCTGGCCATCTAGAGTTGTAAAAGGTTGTGCCTTGCCTGCACGTTTAATTGTGAGACCACCAGAAATCTTTGACTTATCAAATGCATGAAGTGGTTGACCTAGTTCGAGCATCACGTAATTTGTTACATCAACAACGAGAGAGATAGAACGCATGCCCATCTTCTCGATACGACGACGCATCCAAATTGGGGTCGTTGCAGATGGATCGAAATCCGAGAGAGTGCGCAGGTAAAAGACCGATGCTGTAGCAAGATCTTCGATCTTCGCCGATACACCTTTACCAGCCTCTTCAAATTCCAAAGCCCGAAGTGCATCCACTGGATCTTGGAAAGACAGGCCTAGTGATCCAGCTACTTCGCGAGCAATACCGCGAATACTTAACGCGTAACCACGATCAGGGTTTACCGCTACATCAAAAATGGTGTCGTTTATTTCAAGAACAGCGATCGCATCTGCGCCGATTTCAACTTCACCTTCGGCAAAGACCATGATTCCCGAATGATCATCGCCCAATCCGAGTTCGCGTGAGGAACAGATCATGCCGTTGGAAGTTTTTCCGTAGGTTTCGCGCGCTCCAATTTTGAAATCTCCAGGTAAAACAGCGCCAGGAAGTGCCGCCACGACTAAGTCGCCAACCGCGAAGTTGGTAGCGCCACAAATTACGTAGCGGGTCTCTTTCTCACCACAATCAAGGCCCACATAACGAATTGGCTTTTTGAACTCAGTGATTTCTTCGATTGTTAAGACTTTGGCAAAGGTTAGAGGCCCTTTTACATCTGATCCCGCTTCAATGATCTCTTCAACTTCAAAGCCAACGCGAATAAGTCCATTAGATATCTCCTCTGCGGTGATGTTTTCAGGGATATCTACAAATTCACGGATCCACGATAAAGGTGCGCGCATTTACAGACCCACTCCGAATTGGCGGGTAAAACGTAGATCGCCTTCAACAATATCGTGCATATCGGTAACGTTGTGGCGCACCATGAGCGTGCGTTCTAGCCCCATTCCAAATGCAAAACCACTGTAAACATCAGTATCGATCCCGCAGGTAGCCAGAACTTTTGGATTAACCATGCCGCAGCCGCCCCATTCGATCCAACGACCATTGAAGAAAATATCTACTTCGGCGCTAGGTTCAGTGAAAGGAAAGAATGATGGACGAAGACGCGTAGTTACATCAGGACCGAACATCGCTTGGGCAAAATTATCGAGAGTTCCCTTTAGGTGCGCCATGGTGATGCCCTTATCAACGACCAAGCCTTCAACTTGATGGAAGACCGGACTGTGCGTGGCATCAAGTTCGTCAGCGCGGAAGGTGCGTCCTGGACAGATCATGTAAATCGGGGGCTCGTGCTGCAACATAGATCGGATTTGAACGGGAGAGGTTTGCGTGCGCAGCACCATTCCGGACTCAACCGGTTCGATGTAAAAGGTATCTTGCATGGTTCTCGCTGGATGATCGGCGGGAATGTTTAGGGCATCGAAATTGAGCCAACCTGATTCGAGCTCTGGTCCTTCTTCAACGGCATAGCCTTGTTCAATAAAGAAATCACTGATTTCATTTTTAATAATTGTTATTGGATGCAGTCCCCCGCGATGTGCGCGATTCACCGGCAAAGTTATATCCACAACTTCTTCGAGAAGAACCTTGGCATCACGTTCTGCTTCTAACTTTTCAGTTGCTTTATCGAGTGAAGCCGAAATCGCCGCCTTTGCTTCACCTATCAACTTTCCAGCGCTGGCTTTTTCTTCTGGAGCAAGTGAACCTAGACCACGACTGGCAAGTGAGATCGGAGCCTTGTCGCCCAGATGGGCAAGGCGGGCCAGCTTTAGAGAATCGAGGTCGTCCGCAGCCGCGAAAGCCGTTGCGGCATCGCTAACCCATTTTTCAATCTCTGCGGGGCTCATAGCGAAATCTTAACCTGTGATCTTTCGTGGATGCGGGATATTTGGCTAGGAAGCGGTGAGGTGGAACATAACGATAGATGCAGCAGCAGAGAGATTGAGGCTTTCGGCATTGCCCTTCATTGGAATATTTACAGCGATCACATCACTTCCAATAAGCGTATCTATCCCCCGCGCTTCATTTCCGAAAATAGCAACGCAGTCGCCAAGATTTTTTACTTCCAATAGTGAAGTTGTACCCTGAGCTGAAAGAGCCAGCTTCTTAATCTCTGGAAATTTTTCAGAGAGAGTTGAGAGCGTTATTCCTGTGTAAAGCGGAATATGCCAAAGAGATCCCGCAGTTGCCCGAACCACCTTTGGCGAATACATATCTACGCTGCCTGGTGAAGTAATAACCGCATCGATGCCCATAGCATCTGCACTTCGCAAAATGGTTCCAGCATTTCCGGGATCTTGAATTTCATGAAGGTAAATAAACTTCGAGTGGCCACTTAACTTTAAATCGTCGAAAGAGCTGCTCCCGATTTCACAGACGCTTAGGATTCCCTGCGGTGTAATCGTTGAGGACATAGCAGCCATTACCGGTTCGCTTACCAGAATAGTTTCAACGCTTGATGAATCTAGACCTGCGCCATCGAGACGTGATTGGCCGCTCTCGGTGAGAAATAGGGTTTTTATCTTGGGGCCAGATGTGGCGGCTAAAGCTTCGCGCGCACATTGCAGGCCTTCGGCGATAAATTGACCGTGCTCTCCGCGCTCTTTATTTCCGCGGGAAGAGATAAGAGCCTTCACCCGCGCGATATGCGGCGAGTGAAGGCTCTCGATCATTAAAGAACTACTTAAGCGCTGACTAGATTTTTGCGTGCTAGATCAACCAGGGTCTTGAATGTTGCTGGATCATTTGTAGCGATGTCAGATAGAACGCGACGATCAACTTCAACGCCAGCAGCCTTTAGGCCTTGGATGAAACGGTTGTAAGTCATTCCGTTTTCGCGGGCTGCAGCGTTAATACGTTGAATCCAAAGCTGACGGAAATCACCCTTCTTATCTTTACGGTCGTTAAACGCGTAAACCATTGAGTGAGTGACTTGCTCTTTCGCCTTTGTGAAAAGACGGGAACGCTGACCGCGGTATCCGCTAGCGCGTTCTAGGGTTGTGCGACGCTTCTTAGCAGCGTGAACTCCACGTTTTACTCTCATTTAATTCACACTCCTTACTTAAGGCCAAGCATGCGCTTGGCTGTCATTGCGACGGTTGGCTTTGCTGCTTGTTCGGTACTCAAACGACGAGTAACGCGAGATGACTTACGCTCCAAAAGGTGGCGCTTGCCTGCACGCTCGTGCATGATCTTTCCTGAACCGGTTACGCGAAAAGTCTTTTTCGCGCCACTATGGGTCTTCATCTTTGGCATTTATCTTCTCCTGTACTTCGTCGTCTTAAACTTTCGTCTTGAAAAACTTATAAAACTCTTTACTTCTCTTCTGCCGCCTCGAGCGCTGCCTTTTCCTTGGCTGCGCGCGCTGCCTTCTGCTCTGCTACCGCTTCAGTCTTCTTCTTCGTCGGTCCCAGCACCATCGTCATATTTCGACCCTCTTGCTTTGGGGCGAATTCAACAAAAGCAACTTCTGCTACATCTTCTGCAAGACGTTGCAAGAGCTTGTAACCGAGCTCGGGGCGAGTTTGTTCGCGTCCGCGGAACTTCATCGTGATCTTTACCTTGTCGCCACCTTTTAAGAATTTCACGATCGCGTTACGTTTAGTTTCGTAATCGTGGTTTTCAATCTTTGGCGTCAATCGCACTTCCTTCACCACGATGTGGGTCTGGTTCTGACGAGCTTCACGAGCTTTCTGGGCAATTTCGTACTTGTACTTGCCGAAGTCCATGATTTTGCATACAGGTGGATTTGCCTCTGGCGCGATCTCAACGAGATCTAAACCAATTTCATCTGCCATCTGTAGCGCTACTTCGATATCTACAACTCCAACTTGATCACCGGTGTGGCCGATAAGACGAATTTGAGGTGTGCGGATACGGTCATTGATGCGCGGTTCAGTTGTGATTTGTGCTCCTTAGTTGGTTACTACTTTGTCGTTTACTTCTGTTGATTTAGACGTTAGTAGCTTGGGATTACCGCAGAATTCGCGCACCGCTAAGGAAAGAAAAGAACGCCCGCAGGCGCCTTACTTTCGACAAACCAGCCAACTCTAGATAACTAGGTCGAGAAGGTGGGAGCGGTGAGCTCCTCTTGCAGTAGCCGCAAGGCCACTGGTCTGAGGCGAACTTTACCTTTAAGCGCCCATAGCGTGCAAACCGCCGTCTACATGCACGATTTCAGCGGTGGTTTTTGGGAACCAATCGGATAACAGGGCTACCGCGGCCTGGGCGGCAGGAACTGGGTCGGTGACATCCCATTCCAATGGGGAACGTTCATTCCAGACCTTTTCAAATTCATCAAAGCCGGGAATTGATTTCGCAGCCATAGTACGAATTGGGCCTGCGGCAACAAGGTTGACGCGAATATTTTCTGCACCAAGATCGCGCGCTAAATAACGAGATGTTGATTCCAGCGCTGCTTTGGCAACGCCCATCCAATCGTATTTTGGCCATGCCACAGTTGCATCGAAATCAAGGCCGACCACAGATCCGCCACCGTTAAATAGCGGACGCGCTGCCATAGTCAAAGATTTAAGTGAGTAAGCGGAGACGTGTACTGCAGTTGCCACATCTTCCCAAGCGGTATTTAGAAAGTTTCCACCGAGGGCGGCTTCTGGTGCAAAACCGATCGAATGAACGACGCCATCTAAATGTGGGAAGTGTTCTTTAACGCGATCAGCAAGTGCATCTAAATGTTCTTGGTTGGTGACATCTAATTCAATCACTGGTGCAGGTTGTGGGAGGCGCCCCGAAATTCGAGTAGTCAAACTCATTACGCGGCCATAAGAAGAGAGAAGTACATTCGCTCCCTGTTCTTGCGCAATCTTGGCGATATGAAAAGCGATCGAGCCATCCGTTAAGACGCCAGTTACCAGAATATTTTTTCCTTGAAGAATTCCCATTTAATGTCCCATTCCTAATCCACCATCAACTGGGATTAGCGCCCCAGTTATATATCCACTTGCAGGTGAAGCAATAAATGAGACCACCTTGGCAATCTCA
>Ga0222712_10005026_pt1 | contig 13563 bp, 11 predicted proteins | sample C33_657DmetaG_FD_165043 | JGI IMG/M metagenome (GOLD analysis project Ga0222712, IMG submission 165043) | Estuarine water microbial communities from San Francisco Bay, California, United States - C33_657D | ecosystem: Environmental > Aquatic > Marine > Unclassified | place: USA: California...
GAAGGAACCTCAAAATGCTTCATGCTGAACTTTTATTGACTTATGGACACAAAAGTACATAGTTCATATCTTTTTACCCATTTTTCCCTCAAACAATGCCTATAAATCTGGGCTTTACTAGTATAGGCTACTTATCTTTGCGCCATGAATTACGTTTCTGTAGAAGGATTGACTAAAAGTTATGGCATTACCCCTTTATTTAAGGGTATCAATTTTAATATCAATGAAGGCGATAGTATTGCTTTAATTGCTAGAAATGGGGTGGGAAAGACCACTTTGTTAAGAATATTAGCAGGCAAAGAACAGCCCGATGCGGGAACGGCCAAAATTCACAAGGACGTGCATTTGGTTTTATTTGAACAAGACCCTCAGTTTATTGAAACGGCCAGTATTACACAAAATATATTCAATCAGGATCATCCAGTGATGAAGGCTATTAGTAATTATGAAATGGCCATGGAAACGGAGGATGAAAATTTGATTACCGATGCCATTATGGAAATGGAAGAAACAGGTGCCTGGGATTTTGAATCGAAAGTGAAAACTATTTTAACGCAGTTAAATATTAACCATTTAGAACAACCAGTTTCAAAATTAAGTGGAGGACAACGCAAGCGTGTTTCTTTAGCGAAAACTTTAATTCAAATTGGTTTTGAGCCCAAGCATGTTTTATTATTAATGGATGAGCCTACCAATCATTTGGATTTAAATATGATTGAGTGGTTGGAGAATTATTTATTACAAGAAAAAGTAACATTATTACTTGTATCGCATGACCGTTATTTCTTAGAAGCGGTGACTGACCAAATTTGGGAATTAGAAAGAGAAAATTTATACTCGTATAAAGGTGATTATGAAAATTATTTAGAAAAGAAGGCTGCCAGAATAGACTCTGAACTTGCCAGCATAGATAAAGCCAAGAATACTTTTAGAAAAGAACTAGAGTGGATGCGCAAACAGCCCAAGGCTAGAACTACTAAAAGTAAAAGCCGTCAAGATAATTTCTATGAAGTAGAAGCAAAAGCCAAACAGAAAATAGAAGAAACCAATTTGCAATTGGATATGAAGATGACTAGACTGGGTGGTAAAATTATTGAAGCCAAGAAAGTATATAAGTCCTATGGCGATTTAGTGGTCTTAAAAGGCTTTGATTATACCTTTAGTAAAGGAGAGCGTATTGGTGTAGTGGGTAAAAATGGAGTGGGAAAATCTACCTTCTTACAAATTTTGCAAGGCATAACCCAGCCCGATAGTGGAAAAATAAATGTAGGGGAAACCATTGTCTTTGGTCATTTCTCTCAAGAGGGGCTAGTGTATAAAAAAGACATGCGTGTAATTGAGTTTTTGAAAACCTTTGCAGAGAACTTTCCATTAGCAAGTGGAGGTTCCTTAAGTGCAGCACAGTTTTTAGAATTATTTTTATTCACGCCCGACAAACAATATACTTATTTAAGTGCTTTAAGTGGGGGAGAGAAAAAGCGTTTACAACTATTAACTATTTTATTTAAAAATCCGAACTTTCTTATATTAGATGAACCTACCAATGACTTAGACCTGCCTACCTTGGCCGTCTTAGAGCAGTTCTTAATTGATTTTGCAGGTTGTGTCTTATTAGTATCGCACGATAGATATTTTATGGATAAGTTAGTAGACCATTTATTTATTTTTGAAGGAAATGGTGTGATTAGAGACTACCCAGGTAACTATACCCAGTTTAGAATTCTAGAAAAGACCAAGCAAAACTATGCAGCTGTTAGTTCTGATATTTCTAAGGCACAGGATTTCTCTGTTCCAGTCAAAGAAGAACCTGCTACTGTACAAGCGCCTTTGGTAGCTGTAAAAAAGACTGCTGAAAAATTAAGCTTCAAAGAAAAAACTGAATTGGATAACTTGAATAAAAATATTCCAGCAATGGAAGAAAAGAAAAAAGTATTAACCGAAAAATTAAATGATAGCAGTTTAGCCTATGATAAAATCATAGAATTAAGTGAAGCATTAGGCTCCTTGAATAGCCAATTAGAAACTGCAGAATTAAGATGGTTAGAACTCAATGAGAAGATTTGATTAAAATAGTTTAATGAAAACAGTGTTTTCATCTAGTGCCTAGGCCTCATTTTTGAGTTTTACTTCAATTATGAGGCCTAAGTTTTTGGGCTTAACTATTTTTTCATAATAATTTGGATGAAGAATACAGTGGGCAAATATTTTACTTAACAATTCATCATTAAACTAACATTATTATGAAACCAATTGAACGCATTTCCGCGTACTTAAAATTCAAAAACATTAGCCCGCATTCCTTTGAACGTAAAGTGGGCCTTTCTAATGGCTATTTTGCAAAGCAACTCCGTAATCTAGGCTCTATTGGCTCAGACATTTTAATTAGAATTGATGAGCTCTATGCCGACTTAGATATTCTTTGGGTACTTACGGGCCAAAGACAAATGATCAATGCTTCCAATGACCCCTCTGGTGAATTTGGTAGTATGAAATTGGATGAATTTATATCCAAGTATGAAACAGAGAATAGAAAAATTAAAGTATTGGAATCGGATGTAGAAAAACTACAAGTTGTATTAAATGATAAGGATAAAATTATCTCCCTTTATGAAGTCATTACTAGTAATAAAATAAATTCGGCACCATCTGAGAATAATCATCAAATGATGCCGAATTTTAATCAATCTATGCCGAATCAGTAATTTAAAGTATTCATTCTAAATAATAATTCTACATAATAATTCTAAATAATAATTCATATGAATATTACGAAAGAATAAATAGCGCTAATAATTCTACATAATAATTTAGGTTATACCTTACTAAGTGTAACCTAAATTATTTAAGTATACGCTTTATTATTTAAGCATAAGAGGCAACTGGTTCACATGTACACACTAAGTTTCTGTCTCCATGCGTATTGTTTACTCTTGCCACTGTTGGCCAGAATTTATTCTGTTGCACATAATATAAGGGGAAGGCAGCTTCCTGTCTTGTATAAGCATGGGTCCATTCATTTGCACAAATTACTTTCTGTGTATGCGGTGCGTTTTTCAAAGGGTTGTCTACTTTATCAGAAACCCCTTTTTCAATAGCGGTAATTTCATCATGTATAGAAATTAAGGCATCGCAGAAACGATCTAATTCTGCCTTGTCCTCACTTTCAGTAGGCTCAATCATAATGGTACCAGCTACTGGGAAGCTCATGGTAGGTGCATGAAAGCCATAATCTATCAAACGCTTTGCTACATCTTCTGCTTCAATACCCGCAGTGGCTTTAAAAGGTCGAAGGTCAATGATAAATTCATGCGCACAGGTTCCATTTTTTCCAGCATATAGAATAGTATATTTTTTCTCTAAACGAGATTTCATATAGTTCGCATTTAAAATAGCATAAGCAGTGGCTAATTCTAAACCCTTTGCACCTAACATTTTAATATAGGCGTAACTAATTAATAAAATACTTGCCGACCCCATAGGAGCAGCACTTACTGCACCAATTTTATTCTTATTGTAAATATGTCCAGGTAAGAAAGGAGCTAATTTATCATTTACACAAATAGGGCCCATTCCTGGTCCGCCACCACCATGTGGTATAGCGAAAGTTTTGTGTAAGTTTAAATGACAAACATCGGCACCAATATTGCCTGGGCTTGTTAAACCTACTTGCGCATTCATATTCGCGCCATCCATGTAAACAAGTCCGCCTAATTCATGAATGCTTGCACAAATATCAATAATGGTTTCTTCAAACACACCATGGGTAGAAGGATAAGTAACCATAAGACCCCCTAAATTATCTTTATGTAAAGTGGCTTTCTCTAGTAAATCTTTCATGTCAATATTTCCAGCTGCATCACATGCCACCACAATTACTTTAAAGCCAGCCATTACTGCACTTGCAGGGTTGGTACCATGTGCACTAATAGGAATTAAGACAATATTTCTATGCGCTTGCTTATGATGTTCATGGTAAGCGCGAATAGTTAATAAACCTGCATACTCACCTTGTGCACCACTATTTGGTTGAAGGCTACAAGCAGTGAAACCTGTAGTCTCACATAAGTAAGCACTTAATTCTTTGGCAATTTCTTGATAGCCTAAAGTTTGACTACTAGGTGCAAAAGGATGCATAGAACTAAATGCAGGCCAGCTTACTGGAATCATTTCTGTAGCCGCATTTAATTTCATCGTACAACTTCCCAAACTAATCATGCTGGTATTTAAAGACAAGTCTTTATTTTCTAATTGTTTGATAAAACGCATCATTTGTGTTTCACTATGATGTGTATTAAAAACAGGATGTTGTAAATAAGTAGAAGTTCTAACTAAAGATGCTGGAATAGAAGGAGCTCCTGCAGTTTTACTACTTGCTTTTTTACCCGTTATTTTTTCAAATAAGCCAACTACTTTTTCTATTTCACGAGCACTAATTGTTTCATCAATAGTGATGGAAATGCTGTTATCATTTTTTCCATCATTGAAATAGCGGAAATTAATATCAGCAGCTAAGGCTTCTTTTTGTAAAGCAGCAATATCAAAACCTGAGAAATGTAAGGTGTCGAAATAAAATTTATTAGATTGAGCTATACCTAAACTTGCTAATTGCGCTTCTAAATTTTGTGCTAAACCATGAATTTTTTCAGCAATTTTTTTCAAACCTACTGGTCCATGATAAATAGTATACATCACTGCCATATTTGCAAGCAAGGCTTGTGCAGTACAAATATTAGAAGTGGCTTTTTCTCTTTTAATGTGTTGCTCCCTTGTTTGCAAAGCCATTCTTAATGCTCTATTTCCTTGCGCATCTATACTTACTCCAATTAATCTTCCTGGCATACCTCTTTTAAATTCATCCTTAGTGGCAAAATAAGCTGCATGTGGTCCGCCAAATCCCATGGGCACTCCAAAGCGTTGTGTATTACCTACTGCTACATCTGCATTTAATTCTCCTGGGCTTTTTAATAAAGTAAGCGACATAATATCGGCTACTAAAATGACTAAGCCACCTGCTTGATGTACTTGATCAATAAAAGCAGTGTAGTCCTCAATGCTTCCAGTATTATTTGGGTATTGTAAAATAGCACCGAAATAACTGTTATCTATTTTTGCAGTAGTATAATTGCCTTCTTCAATTTGAATATGAATAGGAGTGGCTCTTGTTACAAGTACATCCTTGGTTTGAGGGAAAATAGCACTGTCTACAAAAAACTTAGGTTGTGTAACAGTATCTGTTTTGTTCACATGATTAAAAATCATAGCCATGGCTTCTGCAGCTGCAGTGGCCTCGTCTAATAATGAAGCATTGGCAATAGGCATTCCCGTTAAATCACATACCATGGTTTGAAAATTCAATAAACTTTCTAAACGGCCTTGCGCAATTTCTGCTTGGTAAGGAGTGTACTGCGTATACCAACCTGGGTTTTCAAAAATATTTCTAAGTATTACTGTAGGCGTAATAGTGCCATAATAACCTTGACCAATAAAATTGGTTGCTACAATATTTTTATCTCCTATTTTTTTTAAAGACTGCAACATTTCAAATTCAGAAAGTCCTTCTGGAATTTGCATTGGTTTTTTAGAACGTATAATACTAGGAACGGTTTTTTCAATTAATTCATCCACCGATTTTATGCCAATAGAGGCTAACATTTTTTCAGTGTCTTGGGCGCTAGGGCCAATATGTCTTTTGATAAATTCTGCTCCGTTGGTATTGAGTTGCAACATAAATAGGGTGGTTTAAAAAATGGATACAAAGATACAAAAAAACCACCCCTTTTAGGAAGCCAATTGTCTCTGTGGGGAAAGCTTGTGGATGAGCCCTAAATAGTTTACATTTGAGCTATTATTATGAGCCTATCTCTTGAACAATTATACGAAGTACCCGCACCTGAAACACTTAAAAAATTCCAAAATTTTTTAAAAAGGGTAGATAAACGCAAAATACTTAAACAATTGCCAGACTTACATGAAGCCGCCTTTGAAAAAGTAAATTGTTTGGACTGTGCTCGTTGTTGTAAGAATTACTCTCCTAGGTTTAAAATGCCCGATATTAAAAGAATTAGTAAGTACTTAAGAATAAAAGAAACGGTATTTATAGACACTTATTTAGCCATGGATCAGGAAGGAGATTATCTAGCCAATACTAAGCCATGTCCTTTTTTAGGCGGTGATAATGCTTGTAGTATTTATGAGCACCGCCCAAGCGATTGCCAACGTTTTCCTTATACCGATGAAGATGTATTTTTTAAGCGTGCAGCCATTACTATGAAAAACGCTGAATTCTGTCCCATTGTGCATGATTTGATGCATGGACTTTTAACTGCTCCTTAGTTTTTTAAAACTATTCCTCTCTATATATATTTCTCTCTGAAATTAGTATTCCATTTTTCTTAAACTAGGTGCCTTGAACCAAGTGGTCAGAACCACAATTATCGTCATGGTTCCACCAAAAACTACAGAAGGAATAACACCTAATAATTTTGCGGCCACACCACTTTCAAATTGCCCAAACTCATTACTACTATTAATAAACATAGAGTTTACGCTCATTACCCTGCCACGCATATGGTCGGGTGTTTTTAATTGAACAATAGTGCCTCTTACGATCATGCTGAAGCCATCTAAGATGCCGCTTAATAATAAGGCTGCAAAAGAAAGCCAGAATAATTTAGACAGCGCAAATACTATAATGCAAAGGCCAAATCCGCCAACGGCAATTAATAATTTTTTGCCTTGACCTGCATTCACTGGAAATAGGGTGATAATAAATATAATTAAGATAGCGCCTATATCGGATGCTGCGTTTAACCAACCAAATCCAATGGGGCCCACTTTTAATATATCAACAGCATACACAGGAATCATAGCAACAGCGCCTCCAAATAAAACTGCAAATAAATCCAAGGAAAGAGCGCCTAATAATTCTTTAGTATTAAATACATAACGCAAACCTTCTTTCACACTCTCTAATGTTTTTTGATTAGCTACTAAGTCGGCATGTGGCGGCTTGGCTTTAATTTTTGCAATAAAGAAATAACCAATACTTACTAAACCCACCACCGATATCAATGCCCCAGTATGGCCATAGCCTGCAATAATAAAGCCAACAATGGAGTGACCTAAAATAGAAGCGGTTAACCAAATACCTTGGCTCCAAGTGGTCGCATTTTGTAATAAGTCCTTGGGAATAATAGCTCCTACAATGGTACCAAAGCTAGGCCCCGTAAAGGATCTAATAATACCTGTGCAAAAAACAACAAAGTAAATACAAATAGCAATAATAAGGGTACTATGTGTAGCAAAAGCATTTGCATTATCTGATTTGTCATTATATATAGACAAGCCCAATAAAACAATTGCACATATCCAATATAAGCTTACGCCTCTAAGTAGTAGTTTTCTTTTTTCACTTATATCTATGACATGACCTGCATAAAGTGCTAAGGAAACTGCAGGTATCACTTCTGCAAGACCTATAAGTCCAATGGCAAAAGGTTCGTTGGTTAATTCGTATATCCACCAGCCTACTAAAGTGCCCATCATTCTAAGGCCCATTATAAATAAAAAACGACCTAACATTAGATTTCTAAATTCAACCACTTTTAAAGAGGCAAAAGGGCTAATCTTAGGGGTGTTAGTGATTTCCATACTACTAAGTTAGGGTAAAGTAAAATAATGCTGTCCTTGTTCTAAATCCTTGTCAAGGGCGTCGGTGATTACTTTTAAATGTGCTTCATTGTATATAAAATCGGCATTGGCAGCGTCTATATAAATGGTTTTTATTTGATGCTGTTTAATATAGCTTGTATAGGTCTCTTGAATTCTAAATAAATAGTCATCGGGTATGGCTTGTTCGAATTTTCTATTTCTCTTTTTAATATTTCCTTGTAATTTATTAACGGGAGCGTGTAAATAAATTAAAATATCGGGTGGAGTTAATTGTTGAGAAAACACATCAAACATTTTTTGGTATAATCTATATTCTTCATCAGGTAAATTCACTTTAGCAAACAATAAACATTTTGTAAATAAATAATCTGATATAATGAGTTCTTGAAATAAGTCATTCTTTTTAATGAGTTCTTGTTGCTGTTTAAAACGTTCTGCTAAAAAAAATAATTCTAAAGGGAAAGCATATTGCTTTGGGTTTTCGTAAAATTTAGTAAGGAAAGGGTTTTCTGCAAATTCTTCTAATACCAATTTGGCATTATAATGCTTAGAGAGTAGTTGAGATAGGGTGGTCTTGCCTGCTCCAATATTTCCTTCAATGGCAATATAACGATGATTCATAATGTCTTAAATAATATCTAAAATGCTGGTGCCAAATATAGCAAGCAGTCTCTTTATTTACTGCTTTTTTTATACACAACAGAAGAATCTCCACATTCTTTTAACAATACCTCGTTGGTTTTTAATAAAATAGGGTGCATAAAGCTTGGGGCAATTTCAGCCAAGGGAATTAAGACAAATTTTCTATCTGCCATACTTGGATGTGGAATAGTTAAGTTGGATGAATTTATTATTTCATCATTAAAATAAATAATATCAATATCTATAATTCTTGGGCCTAAGGGAATTTCTCTTTTTCTGCCTAAAACCATTTCAATTTTTAAAATTTCTTCCATGAGTTTCTCCGCCTCTAATGTAGTTTCTATTACTAAGGCTTGATTTAAAAAAGCAGGCTGTTCTTTATAACCCCATGCCTCTGTTTCGTATATAGAAGAAGTGGCTATAATTCGGCCACAGTCTATGTTTATTCTAGCTCTTGCAGCAGCTAAGTTTGCCATTCGCTCGCCCATATTACCACCTATCAAAAGGTATACATTGTTCATAAGAAGGATTCTTAAAGTAGCTCAAATATCCATAATTTTACAGCGCCTCCCTATTTTAAATGCTTCTATTTTTATTCAATACATATGAAACAGTTTTTTAAGACCTTTTTTGCTTCTTTATTAGCACTTATTATTTTTAGTTTATTAGGTATCGTGTTATTAGTATCTATTGCTGCTGGTTTTTCAAAAGAAGAACAAAAAGTTACAGCTTCTAATTCTGTATTAGTCATTGATATTGCAGAAAATTTTGAAGAGCAAACAAAGTCAGATCCCTTTTCTGAAATTATGAGAAAAAGAAATGGTAAGTCTCCAAGTTTGACTCAATTAATTGGTTTAATTCAAAATGCAAAAAAGGATTCAGCCATAAAAGGTATATATATTAAGTGTGCACAAAATCCAAACGGGTATGCATCTTCTGAAGAAATAAGAGCAGCCCTGCTTGATTTCAAAAAATCCAAAAAATTTATTTTTGCTTACGGCGAAACCATTACCCAAAAAGGATACTGGATAGCGAATGTGGCCAATCAAATTTATACGCATCCGCAAGGGGGCTTAGAATTTTCTGGGTTTAATTATGAGACTATGTTTTTAAAGGGCTTATTAGATAAACTAGAAGTGAAGCCTCAAGTATTTTATGCAGGTAAATTTAAAAGTGCCACAGAGCCATTTAGGTATGCGCAAATGTCTGAGGCGAATAAACTACAAACTTCTGTTTGGTTAAATGCGCTTTATACAAGTTTTATACAAGGGGTATCCGATACAAGAGGCATAGAAGTGAATGCTTTAAAAGAAATGTCTAATGAAGGTAAAATACAGTCTGCGAATGATGCACTTGAAAATAATTTAGTAGATGGATTATTATACGATGATCAAGTCAAAAAATTAATTGCTAAAAAGTTAAGTGTAAGTAAGACAGAAGATATTTCTTTTGTGACTATTAATGATTATGCTACTACAGTAGCTTTAAGAGGTTCTGGCGCTGGTAAAATTGCTATTATTTATGCCGATGGAGATATTGTAATGGGCAAGGGTAGTGATGCTATTGCAAGCGATGATTACAGAAAACTTTTAGAAGAAATAAAAAATGACAAGTCTATTGATGCGGTAGTATTAAGAGTGAATTCACCAGGAGGTAGCGCTTTAGCGAGTGATATTATTTGGAGAGAGATTGAATTATTGAAAAAAGAAAAACCAGTAGTGGTAAGTATGGGTAACTATGCTGCCTCTGGTGGTTATTATATTGCTTGTGGTGCCGATTCAATTTTAGCTGACGCCAATACCATTACTGGTTCTATTGGTGTATTCTCTGTAATACCAAATATAGAAGGCTTTATGAAAAATAAGCTTGGAATTACATTTGATAGAGTAAAAACAAGTCAATATGCAGATGTACCTTCTACTACAAGAACAATGAATGCAACGGAGGAAAGATTTATGCAATCTGGTGTAGATAGTACTTATCATACATTTAAATCACGCGTGGCGAAAGGCCGTAAGAAATCGATAGAATATATAGACTCTATTGCACAAGGAAGAGTTTGGATTGGAGCTGATGCAGTGAAAGTTGGACTAGTTGATAAAATTGGTAATTTAAACGATGCCCTTGCCACCGCTGCTAGAATGGCAAAATTAAAAGGCTATAGTACAAAGGCTTATCCTGAATCAAAATCATTTATTGAAGAACTTATTAGTGGTTATGAAGACAATATCAAGACCAAGGCCATAAAGGAAGAAATAGGAGAAGCACAGTGGCAGGTATTACAACAAGTAAAAACAGTCAAGCAAATCATGGGTAAAACCCAAGCGCGATTACCTATCTTTGTGGTGAATCATCCATAGTGCTATGCGTCCATACAGTCAATTAACAGCCATGTTAGCCATAACAAAGGCTAGTCTACGCTCCATATTTAGAAGTCCTTCAGCAGTTATATTTAGCATTGCATTTCCGCTTATTTTTATTTTAGTGTTTGGCTTTTTAAGTAGTGGTGGTAATATTAATGTAACAGTGGCCATGGACAAAGGCTCCGACACACTAAATCCTGTATATACTTCTATCAAAAATATACCAGGCTTCAATTTCTTAGAAGGCGATACCACAAAAATTAAAAGTGAATTATCTAAAGGGCGTTTAACTGCACTTATTTCTATTCAAAAAACAAATAATGTAAATACCCCTTATACTATTAATTTAACTAGTTCAGAAGCAGCGAATCCGCAAAATATACAATTAGTGAAGTCAATATTAAATGCGGTTATTAGCAAGTTGAATCAAGAAAATTTTGCAAACACGCCTACGATGGCAGTGGTGAATAATAATGTACAACAAGTGCCTGGTAGAGTATATAGAACCATTGACTTTGTATTACCTGGTCAACTAGGTTTTTCATTGTTAAGTGCAGGTGTATTTGGGGTGGCTTTCTTGTTTTTTAATTTAAGACAACAATTAGTCTTAAAAAGATTTTATGCAACACCCATTCGAAGGCTTTATATAATTTTAGGAGAAGCCTTAAGTCGTGTGCTGTTTCAATTAATTACTGCTATTATAATTATTGGCATTGGTCACTTTGCTTTTAAATTTACATTGGTACATGGATGGGTAACTTTTGCAAGTATCATGGTATTAAGTTTTATAGCCTTAATATTATTTATGGGTTTTGGTTTTATTGTAAGTGGGGTAGCTAAAAATGAGAGTAGTATTCCTCCTTTTGCCAACTTGATAACGCTACCTCAGTTTTTATTAGCCGGTACTTTTTTCTCTATCGATAACTTCCCTACTTGGATGCAACCTTTTTGTAGAATATTACCCCTAACTCATTTTAACAATGCTATGCGTAATATTTCTTTTGAAGGAGCTAGTTTAGTTTCAGTTTGGCCAGATATATCTTTTTTACTTATTTGGATAGTAGTAGTGTATGGTATTGCTTTTAAAATATTTAAATGGGAATAATGAAATACATTAAGCTAGTTATAATAAGTGTTGTTATTTTAAGTTTACTAATTACAGGTATTTCACTGCTATTCCCTTCTAAAGTAATTGCTTCAAGAGCAGTGGAGGTAAATACTAGTGCAGCAAATATTGCATATTTCACCTCCGATTTAAGTCATTGGAACAAGTGGATGAGTGATTGGAAAGAAAATAAAGTGGTATTGGAAAATAACACAGCGCATATTGGTACCCAAACCGTTCGATTCATTGATAAGACAGCTAATAAAGTAAATTATGAATGGATAGCTACAGGTCAAAGCCCTTATTTAGTCACTTTTGAATGGACGCTTTTAAAAGATAGTACTTATGTTATACATTGGTCCTTTGAGCAAAATGTAAAATGGTATCCTTGGGAAAAATTTCAAACTTTATTAAATGATAAAGTATTGGGCGCTAAAATGGAAATTGAATTACAGCATTTACAAGAAGCCATTAACTCACTCTAACTTCTATTCTTTAGATACTCTATATTTCTTTTGATTCCTTTTAATTTAGATCTCAGTAAAGGAGATTTTGAAAACCTTTCTTTAAATGTGGTTTCTTCAATTTGAAGCCAAGCCTCCTTATTCATAGCAAGTAGACCAGTCAATGGTTTGAATGCATCTTCTGTATGTGCTTTACTAAATCTATTCCAAGGGCAAACGTCTTGGCATATATCACAACCAAAGGCCCATTCATTATAGTTTCTATCTGTATTAATTGTAGATGCTTTTAATTCAATGGTGAAATAACTTATGCAATGATTCGCCTCAATGGTTTTGTTCGGCAGTATCGCCTGTGTTGGACAGGCGTCAATACATTTGGTGCAAGTGCCGCAATAATCTTTTGCAATAGGCTGGTCGTATACTAAAGGAAGATCCACAATTAAAGTTGCAATAAAAAAGAAAGAGCCTGCTTTAGGTTGAATTAAGTTTCCATTTTTACCAATAAAACCTGCGCCAGAAAGTTTGGCCCAAGTTCTTTCTAATACAGGAGCAGAATCTACAAATCCTCTTCCTTCAATGGGGCCAATTTTTTTTCTATAGGTATCGAGTAAATTAAATAACTGCGTTCTAATCACTTCATGGTAATCTTCTCCCCAAGCATATTTAGCAATTTTAGCATCTTGTGTATTTGCTTCCTTAATGGAATTTTCGTCGGGGTAATAATTTTTTAAAAAGGTAATCACCGACTTCGCACCGGGCACTAATTTTCTTGGATCAATTCTTAGCTCAAAATTATTTTCCATGTAAGTCATGTCTCCTTGAAAACCTTTTTGAAGCCAGGCTTCTAAAACCTTTGCATCTTCTGGAAGTTCCTTAGCAGCAGCTATACCACAAAAGTCAAAGCCCATTTTAATGGCTTCTGTCTTAATGAATTCGGTATTTGAAAATTCGTTCAAAGCTATTATTTCAATTTTGTATGCTAATAATTAGGCATGTAAAAATAGCAGAAAAACCTTGTCAAAACTGACTTTTATGCCGTTTTACTTGTTTATTTATGCCAATATAACTTATATCATAGATTGGCGCTGCTTTTGAACATACCTTGTTATAAATAAATAAGATTATGAATTTAAGTCAATATACTATTAAAGCACAGGAGGCCATTCAAGCGGCACAACAATTAGCGTATAATAATAAGAATGCGGCTATTGAAACCCTGCACTTATTAAAAACAATTTTATCTGATAAGGACAGCTCCACTGAATTTCTTTTAAAGAAAAATAATTTAAATCCTCTTTTATTAAATCGAAAAGTGGAC
>Ga0222712_10005032_pt1 | contig 13554 bp, 9 predicted proteins | sample C33_657DmetaG_FD_165043 | JGI IMG/M metagenome (GOLD analysis project Ga0222712, IMG submission 165043) | Estuarine water microbial communities from San Francisco Bay, California, United States - C33_657D | ecosystem: Environmental > Aquatic > Marine > Unclassified | place: USA: California...
AGGGCGACGATCTCCGGCTGGAGCTCGACGCCTTGGCGCGACCTGACCTCGGCGCGCACGGCGCGCATGAGCGCGACGAAGTCGGCGGCCTTGGCGTCGCCGGCGTTGACGAGGAAGTTGGCGTGGACCGGCGACACGGAGACCGGCCCGACGGCGCGGCCCTTGAGCCCGCTGACGTCGATGAGGCGCCCGGCCTTGTCGCCTTCGGGATTCCGGAACACGCACCCCGCGCTCGCTTCGCGCGGCTGGGAGGCGCGGCGGCGCGCGGCCATGTCGTCCATGCGCGCGCGGATGTCCGCGGGCTCGGCGCGGCCCGTCGCGCGGAGGACGGCGGAGAGCACCACCGCGCCGTGCAGCTGCGGGCAGTCGCGGTAGAGGGCGTCGAAGCTGTCGCGGCGCGCGGCGCGCACGCGACCCTGCGGCGAAAGCCATTCGATGGATTCCACGACGTCGAAGATCCAGCCGCCCATCGCGCCGGCGTTCATGCGCAGCGAGCCGCCGACGGTGCCGGGAATGCCTTCCAGGAACTCGAAGCCCTGCCAGCCGGCGCGCGCGGCGAAGCCGCAGAGCTCCTTGAGGCGCGTGCCGCCGCCGACGCGGAAACGGCCGTCGCCGAGGTCGGTGACGGCGCCCCAGTGGGCGGCGTCGAGGTGCAGGATGAGCCCGTCGTACCCTTCGTCGGGGACGAGCAGGTTGGAACCGCGCCCGAGCGCGAACCAACGGAGGTCGAGTTCCGCGGCGGCGCGCAGGAGCGCCACGATGTCGTCCACGTTGGCGGGTTCGGCATACCAGCGGGCGGCGCCGCCGAGACCGAGGGTCGTGCGCCGGGCGAGCGGTTCGTTGGCCCGCAGGGCGCACTCGGCGGAAAGCCGGCCGGCCACGAGGTCGGGCAGGTCGAGCGAAAGGATGTCGGCGCCGCGGCGGCGGAGCACCTTCGCGTACGCCTCGGCGTCGCGCTCGATGTCGCCCGCGCCCACGAAGGCCACGACCGTGTCGGCGCCCAGCGCCAGCGCGTCCAGCAGCGCGGGCAAGGACCGGCGGTCCTCGACGAGGCGATGCCCGGAACCGTTCACGATGGCGTCGGAGCCACCGCCTTCGACGGCGGCTTCGCCCGCGGAGTAGACCGGCAGGACGAGCGCCTGGTCGGCCACGGCGAGCGCGTCGCGGAATTCGCGCGCGTATTGGCGCGTCCGGGTATGCCGGTGCGGCTGGAAGACGACGATGAGCCGGCCGGCATGCGTCTCGCGCACCCACTTGAGCAGCGCCGCGATCTCCGTCGGATGGTGCGCGTAGTCGGCGAGCACGCGGAGTCCCGTGCGTTCGAAGAGCACGTCCTGGCGTCGCCGGATGCCGCGCCAGCGCGCGAGCGGTTCGGCGACCAGGCCGCCGGTGATGAAATGCGTGACCGCGAGCGCGAGCGCGGCGTTGGAACGGTTGAACGTCCCGGCGACCGGCAGGTTGAACTGCCCCGCGGGGAAACGGCCTTCGAGGGACACGACCGAGGAGGCGTGTCCGCCTTGGACGAGCCGGAAGGCGTAGTCGCCGCCTTCGCCCACGCGGATGACCGGCACCTTGAGGCCGGTGACGAGGCGCTCGAGGCGTTCGTTGCCGACGGGGATGACGACCGCGGTGCGGGTGCGTTCGAAGAGGGCGCGGAAGACGCCTTCGAGCGCGGCTTCGTCGCGATAATAATCGGGGTGATCCCAATCGAGGTTCACGGCCACGGTCACGTCGGGCGAGAACGCCCCGATCGTGCCGTCGCTCTCGTCGACCTCGGCCACCACCCAGGGCGACGCCGCGGAGGCGCGGGCCGGCGGGAAGGTCGGGTCGCGGAACAGGCCGCCGAGCACGTATCCGAAGTCGGCGCCGGCGCTGGCGAGGGCGGCGACCAGCAGGCCGCAGGTGGTCGTCTTGCCATGGCTTCCGCAGATGGCGACGAAACGACGGTCGGCCACGGCCTCGGCGAGCAGCTCGCCGCGCCGGAGCGTGCGCACCTCGTGGCGTTCCGCCAAGGCCAGCGCCGCATGGCCGGGCTTCACCGCGCTGGAACGGCCGACCACCGCGGGGCGACGGCCCGCGGCCCATGGGTCGCGCAGGAGCGGGATCTCGGCGTTCGCGAGCTGAAGCTCCATCGGGCTGCCGGTCGAGTCATCCCAGCCGGACACGTCCCAGCCCTCCCCTTTCAGGTAGATGGCGAGCGGACCGACGCCCATGCCGCAGGCGCCGAGCATCCAGGCGGAGGCGCTCATGCGGCGGCGGACCGGCGGCGGCCGGCGAGCGCGAGGGTTTCGTGGGCGAGTTCTTCCCAGCGGTTGGCGGCGTCGGCCAACGCCAGCGCGTCGCGCATGAGCGCGAGCGCGGCGGCGTCCGCCAGCCGGGCGAAGACCACGGTGGAGAGGCGCGCGAGCTCCGTCTCCGGGAGCACCAGCGCGGCGCCCGCCTGCTCGCTCTGGCGCGCGTTGGCGGTCTGATGGTCGTCGGCCGAACGCGGATAAGGCACGAGCACCGCGGGCGTGCGGCAGGTGGCCAGCTCGGCGAGCGTGCCCGCGCCCGCGCGGGTGACGGCGAGGTCGGCGGCCGAATAGGCCATCGCCATCTGGTGGCAGAACGGGACGAACTTCACGACCGAGCCGGGCGCGCGGACCTCGTCGTCGCGGCCGCCGGGGCCGGTGAGGCAGAGCACATGGATCCCGCGGACGGCGAATTCCTCGAGGTTGTCCTCCACCCAGCGGTTGAGCGCATGGGCGCCCTGGCTGCCGCCGGTGACGAGCACGAGCCGGCCGGCCGGGGGCAGGCCGAGCGCCCGGCGGGCGGCGTCGCGCGCCTGCGGACGGATCTCGGCGCGCACGGGATAGCCGGAGTCATGCTGGCGCTCCGCGGCGACGCCGGGGATGCGCACGCCGGCGGGAAGATGGACCGCGGCGGCGAAACGGGCGATGAGGCGCACGGCCTTGCCGGGCTTGCGGTTCGCTTCGTGCACGATCACCGGCACGCCGCCCAGGCGGCAGGCCAAGGAAGGCCCGAGGCTCATGAAGCCGCCGAAGCAGACGAGCGCGTCGGGACGGAAACGGCGGAGGAGGCGCCAGGACGACCAGACCGCGCCGAGCAGCGCGGGGAAGAAAAGCAGCTTGGCCACGAGGCCCGGACCGAAGCCGCGGCCCTTGCCCGGCACGAAGTCCAGGCGCGGGTAGTTCGCGGTCATGCGCGCGTCGACGACCTTGCTGCTGACGATCAGCAGGCAACGGTGGCCTTCCTCGGTGAGCCGCTGGGCGAGGGCGATGCCCGGGGCGAGGTGGCCGCCGGTCCCGCCGCACGCGAGCAGCACGCGGCTCATGCGCGCGCCTCCTTGGCCGCGAAGGCCGGGTGGGCCGATTCGCGGATGCAGTTGAGGACGAGGCCGACCATGCAGCCCATGATGACGAGATTGGTGCCGCCGTAGCTGATGAACGGCAGCGAGATGCCCTTGGTCGGGAGCAGGCCCGTCACGACGCCCATGTTGATGAGCGACTGCAGGACGAGGAAGAGCGTGGCGCCGAGGCAGATGTTGAAGCGGTAGAGGTCCGCCGCGCTGCGCATCGCGCGGTAGGCGCACCAGAAGATCCCGAGGTAGAACAGCGCCACGACCGTGGTCGCGACGAGGCCGTATTCCTCGCCGATGACCGAGAACACGAAGTCCGTGTGGGCTTCGGGCAGGTAGGCGCGGCCCTGGATGCCGTTGGCGGCCCCCTTGCCGGTCAGGCCGCCGACGCCGAAGGCCACCATGCCCTCGAAGAGCTGGTAAGCCTCGTCGCCGCGCTTCTCCCACGGCTCGAGGAAGGAGGTGAAACGACGCAGCCGGTTCGGCCAGTTGAGGATGAGGATGGTGAACCCGCCCAGGCCGAGCAGGCACGAGGGCACCACGTAGGCCCAGCGGACGCCGGAGACGAGCATCATCGTGCCGCCCACGGCGCAGCAGAGCAGGATCGTGCCGAGGTCGGGGCCGAGCGCGATGAAGCCGGCGACCAGCAGCAGGATGCCCACGGGCTTGGCGAAGCCTTCCTTGAAGTCGATCCAGCCGCGCGGCGTGAAGATGAACGGTTCGCGCGCGCTGAACTGATAGAGGCGGAACTTGTTAGGCAAGGTGTGCCTCTGCATCCGCGCGAGGAAGTCGGCCAGCACGATCACCAAGGCGAGCTTCCCGAGGTCCGACGCCTGCAGGCGGAAGAAGCCGAAGTCGATCCAGCGCCAGGAACCGTTGACGGAGACGCCGACGTAAGGGATGCGGGCGAGCAACATCGCGAGGCAGGCCCCGCCGAGGATCCACCAACGCCACGCGCGCACCTTCTCCAGGTCGAGGCGGTAGAAGGCGAAGCCGGCCACGCAGGCGATCGGCACGTAGGCCAGCTGGCGGTAGAACGCCGCGGTCCGGTTGCTCGAGGAGAGCGAGATCCCCGCGCTGTACTGCACCACCAGGCCGAACACCGCGAGGGACAGCGCGAGCAGCAGGATGCCCAAGGAGTACCCACCCAGGGCTCCCGGACCTTCCTGCTTCTCCTTGATGACCATGGCGCGGCGCGGACGTCAGCTTACTTCTTTTCCGCCGGAGCCGGCGCGGCCTCGGCGGCCTTGCCGACGGACAGCAGCTTGAACGGGGTGAAAGCCGGGGTCGGCGCGGCCGGCGCGGCCTTCGTCGGGGCGGCCTTCGTCGGAGCGGCCTTCGTCGGAGCCTTGGTCGGCGCCTTGGCCGGGGCGGCCGGGATCGTCAGGACCTGGCCGGCCTTGAGGTCGGCGTTGAGGCTGAGGCCGTTGGCCTTGGCGAGGTCGGCGCGGGTGACCTTCTCGCTGGCGGCGATGCTCATGAGGGTCTCGCCCTTCACGACGATGCGCTTGCCGCCGTTGCCGACGGGACCGACGGGCGTGAGCTTGGCGGGCACCGGGGTCGGGATCCGCTCGGCGACCGGCAAGGGCGCGGCCGGGCCGGTGGCGGCGGCGCCGACGGGGCGGGCGCCGCCGGAGAAGGCGGCGTTGTCGCCGGGCTGCTCGAAGCCGCTGGTGCTACGGCAGCCGTTGACGCCGACGAGGACGGCGATGACGCAGAGGTGCACGAGCACGACGGCGGTGACGGTGATGAGGGGACGCATGGTGGTGGGTGGGTCGGTTGGGTGGTGGGTTTGGTTGGAAAAGGGTCAGACGCGGTTCGCGAGGGCGCTCGCGGCGCGTTCGAAGACGAGGCCGCGCTCGGCGTAGCCGCGGAACTGGTCGAAGCTGGAGAAGCCGGGGCTCAGCAGGATGGCGGTCGGCGAAGGCGCGTCCTTGGCCGCCGCGACGACGGCGTCCTGCAAGGACGGGTAACAACGGGCGGTCTTGCCGAGCTCGTCGAAGTGGCGCTTCAGCTCCTCGGCGGTCTCGCCGATGAGGTAGGCGGAGTCGACCAACGGGGCGATGTTGCGCACGAAGCGCGCGAGGTCGCCGCCCTTCCACTTCCCGCCACCGATCCAGCGGACGGGGATGCCGAACTGCGCGAGCGCGGCCTGCACGGCGTGGAAGTTCGTGCCCTTCGAGTCGTTCCAGAACTCGACGCCCTTGTTCTCGGCGACCTTGCGCAGACGATGGGGCGGGACGCGGAAGAGACGCGCCGCCTCCTCGAGATGGCGCAGGGGGATGCCCCGCGCCTGCCAATACTTGCGGAGGATGGCCCAGTTCTCGCGCTGCGGCCAGGAATCGAAGACCGACCCCGCGGGCACGTTGTCGGCGACCTCGGCGCGCGTGGCGACGATCGCCTCGGCGGGCAGTTCGATGCCGAACGAACGCGCGGCGGCCACGACGGATTCGCCGACCACGAGGATGCCGCCGGGCATCATGCGCTCGATGAGGCGGAACTTCGCCCGGAAATAGCTCTCGAGGTCACCATGGCGGTCGAGGTGGTCCTCGTCGAAGTTCGTCCAGAGCACCGCCTCGGGCGTGAAGTGGCGGAGGTCCTCCGCCTGGAAGGAGCTCACCTCCACGATCGCGACGAACGACCCGTTGGAGACCGTGCGATGGAGCGAGGTCAGCGGGAGGCCGACGTTGCCGCACGCGATCGCGTCGAGGCCCGAACGCTTGAACGCGAACGACAGGAACTCGGTGATGGTCGTCTTGCCGTTGGTCCCCGTGATGGCGATGGCGGGACCGGTCCAGAGCAGCGCGCCGAAGTCGAGCTCGCTCAGGCAATGCAGCCCGGCGCGGCGGGCCGCGAGGATCCACGGGTGCGACTGCGCGAAGCCCGGGCTGTAGACCAGGAGATCGTGACGCGCGGCCTCCTCGGGACCGAACTGCCGGTTCTCCCCGCGTTCGTCGTAGATGACCGAAGCGAAGCCGGCCGAGGCGAGGGATTCCGCGACGGAACGCCCGCTCACGCCCTCGCCGAAGACGGCGGCGGGCCGGGTGAGCCGGCGGCGGAGGGATTCGGGGAACTCGCTCATCGGAGCTTCAGGGAGAGCAGGCCGAGGAGGCCGCACAGAAGGGAGAGGATCCAGAAGCGCGCCACGACCTTGGTCGCGGGCCAGCCCTTCTTCTGGAAATGGTGATGGATGGGCGTCATCAGGAACAGGCGTCGGCCGCCCGTCCGCTTGAAGTAGGCCACCTGCAGGATGACGGAGACCGCCTCGACGACGAACACGCCGCCGACGATCGCGAGGAGGAACGGCTGATGCATCAGGCACGCCACCGCGCCCAAGCCGCCGCCGAGGCCGAGCGCGCCGACGTCGCCCATGTAGATCTCGGCCGGCGCCGCGTTGTGCCAGAGGAACACGAGGCTGCCGCCGACGAGGGCCGAGCAGAAGACCGCGAGCTCGCCCGCGCCCGGGACGTAGCTGATGCGCAGGTAGGTCGCGAACTCATGGTGGCCGGCGAGGTAGGCGACCGCCCCGAAGATCATCGTGGTGATGATGACGCAGCCGATCGCCAGACCGTCGAGGCCGTCCGTGAGGTTGACGGCGTTGGAACAGCCCACGCACACCAGCACGAAGAACGCGCCGGCGACGCCGAGGCAGGCGACGAAGGGCCAGCCGAGCGACTTCGCCGACCAGAGCGGGCCGTTGAGGATCGGCAGCCAGATCTCGCAGAGGCTTTCGCGGTAGGCTGGATCGAGGAGCACGATGCCCAGGCCGAGCAAGGCGACGAGCCCCTGCCCCGCCAGCTTCAGGCGCGCGGAGATGCCGTCGGAACTGCCGTGCCGGACCTTGAGCCAGTCGTCATAGAGACCGACGAGGCCCATGCCGACGAGGCACCAGAGGGCGGCGAGCACGAGGACGTTGAGGCGCGCCCAGAGGAGCACCGAGGGGATCATCGCGACCGCGATGATGAGGCCGCCCATGGTCGGGACCTTGCCGCCTTCCTTGGCGAGGTCGCCCATCAGCTTGGCTGAACGCTCGGGCTGGCGCAGGCGCGCGAGCACGGCGATGAGCCGGCCGGAGAACAGCATGCCCAGCAGCAACGCCGTCACGCCGGCCAGGATCGCGCGGACGGAGATGTACTCGAAGAGACGGAAAGGCCCCCAGGTGTGGACGAGTTCGCTGAGACGGTAAAGCATCCTAGTGGAAAGAGAGCGCGGCGCGCAGGGATTCGGGCAGGCAGCGCTCGAGGGCGAAGGAGCGGCTGCCTTTGAGGAAGACGTAGCCGCGGTGCGCGGCGACGCGGGCCGCGGCGTCCTCGACGGAGGCCGCGGCGGAAAGCTCCACCCCCGGGAGCGCAACTCCCTGCAGCAACGCGGCCGACTCCCCGCCGAAGGCGACCACGTGGTCGCCGGAGCGGAGAGGCAGCTGCGCGCCGCAGTCGCGGTGGAGTTGCGCGGAGGTGGGACCGAGCTCGGCCATGCCGCCGAGCACGAAAAGACGAGGGGCCGCGGCGGCGCGGCTGAGGCGGTCGAAGGCGCGGGCCGCATCCAGGAGCGACGCCGGGCTGGAATTATAGCAGTCGACGTAGAAGGTACGGTCGCCTTCGACGTGCACGCTGCCGCGGCCGGCGGGCGGCATCCAGCGCGCCGTCACGGCGGCGAGCGCATCCGCCGGGCGGCCGGCCGCGAGGGCCGCGACGAGCGCGAGCGCGGCGTTGCGGGCCAGGCCGTCGGAGATCGGCGCGAGCGGGAAGACCTCGCCGTCGAGCACGAGCGAACGCTGGCCGCGCGCGTCGGTAAGGAAGGCGGCGCGGACGAGACGGGCCGGCGCGACGGCCGGGGCGGCTTCGCCGTCGAACCGCACGGCGACGCAGCGCGCGGCGTGGGCGGCGAACTCCGGCCAGGCGAGGAGCGCGGCGGGGACGACGGCGCGGCCGCCCGGGGCGAGCGCGGCGACGAGCGCGGCCTTCTCGCGGGCGACGCCGGCGAGCGAGCCGACGCCTTCGAGATGGACCGGCGCGACGTTGGTGACGATCGCGAGGTCCGGACGGAGGACGCCGGCCGAGACGGCGAGCTCGCCGGGCAGGCTCATGCCCGCCTCGATCACGGCGTACCGATGCCGCGACGGTTCGACGCGGAGGAGCATCAGCGGGACGCCGATGGTGTTGTTGAGGTTGGCTTCGGTGACGAAGGCTTCCGCGCCGAGGAGCGCGGCGAGCAGCTCCTTCGTCGAGGTCTTGCCCACGCTGCCGGTCACGCCGATGACCTGTCCCTTGAAGCGCGCGCGCCAGCGGGCGGCGACGCGGCGGAGCGCGGCGAGCGGGTCGTCGACCACGAGCTGCGGCAGGTCGGCGTCGACGGGTCGGCCGACGAGCGCGGCGGCGGCGCCCTGCGCCCGGGCGGCGCCGAGGAAGTCATGGCCGTCGCGGCGCTCGGTGCGGACGGCCACGAAGACGTCGCCGGCGCGGAGCGCACGGGTGTCCGTGCCGAAGCCCGTGACCGTGGCGTCCGGCGCGACGGTCCAGCGGCCTTCGGCCCAGGCGGCGAGATCGGCTGAGGAGAAGGTCGGCATCACGACTGCGCGCCCCTCCGGAGCTCAAGGATCTCGCGGACGACCTGACGGTCGTCGAAAGGCACCACCGTGTCGGCGAATTCCTGGGTCGTCTCGTGGCCCTTGCCGGCGATCACGACGCAGTCGCCGGACTTCGCGGCGGCGAGGGCGCGGCCGATGGCGTCGCGGCGGTCCGCCACGAACTCCACGGTCGGCAGGGGGCCGAGCCCTTCGCGCATGTCGGCGAAGATCCGGTCGAGGCTTTCCTTGCGCGGATTGTCGGCGGTGGCCCAGGCGAGGTGGGCGAGGTCGGCGACGGCCTTGGTCATCGCGGGGCGCTTGCCGCGGTCGCGGTCGCCGCCGCAGCCGTAGACGCAGAGCACGCGGCCCGGGGTGATGTCGCGGAGCATGCGCAGCGCGTTGCGGAGCGCGTCGTCGGTATGGGCGTAGTCGACGAAGACCGGGAAGGCCTGGCCGGCTTCGACGCGTTCCATGCGGCCCGGGACGCCGGGGAAGGAGGCGAGCGCGGGCGCGAGGGCCAGCGGATCGCGGCCGAGGGCCGCGGCCATGGCGAGGGCGCAGAGGACGTTCGCAACGTTGTAGTCGCCGGGCAGCGCGGACTTGAAGACGGCCGCGCGGCCGTCGTGGCGCACGGTGAAGACCGCGCCGCCGGTATCGAGGGCGAGGTCGGTCGCGCGGACGTCGGCGTCGGCGGCGAGGCCGAAGGTGATCACCGCGCCGCGGCGGCGACAGGCCTCGGCGAGCACGCGGCCGGCCGGGTCGTCGATGTTGATCACGCAGACGTCGGGCACGGAGCCGTTGCGGCCGTCGAAGAGCGCCGTCTTCGCGTCGAGGTACGAGGCGAGGTCGCCGTGATAGTCGACGTGGTCGCGGGTGAGGTTGGTGAAGGCCGCGACGCGGAAATGGAAACCGTGGACGCGGTCCTGGTGGAGGGCGTGGGAGCTGACCTCGAGGCAGGCGCCGGCGCAGCCCGCGTCGGCCATCTGGCGGAAGAAGCCGGCGAGGTCGGCCGATTCCGGCGTCGTCTTATAAGAGGGGATGGAGCGTCGGCCGAGGTGGTAACGGACGGTCCCCACCAGGCCCCATTGCGTACCGTCGGCCTGCAGCAGGTGGCGGAGCAGCGTCGAGACGGTCGTCTTGCCGTTGGTGCCCGTGACGCCGACCAGCCGGAGCGCGGCTTCGGGATGGCCGAAGAAACGGCGGGCGACCTCGGCCAGGGCGCGGCGGGGGTCGGCGACCTGCGCGGCGGCGACGGCGGGCAGGCCGGCGACCGGCTCGCCCGAGATGACGGCGGCGGCGCCGCGGGCGATCGCGTCGTCCAGGAACGCATGGCCGTTGGCGCGCAGGCCCGGCAACGCGAAGAACAGCGAGCCCGGGATGATCCGGCGGCTGTCGGTGACGAGCGAGGAGATGCGGACGGAGCCGTCGCCCGCGCGGCCGAGGACCGGCAGGCCTTGCAGCAGCGAGTTGAAGGTCGGGCGCTCCATGGCGGCGGGCATCATCGCGGGCGGAGGCGTCATCGGCCGAGGTCGGCGGCGAGGCCGCGGGGGACGGTGGTGACGGGCGGGAGGTCGAGCCAGCGGATGCACTTCTCCGCGACGTCGCGGAAGATCGGGGCGGACACCTTGCCGCCGTAGGCGACGCCCTCCCCTTGCGGCTCGTCGATGATCACCGTGATGGCGAGCTTCGGGTCGCCGACGGGGAAGAACCCGGCGAAGGAGGCGACGTGGTGCGCGGAGGAATAGCGGCCGTTGACGATCTTCTGGGTCGTGCCCGTCTTGCCCGCGACCTCATAGCCCGGGATGTCGGCGATCGGCGCGGTGCCGCCCTTGCCGCACACGGCGCGCAGGAGCGCGGCCATCTGCGCGGCCGTCGCGGCGGAGACGGCCCGGCCGCGCGAACGCGGACCGTAGGTGAGCACGGCGGCCTTCGTCTTCGGGTCCTCGACGCGGAGGACGAGCTGCGGCTGCATCAGCAGGCCGTCCGCGGCGACGACCGACATCGCGAAATGCATCTGCATCGCCGTGACGCTGACCGAGTGGCCCATCGGCACGCGCGAGATGGTCATCCCGTCCCAACGCTTCGGCGGGATGAGCAGGCCCGGGACCTCGGCGCCGGTGATCAGGCCCGTGTTGGCCCCGAAGCCGAAGGACTTGATCAGCTCGAAGAACCGGTCCTCGCCGAGGCGTTCGGCGTACTGCATGCCGACCTGGACCGTGCCGCGGTTGGAGGATTCGCGGACGATCTGGCGGATGTCGGCGGCCCCGATGGCGTGCGAGTCGGCGGGCATGGAGACCATGCGGCCGCGGTACGGCACGGTCGCGGCGCCGCAGTCGTAGACGGAATTGGGCGTGATGAGCCGCTCCTCGAGCGCGCCGGAGATCGAGACGATCTTGAAGACCGAGCCCGGCTCGTAGACGTCGGACACCGCGCGGTTGCGCTGGCTGTCCATCGGCGAGGCCTTGACGTCGAAGAAACGGTTGAGGTCGTAGGTCGGCCAGTTGGCGAGGCCCAGGATGCGGCCCGTGCGCGGCTCGCTCACGATGATGACGCCGCCCTTCGGATTATAGCGGGCGGCGGCGGCGGCGAGGGCCTCCTCGCAGGTCTTCTGGATGAGGCTGTTGATCGTGAGCACCACCGTGCTGCCGTCGACGGGCGCGACCTCGCGCAGGCGGTTGCTGGTGATCTCGCGATGGCGGCCGTCGCGTTCGGACTCGATCCAGCCCTTCTGGCCGAGGAGCAGCGGATTCATCACGCTCTCGATGCCGGCGGCGGGGAAGCCTTCCTTGTTGACGTAGCCGAGGACGTGGGCGGCGAGCTGGCCCTTGGGATAGTTGCGTCGGTACTTGAGGTCGGCGCGGAGGGCGCGGACGCCGAGCGCCTTGATGCGCTTCATCGCGGCCTCGTCGACCTCATGGGCGAGCACGACCCAGCGGACCTTCCGCTCCTCGCCGGCCTCGTCGAGGCGCGTGGTGGTCTCGAAGGCCTGGCGGACCTTGGCGAACGGCAGGCCGAGGATGGTCGCGACGTCGCGGATGCGCTCGTGGTCGCCCTTGACGAGCGAGTCGGGGTCGACCCCGATGTCCCAGACGTCTTCGGACACCGCGAGGAGGTTGTCCTGGGCGTCGCGGATCTCGCCGCGCCGGCACGGGATCTCGTGGAGCACGCGGCGGGCCTGCAGGGCTTCCGCGCGCAGCCGGGGGGCGTCGACCCAATGCAACCAGACCAGCCGCGAGATCACGGCCAGGAAGCAGAGGGAGACGACCCAAGCCAACGAACGGTAGCGCGTTCGCCTGGCGTGGGGCAGGCTCATCGAGAGCGCGATCCTCCCTGCCCACCCCAGCTGAGGGAGGCGATTTCGCGGGCCGTCATCCGGGGGCTCGCGGAAAGGAGAGGGGTCGGGGATGGGACCGCTTGGAAATAACGCACCCAGACGACCTGCTCGGGGGCCGGGGGCTTGAGCGCGTCGCCGATGCGCTGCTGGAGGAGGACGGTGTCGACGGCCTGCTCGCGCTGGCGGCGGACGGTCTCGAGCTCCTTCTTGGAATAGACGATGTCGCGCTCGAGGCGCTGGATGCGGCTGCCGATGGTGTCGGCCTCGACGCGCAGGCGCATGATGTTGATCGTCCCGACGGCGAAGGTGCCGACGGCGGCGAACACGCAGACCCAGGTGAAGAAGCGGGGGCTCATGCGGCGAGGCGGCGCACGGCGCGGAGGCGGGCCGAGCGGCTGCGGGGGTTGCGGTCCTGTTCGGCGTCCGAAGGCTGGACGGCCTTGCGGGTGAGGAGGTCGGCGTGCTTCACGCGGTCGTCCTGGTTGCGCGCGTCGTCGCGGTCGACCGGGCGGCCGGCGACCTCGTTCATGTAGCGCTTCACCATCCGGTCCTCGAGGGAATGGAAGGAGATGACGGCGAGCACGCCGCCGGCGTTGAGCTTGCCGAAGGCCAGCGGCAGGGCCTCGGCCAGGGCGCCGAGCTCGTCGTTGACCGCGATGCGGACGCCTTGGAAGGTGCGGGTGGCCGGGTGCGGGCCCCGGGGGCCGGGCGCGGGCGGCGCGGCTTCGGCGACCAGCTCGGCGAAGGCCGCGGTGCGGGCGAGGCGACCGGTGCCGCGGGCGGCGATGATCGCGTTGACCACGCGGAACCAGCGGGGCTCCTCGCCGTAGTCGCGGACCGCGCGTTCGAGCTCGGCGCGTTCGCCGCGCTCGAGGAACTCGGCGGCGCTGCGGCCGACGCGCGTGTCCATGCGCATGTCGTTCGGCGCGTCGTAGCGGAAGGAGAAACCGCGCTCCGGGACATCCAATTGGTACGAGGACACCCCAATGTCCATCAGAACACCATCGAATCGTCCCGGAACGCGGTCAAGGTGGCGGAAATTCTCGGAATGGAAACGCAGGCGGCCGGCGTGCGCCGCGAGCAGGCCGGCGGAGCGCTCCGCGGCGGCCGGATCGCGGTCCATCGCGTCGACCGTGCAGCGCGGCGCCCGGGCGAGGATCGCCGCGGCATGGCCGCCGCCGCCGAAGGTGCAGTCCAGGTAGGCGCGCCCGTCCTGCGGAGCGAGGAGCGTCAGGCACTCCTCGAGCAGGACTGGGACGTGGCTGGTCATGCGGCGGTCTGTGAATAAGGTGTGAG